>Ga0247608_10007446_pt1 | contig 11231 bp, 10 predicted proteins | sample 176DNAGHGlowgp2_FD_193490 | JGI IMG/M metagenome (GOLD analysis project Ga0247608, IMG submission 193490) | Sheep rumen microbial communities from Palmerston North, Manawatu-Wanganui, New Zealand - 1766 DNA GHGlow gp2 | ecosystem: Host-associated > Mammals > Digestive system > Stomach > Rumen ... | reverse complement strand
TCATGGCCTAGTGCGCTGTATTCCCTTCTTCTTCCTAGGAAATCTGTTACGTCAATCCGGCTATCTAAAAGAAACAAACCTCAAAAAAAATTTCCTCATTGGCATCTCCGCCCTTGCCCTTAGCCTTATCATTTTCTATTGGCATATCAATGAGAATAATATCATCATTCACATCATCCTCTACTTCACCGTTTGTTATTTCTCCGTCCTTGCCATCATCCATTTATGGCGCTGCGCAGAAAGATTCAAATCCCAAATCATCATCTATATCTCCATCGGCACCATGGTCATCTTCGGTCTCCACCGAATGCTCATGGGTATCATTGACTTCCTCATTGAGCAAGCACTTCACATCTCAGACATCAGCTATTCTATATTAGAAGCCATCATCTTGGTCCTCGTCATTGAACTAGCATTGCTCGCCATTATTATTTATGGCAAACGGCACTGTCCGATCCTTCTTGGCAAGAAACAATATCAAAACATTGATAATTCTAATTTTATTAAAGTTACCAAATGATATCACTCAGCATTATAGTGCCTGTATATAACGTAGAGAAATATGTACGTACTTGTGTGGAAAGTTTATTCCGCCAAGGACTGGCCGAGGATATGTTTGAAGTAATTATAGTCAATGATGGTACTGAAGATCATAGTATGGAGGCGATTGCTGACATTATCAATTCACACTCCAACTTTAACGTTTTAAATCAGCAGAATCAGGGGCTTTCTATTGCGAGAAACAATGGTATTACTGTAGCAAAAGGAGAGTATATTCTTTTCGTTGATTCTGACGATTTCTTAGTTAAAAACAGCCTCAAACCTATTTTGGAAAAGACATTAGAAACCAAAGTAGATATTGCTATTGCTGAATTCATAGAAATCAAAGACGAAAAAGCAGAATATCATCAACCAACCATTCAACACATCAAAGAAACAAGTGGAAGACAATTGTTTTTGACCGATTCTAAAAACTATGTATGGCATAAATTATATAAGAAGAAATTCCTTGAAGATAACAACATAAAGTTTATACCTGGTATTTTTTTTGAAGATATACCTTTTACACATGAATGCTATTTAAAAGCAGAAAAGTGTTTAGAAACAAATACTATTCTCTATTTGTATAGAAGAAGACCTGACTCAATTACTAGAAGTTATTTTAACAAAGAGAAGAGATTATCGTCCATAATAGTGATAACTCGGACAATGGAATTAAAGCCATTAACTGACGACGACATTCAACTATATGATAGGCTTCAAAATATTGCTTTTGAATATATTACCAAATTTATATGCACTATGGCACATTGCAAGATAAAACGACAGGAAAGGAACCTTACTATAGATGCCTTGATACAGTCAATCCCATACATTTCTTTTAACAAAGGGACAAAACAGAAAATCATATCCTATATGCTTAAAAAAATGCCGCATACATACATACAGAGCAGATATTATTATGGAATAGTTGTGGAAGACAAACTATTACCAAGATACCACAGAATTAGGACGTTGATTCAACGCACCTTTTAAGCCAATATTATATTTGATATATTTGGCTGTATCAATAAATAAAAAACTCATTAAAAATTTGGTGAATAATAAAAAAAACATTATCTTTGCAGAGAAATATTACTAAAGTAAGATGAAAGAAATATCATATTTATCAGGCCTCATAAAGCCATCAATGACAAGAGACCTATTCAACAAGGCTCGACAATATGACGATGTGATTGATTTCACATTAGGAGATCCTGATATTCAACCTCATGACAATATTAAGCAAGCAGCTATCAATGCTATTCTCGCCGGGAAAACCAGGTATTCTCAGAATGCAGGACTTCTGGAATTAAGAGAAGTGATAGCAGACAATTATAAGTATGATTATGGAATCAATTATGATCCAAAAACAGAAATCTTTGTCAGTGTTGGTGGAATGGAGGGTATTTTCTTAGCCTTACTGTCAATATTAAATCCAGATGACGAAGTAATCATTCCTGCCCCATATTGGATAAATTATGCCCAAATGGTCCAAATGTGTGGAGCCAGGCCAATAATTGTAAATCCCAAAAGCGACACAGACTTATCAATTTCTTTGGATAACATTCAACGAGCCATATCATCAAAGACTAAAGCTATAATTATTAATTCTCCAAGTAATCCTTCTGGTATCTTCATTAAAGAGTTCGAATTAAACGAACTCGCATCACTCTCAATAGAACATGATTTGTTTGTTATTGCTGATGAAGTTTATAAAAAACTCATCTATAATGACAGACATTATTATTCCATTTCCAGAATCATAGGGATGAAAGAACGAACCATCGTGGTCAATAGTCTTTCCAAGGAGTTCTGTATGACAGGCTGGCGATTGGGGTATGCAGTAGGGCCTCAGGATGTAATAAAAGTGATGACCATGCTTCAAGAAAATATTGCAGCTTGCGCTCCTCTTCCTTCACAATATGCAGCTATTGAAGCTTTGAGACATCATGATGAATATTCCAAATCCATGATTAAAGAATATGAAAAAAGAAAAAATACTGTCGTAGAAGAGATCTCAAAAATAGATAAATTGTCACTTCAAGAACCTGAAGCGACATTCTACGCAATGATCAATATAAAAGAATTGAGAATGAGTTCTATCGACTTTGCATATCAACTTCTCGACAAAGTTCATGTTGCTCTTGTTCCAGGAATAACATATGGAGATTGTTGCGAAGGTTTTGTCAGAATAGCATTTACCATAAAAGAAGAACAAATTAGAGAAGGTATACATAGAATCAATCATTTTGTGGGGTCATTATGAAAAAGGTTTTAATGTTGGGGGGATCCCTTTATCAGACATACGCAATTAAAGAAGCGGTAAAGATGGGGTATTATGTAATTACATGTGATTATTTACCATCCAATCCTGGTCATCAATATGCCCATGAATACCACAATGTCAGTACTACAGACAAAGAAGCCGTTTTAGAATTAGCCAAACGTTTAAATGTTGACGGTATCGTTGCTTATGCCTCTGATCCTGCAGCACCAACAGCTGCATATGTTTGTGAGAAATTGGGGTTACCAACCAGTCCATATAAATCAGTAGAGATTCTTTCCAAAAAACATTTGTTTCGAAAATATTTAGCAGAGCATGGGTTTAATGTTCCTTATGCAAAGAGCTACACTTCCTATGAAGATGCTGAAAAGGATATCGATTCTTTCAAACTTCCTGTTATGGTAAAGCCTGTGGATTCATCAGGAAGTAAAGGTATAAATAAACTCGTAGATAAGAAGCAACTAAAGACCTTCTTTGAGGATGCGTTGTCATATTCACGTGAAAAAAAAGTAATAATTGAAGAATTCATCGAAAAAGAAGGTCCTCAGATCTCTGGCGATGCCTTTTCTGTAGAGGGGGAATTGGTATTCCATTGCTTAGGGAATGAATTCTACAGTACCAAAGTTGACAAAGATTTTGCCCCTCTTGGAGAATGCTGGCCAACAATCATGCCCCAATCTATCATCGATCAATTGGCCCAAGATCTTCAGAGGCTCATTTCATCTTTAGGAATGAAGTCTACCGCTTATAATGTCGAAGCAATCTACGGGAAAGATGGAAAAGTATATATTCTTGAGCTTGGAGCTCGCAGTGGAGGAAGTCTAATTCCTCAGATAACGGCATTAGCCACAGGAGTAGACATGGTGCCATATGTCATTAAGGCTGCCTTGGGGGAAGATTGTTCTGAGTTGAAAATGGCTCCGGTTAAAGGTTTTTGGTCAAACTATATGGCTCATGCCAATGAGACTGGAATATATAATGGAATTGCATTCGACGAAGTTTTCAAAAAAAATCATCTTGTAGATTATGTATCAGAAACTAAAATTGGCGACTCTGTCCACAAATATCGCGACGCCCAAGATTGTGTCGGAGAGCTTATTATTCAATATGATAATCAGGAGCAAATGTTCCAAATGATTGAGAATATGAATAAGTATGTAACTATTCTTGTTAAATAAGACCTGCGTCTTGTTTACTATAATATAACATAATGGATAAAATAGCGATAATAGGAACTTCCGTTGGACAAAGAGAGTTATATGTCAAGGCAAAATCTGCCGGATATTATACTATAGGCTTTTCATGGGATAAGTCACCAGATATCTTAAGGTATATAGATAGGTTTTACAATATATCTATAAAGGAAAAAGACGAAATCGTTAGAATATGTCGAGAAGAATCCGTCATTGGAGTTGTTTCCAATGGGTCAGAATTAACTGCCCAAATCTCTTCTTATGTTGCAGAACAACTTGAATTACCTTGCACCCCATATACAACAATCCTGAACATCCAGAATAAGAAGTGGGTGAGAAAGATGACACAAAATATAATTGGGTTGTCACAAATTGGCTATAAACTATATAATGAAAATTACACGTATTCTTTCCCTTGTATAGTTAAACCTGTTATTGGAGGAGGAAAATGTGGCGTCTCGTATGTATCATGTTCTTCGGATTTTATAAAAGCCATTCAATATGCTCAAGCCCAAAAAGAGCCAATATTAATTGAAGATTATATTGATGGGAAAGAGATTTCTGTTGAAACTATTTCATTTAACAGGAATCATTATATCATTCAAATAACCGATAAAGATTCCTCTGGGCCTCCCCATTTTGTTGAATTAGGGCATCATCAGCCCTCGGAACTACCTGATGAAAGTAAGAAACAAATAAACAACATAATACCTGTTATACTAAATAAAATAGGATTCACAAATGGTGCAACTCATATAGAATTAAAGATCTCAGACTCTGGCATTTTTCTTATAGAAGTTAACCCTAGAGGAGGAGGCGATCTGATATCAACCAAACTTGTTGAATTAAGTACTGGATATGATTATATTTTTGCAATGATTCAAGTTGCGACAGGTCGATTCACTTATGAGCCTGTCAACAAAGATTGCTATTCAGGCATCTATTTCCTAACGAAACAAACTGAGCAGATGCTGCCATATTTTAAAACCGCGAAACAACACGATTGGTTTGTAGAAGGAGAAATCTTCTCTAATGACCTAAAAGTGTCATTAGGAAATGCGATGAAAAATGGCTATGTAATATACAAATCGAATCATAAAATAGAATTTAAGTAATAATATGAAAGAGAATAAAAGAATTATAGTGTTTGGAGCGACAGGAACACTTGGGGCACCTATTGCAGTACATCTTTCCAAGGTTGGTTATAATGTTATAGCTGTAGGTCATAGAAAAAATGATAATGGTTTTTTTGAAAAGATGGGTATACCATATCATTCCGTTGACATCTCAGTTCATGACGATTTTAAAGTACTACCAACAGACAATATATACGCGGTTGTTAACTTCGCAGGAATGTTACCTGCTTCAATGGAGGGTTATAATGGGAATTCCTATCTTACTTCTATCGTTCAAGGAACTTATAATGTATTAGAATATGCGCGATTAACGAGTGCAGACAGGATTCTTTTCCCTCAATCCTTATTTGATATAAGTTATTTATTTGGTTCAAAAGTTCCAATCCCTGCTGATTCCGAAAGAAAAGCACCATTAGAAGGTGATCATGCTGTATATGTTATAGCAAAAAACGCCGCAGTAGATTTAATTGAACACTACCATCAAGTATATGGAATAAAGCGATTCATTATTCGTCTTTCACGAATCTATCTATATCACCCCAACCCCTATACATTTATTGACGGGAAAAAAGTAATGGTTTCTGATCGATATCTTATTTATAGAGCAATGCAAGGTAAGGATATTGAATTATGGGGTGACCCATATCGTCTTCTGGAAACTATTTGTATTGAGGATTTTCTACAAATAATAGAAAAAGCGATTATCGCTAATGTAGAAGGAGGTATATATAATGTCGGTAGTGGTGGAAGTACACTAAAAGAAAGAATAGAAGGCATTGTTGAAGTATTCTCTCCTGCAAATAGGCCATCTAGGATCATATATGCTCCGGAAAAGAGAAGCGCTCAACAATTTGTTCTTGATATACGCAAAACAGTTTGGGAATTAGGATATGAGCCACAGTATACATGGAAGAAATACCTAATAAACTTCAAAGAAGAAATGAAAGCCCAACGCTTTTCTCCTATTTGGGGCAAGGAAAGTGATTATATTAGTGATGAGGAAATCAGCAATTTATAATGAATATGAATAACAAAATCATAACTGTCACGTCTCCACTGCTTCCAGATCTTGCAGAATTTGAGAAGTTATTATCAAAGATTTGGGATAACCGATGGATTACAAACAATGGTTCATTCCATATGGAGCTAGAGACGGCCTTGGCTCGATATCTGAAAGTACCATATATAAGCTTATTTACCAACGGAACACTTCCATTGATAACAGCCTTACAAGCTTTACGTATTTCTGGTGAAGTTATCACAACTCCATATAGTTTCGTTGCAACTACTCATGCATTGTGGTGGAATGGGATAAAGCCCGTATTTGTTGATATCGAGCCGGAAACAGGTAATATTGATCCACAGAAAATAGAATCTGCAATAACACCAATGACAACTGCAATCATGCCAGTTCATGTATATGGTCAGCCTTGTAGAATTAAAGAGATACAAGATATTGCCGATAAATATGGGTTAAAAGTTATTTATGATGCAGCGCATGCTTTTGGAGTTGAGATTAATGGAGAAAGTGTGTTGAATGCTGGCGATCTCTCCACATTAAGTTTCCATGCAACAAAAGTTTTTAACACGGTGGAAGGTGGAGCAATGATTATAAAAGACGAGAAGACAAAGAAACGCATAGATTATCTTAAAAATTTTGGATTTGCCAGTGAAACAGAAGTCGTTGCGCCTGGTATCAATAGCAAGATGGACGAAATCCGATCTGCGTATGGACTTCTAAATCTCCAACAAGTTGATCAATCCATTGAATTACGCCACCAAATAGCGAGCAAATATCGTAAGGAATTAAGCGGAATAAAAGGTATCAGAATATGGAATGACACACCTGGAGTCAAGCACAATTATTCCTATTTCCCGATTTTTGTTGACGCAAAAGAATACGGAATGACTAGAGATGATTTATATTTCAAAATGAAAGAGCAAAATATCTTTAGCAGAAGATATTTCTATCCCTTAATTAGTTCTTTCTCTACTTATAGAGGGTTACCTAGTGCAGGAAGAGACAACCTTCCTAATGCCTATAAGATGGCAGAGGAAGTTATTTGCCTCCCTATGCATCATATGCTTGACGAGAATGATATAAATAGAGTCATTAATACGATAATCAAATAATACTTGAACTATGGAAAATTATAAAAGCCAAATAATGGTTTCTATCAAATGCCTTGCATATAATCATGAGAATTATATTCGCCAATGCCTTGATAGTATAGTTTCGCAAAAGACTTCATTTATGTTTGAAGCTATCGTTCATGATGATGCATCAACTGATAAAACAGCTAAAATCATAGAGGAATACGCATCAAAATACCCAAACATCATTAAGCCTATTTATGAAGAAAGAAACTTATATCAAAACGACATTATTGAATTAAGAAAGAAAATGAATGCAGCAGTTAAAGGGAAATATGTTGCATTTTGTGAATGTGATGATTATTGGATTGACGAAAATAAGCTACAGAAACAAGTCGATTTTCTAGAAAACAACAAAGAATACTCTATGTGTTTTCATAATGCATTAGAACATTTTGAAGATAATAGCCAAGAAGATCGTCTCTTTTCGCATATTGAAAACAGGGATTATACTGGACTCGAAATATTCGAAACATGGCAAGTCCCCACTGCTTCTGTAATGGTTAGGCGAACTGTTTCAGAAAATGATTTATACAAATATTTATTATATGAGAAAGATTATGTTTTTACTGACATTATCCTTTTCTTAACTGCTTCAAAATATGGAAAATTATATGGAATGACAGATATAATGAGTGTATATCGTCGTCAATCTACTGGCGTCACAGCAAAAGCATATTTTGGCAAAGAAAGTACTCAAATACAATTGGCAGATGAATTTCTAGAATTAGCAGATATTTTTGGCAAAGAATACAGACCACAAGCTGAAAAGAATTACTCTCAGAAATATTTCACCCTATTTTTGCTTTCAAGAGAGAAAGGTGCAACAAATTGGAAATACCTATGGAATGCCTTTTTTAAATACCCTAGGAATCTACTTCGTTTTTCGCCCCATAAACATATGCACTACATAAAAAAACTATTTCAAATTATTAAATGAATATATATTAATCCATTTTTCCATCACTACAGATAGTTTGCGAGTTGCTGCATATAATCGAGCTTTCTGCCCCATTTCATTGCGTTCATCATCATGAGCGATGAGCCACTCTATCTTTGAGGACAAATCCTTCACATCACCATCTTTAGCCAACAAACCATTCTCACCATCATTGATAATTTCACGAGGTCCATTAGGACAATCCATAGAAACACAAGGGACACCACAGGCCATTGCTTCAACTAACACCAATGGTGACGCTTCATGTTCTGAACATAGAACCAACATCTCACTACGTTTGTATTCATCATATATCGCCTTGGTGGGCTCATGAATAATAACACGAGATTCTAATTTCAAATCTGCAATCTGACGTATGAGATTTTCTTTTTCGTTACCATCTCCAAAGATGTCCACATGCCAACCGGGATATTTATCAGCAATCATTGAAAAAGCTGAAATCAAACGATCAATTCGTTTCTCATGATTGAAACGTCCGACAAAAACAATCCTTCCCGGGTCTTTGGGCACATCATCTACGACATCGGGATATAATGTGACTGGATTGGGAATAACTGTCACATTCTTAAAATGTTGACGCCATCCACGGGCATCACTCTCCGTTAGCACAACCAACTGTGCGCATTTCTTCAAATTTCTAATAGTTTGACGATAATAAAGTTGGGTTATCTTGGACTTCAGCCATCCCTCAGACACACCAACCTTTCGCATAACATAATCGTAAGTGTTATGAAATTCGGCAATCACAGGTATAGGACTTACAGAATCAATTACAGCCCCCATCAATGTCTGCCAGTCAGAGGCCAGGACAACCACATCTGGATTAAACTCGCGAATGACAGTTCGAAGATTCTGTCGGAATTTTCTTTTTAGGCGATAAAAATGATACAGATGCATCGGCATAGAGTACTTTGACAATGTGAAGAAGCGGCAATTCAAATCCCTATACTGAACCGAAGGATACAATTCGTAGGGCAAAGGATGCGTCCCTTGTTCATAGCTGACCAACATTAACTGATGTCCAGCCTTTGCCAAATAGTTCGCCTTGTCAGTTATTACCCGTTCCGCACCTCCAACAAGAGCAAATGACCGATGCATGATTAATATACGCATATTTTACCATTTATTATTTAAATTTCCATGGCATAAGCATCACTTCAGCCTTTCGGACCAACTTCCGTCCAAAGATTTTGACGAGGAATGCCCGTCCACGATAATAGGCCTTAGCTTTAGGAGAGAACCAAGAATTTTGATAGTGATGAATGGCATAGGTGTAAGGAGTAATCTCCACCTCACGAGAATCAAACACTTTGGGAGAAAAGAAGGCGTCATTAAACTCCAAGACTTCTTTCTGCATATCCAACTTACGGATATTCAAACTATCTTCTAAAGATAGTACTCGGATTGGTTTAATTTGTTCTATCTGCCGAATCATAATATCGGGTACCGTCTGTATATTCAAACTACCATCCTCATTGATGAAAGGACGATCTTGATAATAATCCAAGCATGCCTTAATCCAGTCACATCCTTTTTCTGCACCCATAATCGCAGCCTCAGGAGTCTGAGCTTTTTCGGCTCCCATGAAATAAGGGAGATCAAGCAAATCATCAAAACTCTTCAAGACCTCCACATCAGAATCCAAATAAACACCACCATAATAATATAGGGCATAGAAACGGATATAGTCAGCTGCAAAGGCATATTTTTTTTTCTCAAAAGCCTGACGCACCCAGACGGATAAGTTCAAATCAAAACGATTTGTATCCCAAAGCATCACCTCATAATCAGGCAAATGCTTTTTCCATGTTTCCAAGCATCTGGCAATCTTTGCCGGATACGGATCCCCACTCAGCCAACATAAATGTATAATTTTGGGTATCATAAGACAATATCATTAATCACTGATTTTTAATAAATAGCGTAATTTCAAATAGAATCCAGGCCATCGCCTATACATCAAAGACACCATTTTCTGTTTCAGACCATGGTCAAATCTAATATTTGGAACTTTCTTATTCAGATCATCTACAACGTCTTTCCATTCTTTTAGCAACTTCTTATTATGAGATAAACACCATAATTCAAAAGAAAAAGTTGCGAAATTATTATCCTGCAGTTTACGTCGAATAGCGTCTGGCAACTTGGGTAAAGTTTGTAATCCCCATAACTTCGCAATGGATTCGTTCAAATCCATCATTTTGGCTTTCGTCATAGAGTATGTTATAGATATATTACCAACTCTATAAATATAGGCTGTTGAATTAACCGTAACACACTTATTTGCTTTCAGATAACACTCCTGAACGAAAGGGATATCTTCAAAACAGAATCTACGCATGACAAAAGACAGACACCTTTCGAGAAGGAAATCTCTTCTATACAATATCCTCCAGACATAAGACTCATGAGGATTTAAATCTTCCATATATAATTCATAGCCAGTCTTCACTTTTATCTCGTCACCTTGACATACCTCATACTTTCCTTCAGCAATCTGCTCATCTGTCAATCGCAAAAAATCGCCCACTAACAAATCTGCAGACTGTTCAATAGCAATATCTAGTAACTTGGCGATACTATAGTTGATCAACAAATCATCAGAATCTACAAACAACAGATATTGTCCCTTAGCACTCTTTATTCCATTATTGCGGGCAATGGCAGGTCCGGAATTTTTTTGTTCAAGGATTATAATGTTTTGATGTGATTCAATGATATCGGATATGATACCAAAACTATTATCTTGAGTACCGTCATTTACAAGTATCAATTCAAAATCGGTTTCATCTAGCCCTTGTCTGAAGATGCTCTCCACACAAGGACGGATATATTTTTCCACATTATATACAGGAGCAATGATGCTCAGTTTTACATCTCCACTACTCATCATAATGACACCTGTTTTTATTAACTACTACTGATGGTGACAACATTGAAAACAATTGCAGCCAATATGG
>Ga0247608_10007444_pt1 | contig 11231 bp, 4 predicted proteins | sample 176DNAGHGlowgp2_FD_193490 | JGI IMG/M metagenome (GOLD analysis project Ga0247608, IMG submission 193490) | Sheep rumen microbial communities from Palmerston North, Manawatu-Wanganui, New Zealand - 1766 DNA GHGlow gp2 | ecosystem: Host-associated > Mammals > Digestive system > Stomach > Rumen ... | reverse complement strand
CACTTCACTACCTGCCTGTGTTCTTTCATGCCTTCGGCATTTTTATCGGATACCAATAATTCAAATGGTGTGACGCTTCCAGCGTCCTAATCACTTGAACAAACGAATAATTATTTCAAAAAAATACAAACGAAGTTATGAAGTATTATAAGCAGGAAATGCCCGACCTTCATGGGACAGGCAAACAGAAGAGTTATTTTCGCCCAGCCACGTACACGAACATCCACGGGGATCAGTTGTTCAGGCGCATGGGCATGAGCGGTTCGGGAGCGTCGGAGGAAACAATGCGCGCAGCCGTGCGCATCATTCGTGAAACGATCCTACATTATTTATCTATAGGTCATACGGTGACGATTGACGGCTTGGGCAGTTTTCGACTTTCGTTGGGACTGAAGGAAGGGAAGGTGATGGAACCGACGGACGACGAATCGGACGGGACGAAGCGCAACGCGCAGAGTGTGGAAGTGAAGAAAGTGCTGTTCAAGGTGGACCGCACCTTCTTGCAGGACCTGAACATGGGCATTAGCTTTGAACGTACAGAGACAAAGCGACTGAAGAAGCCGAATACGACCAAGGAGGAACGCTTACAGATGGCACTCGACTATCTGGACAGCCATGCTTTCTTCAGAGCAGCAGACTACGTCAGTCTGACAGGTCTCTCTCAATCCGCTGCCCACTATGAATTGCAATCGTTGGTAGCTGACAAGTCGTCGGGACTGAAAACCAATGGCAAAGGAACCCACATCGTGTATGTGAAGGACGAGGCGTAGAAGAGAAGCGTTTGTGTCAAGACTGTTTCTCTTTTATAACGATAAAGCTTGAGATTATTCTCAACTACGATAGTGTTTTTTTAGAACCACGAATTACACGAATTTAACGATCCTTTTAGCGCTGCCAATTATTTTTGAATTTTATCGAATATCTCTAATAAAAAAATGCACGCATTTTTAATTCGTGAAATCTGATTAAATAACTAAACTTTCCCATCATATTGGGATAGCGTAACCCTCTGACGCTGAAGGCGTCATCGCTCAGTAACCGTAGGTCGGAACGACCTGCGGGTGGTGTGTATTTGGGCAAGATGCACTCTGAAAGAGTGCCCCAACAGCCATAGATGGGCGACTCTTTCAGAGTCGATTGAGCGGACACACAGCTATCCGGGGGTGCTTTGCACCCTCGGTTACTGAGCGGTGACGCTTTCAGCGTCTTCTGATACAATTATTCAAGGGATGGGAAAGTTTAATTAAAAATTAAAAGTTGAAAATTAAAAATGGCAATGAGCTGTTCTTATTAACTTTTAACTATTAACTTTTAACTTACCGAAACTTACCAAAGAACTCAAAAGATTGTACGAACGTTCAAACGACATGCAGCGAACGCTCAAAGCAAAGGCAACGAACGCCCGTCAAGACGAAAACGAACGTTCGTTGCCGAACGAAGTCCTAAAAAGAAAGTGGAGAGTGAAGCGTGGAGAGTGAAAAAAGCCTCCAGCCCAGCCCCTCCCAACCTCCCCAAGGGGAGGAGAAGCCTTCCGGATGGTTATTCACTCCCCCTTGGGGGAGCTGGAGGGGGCTGGAGGAAAACAACCCCTTTAAATCCTTAAAATCCCTGATTCAAAACTCAAAAACTCAAGAGTTTATCATGAAAAAAGAAGAGCAAGGACAGGAATCCTCGCTCTTCTTTTTTCTCTTCTACTTCTTTTCTTATTTCACCCAATACTTCTTTCCATTGCGGATATAGATGCCTGGTTGCGTAGGTTTCGTGGCAAGGCGATGTCCTTGGAGGGTGAACCATGCAGCGTTGCTACCGTGGAGGGAATCGTTGTCGTCTGTCATGATGAGTTCGATGGCTGTTGGGTTGACGACAGATGGGATGTCGGTGACACGTGTTTCGGCAGCATAGAGGGCCTCCACGTCGTCGGCTGTGAGTGCGCGGTTGTGGACGAAGAGTTCGTCAAGGAATACATCGGCAGTGCCAAAGCCATTTCCCTTGCCGAGGCAGAGGTACTGCACTGAGGTGAGGAAGTCGAGCACCTTCTGGTAGTCGAAATTGGCTGCACGTGTTCCTGCGGTGGATGCGAAGGAGGTGACGCGCTTGGTCTTGTTGATGTAGATTTTCACGCCGTCTGTCTTGTCGATGGTGATGGTGACGAATTTCCACTCTCCCACTTCGAGTGTGTTTCGCTCAGACGTTGGGTAGTTGATGGCAAAGGTATCGACTCCGTTGGTGAAACCGAGATAGGTGTTGCCCGTGAAGGAGAGGTTGTTCTGCGTGGTGGTGTAGGATGGGTTGCCGTTGATGAATGAGAAGATGGTGCCCCAACGGTCGGCATCGTTGCGCTTCACCCAGAAACTGATGCTCATGCCCTCGATGTCGGTCTGTCCGAACAGTGGATTGTCGAAGCGCGCAAATCCGCAGGTCTTGGCTGCTTCGGTTCCGCCTGTCATCTTCAGCACCTTGCCATCGCGAGCAATGTCGGTTGCGAGGCTTGGTACCACTCCGCTGGACTGACGCGAGAGCATGGCTTTGTCTTCGGCATTGAAGAGATTGAGGATTGGCGACTCGTCGAACAAGTAGTAGGCTTTGAGTCCCTTTGCATAGTCGCCCGTCACGTCGGTGGCTGCCTGCGCACGGATGTTGAAGAGTTCTTCGTAGTAGTAATTGCCAGCTGAGACGCGATGGGTGAGGCTCAACGCTGTGACGGTGTCGGCTGGGTTATATCTGCCTTGGTTGCTGATGACGGATGGTTCGGAAGAAAACCACTCGTCGGTGGTGCCATAGTAGTTGGTGTAATTGAAATCGAGGTGCGCATTGACGGTTCCGTTGCTCACGTGAGAGGTGGAGTTGCGGACGGTGTAGGTGATGGCAGACTGTGGCTCCATCTTCCAGCCCCATGCGGTGACGCCAGAGGTGGCGAGTCCTGTGAAGGCGATGGCACGGTAGTACTTGCCATCCACCGTTTGGTCGCAAATCACACCGAAGTAGGTGACACCGCCGATTTTCACGTTGGCGTAGCCAGTGCCTTCGACAAGGGTCCACGAGCCTGTGCGGTCGCCGGTGATGGTGCCGTCGGCTTTGAGCGTGACCTGAACCACGTCGGCACACTGGTAGTTCTCGTTGTTGAGTTTGTACTTGTGGAGGATGAACTGGTAGTCACCTGCTATTTCGTCTTTCGAGTATTTGCATCCTGCTGCTATGCTGTCGTCGGTGAGGGTTTCGCCATCGAACTCGAATGGTGCGGCACAGAGCCATCCGCTCTGATTGACGAAGAGCTGGTGAACTCGGTTCTGGAATCCCTCGTTGCCTGTGTTGAAACGAGTGTGATAGATGAGGAAACTACGTCCCTTGTCATCGACAAATGCTGAATTGTGTCCCTGTGCCACTTCTGCCACGGTCTGGAAAGCGAGTCCGTTGAATGCCGACATGAGGAGGTTGCCCTTGGTGGAAGCATCGGCTGTGCCGTAGTTCATCTCGTAGCGGGAATAGATGGCAGATGCGCCTTTGGCATCGACGTATGGGCCGTCGATATGCTCGGAGCGGAAACTGCGCATGACGTAGCCCTCCTTGGCGGAGAGTCCGCCATTGGTCATGAAGAGATAATAGTATTTGCCAATGCGCTGGATGTAGGAACCTTCGCCCGACACGTAGTAGCCTCCAGCAATGCGCTTGCCAAAGTATGGGTCGCTGGTGGCACGGTCGTTGCCATCGGCGGTGTAAGGATAGGTGACGGTGTAGTCGCGTAGTCCGTTTTCGTTGTTCAGTTTGATCATCCAGATGCCTCCGCTCCATGAGCCGTATGACATCCAGAGCTGTCCTTCTTCATCGTAGAGTACGCAAGGGTCGATGTTGTTTGGCCAATAGCTGCCCCAGCTGTTGCCACGGTTGTAGCGCGAAGGAAGTGAGGACTGTGTGCCAATGACCAGTTCGAGGTCGGTCTTCTTCCAACTTATTTTGGCGTTGGTGGTGTTCAGGAATCCAGAATAGACCACAGGGCCCTGATAGACGTATGGTCCTTCGACGTTGTCGGCTGTGAGCAAGATGATGACGCTGCTCCAGTTGTCGCCATCCAAGCTGAGGTACATGCACCACTTCTTCATGGAGTCGTTCCAAATCACGTCGGGAGCCCAAACGTAGCCATTGACGGTGGTGCCGTGAGCAGTCATCCATTCTTCGGCATTGAAATTGCCAAAATCCACTTCGGTTTCCACACCATTGCGGAGAATCGTCACTTTCTTGGTTTGATTGGTCTCAAAAGCATCGTTGAAACTGGCAGTGACCACACGTCCACTGCTGTTGACAATGCCATACAGTCCACTGTTGTTCACGCCAGTCCAGTTCATGAGGTCAGTGGTACGTGCAACGGCATGGTGAGAACCGAAGATGTAGTAAGTGCCTGTGCCTGTATCGACAATGGAAGGGTCGTGAACACTCACTCGGCTGTGACTCTTGTTTCGGCTCAACTGAGCCATCTCGGCAGCGGTTACTGCGGTCTGTGCCTGCATGGGAAGTGAAAGCATGGAAGCACAAAGACATGAAAGTAGTAAGGAATAAGGTTTCATATAATTATACTTTTTTGCAAAGATATGCGAAAAAGACAGAACAAACAAAAAATGCGAGGAAAAAATGAAGAACCTCAATTAAGTACAAAGTACAATTTACCAAGAACAATCAAGGATTTAAAGGATTTAAAGGATTATTAGAGAGTTAAAAGTTAATAAGTTTTATGTCTAAGGTCTGAGGTCTAAGGACTAAAGTCTGAGGTATATCTCCTAAAGAAATCGGCAAAATCGGCAAAATTATTTTTCAACGATAACGATAACCATAACGATAACCACCATTCGGATGGAACCTTTATCTCGGCGTAGCCAAAGTTAAGGTTAGGGTTAGGGTTAAGGTTGAATAAAAATTTAGTACATTTAGTCTATTTCTTTAGGAGACTTTTTACGCCTTTGACCTTTGACTTTCGACCTTTGACTTTTTTAATTTTTAACTTTTAATTTTTAACTTACCAAGTTGTTCCTTGTCCTTTGTTCTTTGTACTTCTCTTCATTTTTCATTTAAGCGCAGCGATAGATAGAGAGCCTCGTATTGCTGAGCCACCTTGATGTGGTCGTGGTGGCGTTGGATGTATTCAACGCTCTGACGGGAAAGGACGGGAACGAGTTCGGGATGCAACACAAGGTGCTCCATTTTCTGGAAGCAGTCTTCTTCGTCGGGCAGGACATTGATGATGGGTCGCAGTTGGTTTTCGTGAAGGATTTCGTAGTTCTCCTCTTCGCCTCCTCCCACGACGATGAGTCCCTTCGCCATAGCTACGAGAGCATTCATGGCAGGCGTGTAGCTGTAGAGCTGGTCGAGGATGACATCGCTGGTATTCATCAACTGCTGGTATTCGTGGAACGGCACATTTTCCACCTTGACGATTTCGCAAGCGTCGGGGTGCTTGGCCTTCACGCGCTCCAAGGCTCGGAGCATGATGTCTGTCCCCTTGTAGGCATGGCGACTGCGCTGTATGCCGACGAAGAAACGAACGGGTTGACCAGGCTGCCGTGGTGCCTTGGGAGTGACGGAAGAGAGGTTGATGGGAAAAGGTATGAACTGCGTTTTTCGGGGAAAATGGGGACGATAGCAACAATCGTACTCATAGAGGCCTGTGACAATGGCATCTACATCTTCAGCCACGTAGAGGTTGATAGGTGCTTTCTCTCCATGCAGCCAGTCGCGGATGAACTCCTGGTTATAAGGCTCTTCGGTGCGCTGGTGAGAACCGATGTTGAAGTCCGAGTAGCGGAAAGTTTTGCAGTCGAGGCAGGTTTTCACCCAATAGTGGTCCATGCCGAATGCACCCAGCACGACGTGCTTGTTGTGGCGACGGATGAAGCGGTAGAAAGGTTTGATTTTATCTCCGCGCAAATCGAAGAAGACAGGGTTGATGAGCTGGACGATGTCGTAATCCCTGAACTTGGGCATGGTGCGCAGGATGTCGAAAAGATAGCGGAAAGAGTCCATTTTCCCTAAGGAGCGTCGGCGCAGGTCGATGTCTCGACGGTAGTTCTTCCACCCGTCGCCATCGCTCACCACGCAGACCTCGTGTCCGAGTGCCCGCAAGCCTTCGGACAGTGTCCAATGTACATTGCTATAATCACCGAGCAATAAAATACGCATATAAAGTGAAAAGTGAAGAGAAGTACAAAGAACAAAGGACAAGGAACAACGTAGAAATAGAAAATCCTTTAAATCCTTTAAATCCTTGATTGTTCTTGGTAAATTGTACTTTGTACTTAATTGAGGTTCTTCATTTCATTCTCACAGCCACTTTTTTCGTCTGAACCATAGGAGTCCGAGGACTGTGGAGAGGATGGAGATGATGATGGCGATAGGGAAACCAAAGCGGAGGTTTTCCATGCCGTTGATGAGGTTCATGCCGAAGAGGGATGCGATGAGCGTTGGGAACATGATAATCATGTTGAGCGAAGTGAGCAGACGCATCACCTTGTTCATGTTGTTGTTGATGACGTTGGCGTAAGTGTCCATCGTCGAGTCGAGGATGTTGGAATAGATTTGCGTCGTTTCCCGAGCCTGGTTCATCTCGATGTTCACGTCCTCGATGAGTTCCGCATCGAGTTCATCGACAGGCAGGCGGAACTTGAGCTTGGAGAGGAGCGTTTCGTTGCCACGGATGGACGTAGCGAAATAAGTGAGGCTATCCTGCAATCGTGAGAGGCTCACAAGGTCCTCGTTGTCGATTTGCCCTCCGAGGTTGCGCTTCGCCTTCTCGATGAGACCGTTCACCTGCTTCAGGTACTTCAGATACCACACGGAAGCGGAGAGGAAGAGACGGAAGACGAGGTCGGCAGCATCGGAGAAACCCTCGGCTCGACGCTGCTGGTGGTTGACAAAATCCACCATCATGCGAGCCTCTTGGTCGCAGATGGTGACAACGACATCGCCCTTGAGCACCACACCGAGCGGGATGGTGGTGTAAGGAGTGCGCGAATTGACACTCTTCAGATGAGGGATGCGCAAGATAATCATGAGCCAGCCCTCGTCCATGTCGTAACGGGCACGCTCGTCGGCATCGGCAACGTCGGTGATGAAATAGTCGGGCATGTGGAGCTCGTTGACGAGGAAACGCACGTCATCCTCCACGGGACAAGTGATTTGCACCCAGCAGCCTGGCTGCCACTCGTCGATAGGTGTTACACCTTTCTTAGTATTCCAGAAAGAACGCATATCTTTACTCTGTCTGTTCGTTTTTGAGAGTTAAACCTTTACGATGTTCGCATGAAAAGTGGGTCGCGGCAAAGGTTCCTGCTACTGACTCTCAAAAGGCGGGGGGAAAGCATCAGAGTCGTCGAACCTCAGAGCCGCAATGGTCTATTCGCCGGATAGTCGTCCATAGAGAAACTGATTTTCTTGTTAATAATTGAATTGGAAAAAGATGAATGAATGAAAACCTGAACGGCACAACTGGTGTGCTTTCGGGGTTTTCGTGTGCAAAGTTAAGATTTTTTGTCCATACCATCACCAAAGCAAGGCGCATTTTTTTTCAATGCGCAGTTTTTTCTCTGCCACAAATGTCCAGAAACTTGCAGTACATGCAAGGCTGGTTGGTGGTTGCCTGTGTGAAAGGCTGTTGTGGGTCGAAGATTTGCTGGATGACTTGGATGAGCTGTGCATGATATGCCTGTCGAAGGGTCTTGTCGGTGTCTGCTGGGTCGTTCTGGTTGGCGAAGTCGCGGACCTCAGTTGTGTCGAGCATGACGAGCGGCTTGCATGACTTGTCGTCTTTCTCGCCGCCGTTGGTGAGCTTCACGTACATCAGCGACACGCCGACTGCCTGCTTCACGCTTTCTTCGCGCGAATAGATGTCGGCATAATAGAATGCCTGCATGATGTGGTGGGAACGCTTCGGCGCTTTGGGATTGAACAACGCTTCGATGCTTTTGCTGGTGTTTGCGGTGGAGCTGGTCTTGTAGTCGACGATGCGGAGCTGGTCGGTGCCGTCGGGCAGATGCACTCGGTCGATGCGGTCGATGATGCCTCCGAGCTTGACGCTGGTGCCATCGGGCAACGGGAAGAGGGCTGTGTGCTCCTTTTCCATTTCGAGGATGGTGAGCGGACAGAATTGCCTGTCGTACTGGAGCTGGTTCTTGGCATAGGTGGCGATGACGCTGCGGTTGAGCAACTGCTCGCCGTTGTAGGTGGGTGTCTTATCCAAGTCGCTTTCGTGGAAGAATTCCTTGTTGAAGGCGCGGTCCACGAAGTGGTTGACAATCTCGTCGTGGCTGAGGATGGTGTCGATGTCGGTAGCCATGAGGGGTTTCCCCACGCCGAGCCGCTCGTAGATTTCTTTCATGCAGAAATGGAAGATGCTGCCGAAGGTGCTGTCCTCCACGTCGTCGGTCGGTTCGTCTTCGGGATTGAGATGCGCCACTTTTTCGAAATAGAACTTGAGTGGGCAGTCGATGAATGTGTTGATGGCTGAAGGGGAAAGAAAGTGTAGCTTAGGGCTTGTACTTTGTTCTTTGTCCTTTGCACTTAATGCGTGAAGCGTGGAGTGTGAAGCGTGAAGCGTGGAGAGTGAAGCGTGAAGCGTGGAGTGTGAAGCGTGAAGCGAGTCCTTTGTACTTTGTTCTTTGTCCTTTGTACTTTGTTCTTTGTCCTTTGTCCTTTGTTCTTTGTCCTTTGTACTTTGTTCTTTGTCCTTTGTACTTTGAACGTAATGTGCCCGAAGATTGCGTAACAGTTCTTCTGTCTTGGGAACAACAATCGTGGAAGGAAGATGTGGGGCGTTGGTTGCCGTGAGGTTCTTCAGCTGGATTTTGTTTGCCAGTTGCAGTTCTTCTTGCTCCACGAGCATTTGTTTCATGAATCGCGACATTTCGCCTCGGGATGTACCCTGGGTGGAGTTGTTGTAGATGAGTGTCACGTTCTCTGCTCGCTGAAGGAGTCGATAGAAATAGTAGGCGTAGAGGCTGTTGCGCTTGTCGCGGGTGGTGAGGTGGTGCTCTTCGCGAAGGAAATAGGGAATGAAGGAACTGCAGTTTTCCGACTTTGGCAGCTTGCCTTCGTTCACACTGAGCATGAGGAGGTTCTTGAAGTCGAGGTTGCGTGTTTCGAGCACTCCCATCACCTGGATGCCAACGGCTGGTTCTCCATGGAATGGCAAGGAATGGGCGTTGATGATTTGGAAAAGCAGACGGGAGAGAAGTGAAAAGTGAAAAGTGAAAAGTGAAAAATTAGGCGTTGATGGCTCAAAACGTAGGATTCCCGACTCTTCCAACTTCGACAGGCGATTCACGATTTTGTAGGCATTGAAAATGGATTCGACGTACAATTGGTGGTCGAATGATAGTGAAGAAGACTCTCCCCAACCCTCCCTGTGAGGGAGGGAGTCCTTAGCGCTTTGTTCTTCTTTTCGCTGTTTTTCCTCATGACGATAGCTGTTGCCCACGGCCTGAATGAGCTGGAGCAAATAGGCGAGCAGGTCTTTCATGGTGTTTTGCTTGACGAACAGCTTGAGAAGAAATTCTTTTTGCTGCTTTTCCTGCTCTTTTTTCTCCTTGTCTTGTTGATTCTCGTGGAGCGATGAAAGTGAAGAGTGAAAGGTGAAGGGTGAAGTGTGGAGGGTGGTGAGTAAGTTGCGGGCGTTGTCGCCTCCCAAACGGATGGTGTAAGGATGCTTCAGCACGGCTGCCACTTGTGGGTATCGCCAGAAGGTTGTCCCATTCGCTCGGTTCTCCTGACAGCCATGCAATTGGAGGTCGAGTACCGCCATGAGATAGCTGCTGATAGGGGTTTGCATGAGGGGATAACCCATGGTGACATTGAGCTTGAATCGCTTGGCAAACTCTTCGTCAACGGGGATGGAATGGAGCACGGACTGCAAGAGGTTTTCGTTGCAAAGCACGATGGCAGACTGGTTGAGCTGTTCTCCTTCTGCCTGTAGATGGCATTGCTGCATCCATTTGCCGATGTATTGTGTCTGTGCGTTTTCGGTGGGTGATGAGATGTAGGTGATATGCTTCTTGTCGGAAGTGAAATTGTTGTACGCCTGTTGGTAAATATCGGTTCCGAACTTGAATTCATTGGGAAAGTCCAGCATGTCTTTGTAGATGAATCGCCCTGCCTCAAACCCTGAAAGCGAAGATTGAAGATTGAAGAATGAAGCATCTTCTTCGTCCTTTGTCCTTTTGTTCTTCTCTTCATTCTTCACGCTCCACGCTTCACGTTTTTGTCCTTTGTCTTCTTTCAATCTATATGCTTCGTCGAAATCCCAATAGAAATACGTTTGGGAATTTTCCTTGAGGAATCGGAACAGTTCCTGTTCGGTCTTGTTGAGCACGTTGAATCCAACGATGGCAAACTTCTGGTGCTGGATGCGTTCTTTGAAATCTGCCACTTTCTGCTGGGCTATTACTTCTTGCTTTGGAGTCAAGGTCTCGTCGGTGGGCAGTTCAGCCTGAGTCAGACGACTTACTACGTTTCGTTTCAGCATTCCTTCGTATGAGAGTCCTGCACGTCGGAGTTGTTCGCGAAAGCGGGTATAGATGGTTGGCAACATTTTCCAAAGGCTCATGTAGTTCTCCTTCAGAAGTGTGGAGGGGTTGAAGTCCTTGAAATACTCCTGCAAGGATTTCACCTGCTCGTCAGTGAGATAGTCGAAACGGGTGAGGTCGTTCAGGTCGGAGATGTTGACAAAGAGTTCGTGCGCATCGACGTGGTTGTTGTCGATGTCCTGGAAATCGGACAGCATGAGTTCGCCCCAGGAGTAGAACCTGTCGAGCGTTTCGTTCATCTCTCCCCCACTCTGCTGATACACTTCTTCGTAAGCCTTGTAGAGACGGCACACCAACTCAATCGGGTCTGCCACTTCCAAAGGTGAAAGCGTCTGGAACAGTTCGGTGATGGTTTGGTATCGGGGTGCCCATAGCGGTGCGTTGGCAATAGCAAAGATGTGCTGATTGAAGAACAGGCTGGCACGCTTGTTCGGGAAAATAACTGTCAAGTCCTGAAAATTTCCATTACACTTCTGATACAGGTCTTTTGCTACTATTTCAAGAAAGGTTTTCATGTTCTTAATGAGTTTTTTATGTTTTAGGTCTGAGGTATATCTCCTAAAGAAATCGGCAAAATCGGCAAAATTATTTTTCAACGATAACGATAACCATAACGATAACCACCATTCGGATGGAACCTTTATCTCGGCGTAGCCAAAGTTAAGGTTA
>Ga0247608_10007443_pt1 | contig 11231 bp, 13 predicted proteins | sample 176DNAGHGlowgp2_FD_193490 | JGI IMG/M metagenome (GOLD analysis project Ga0247608, IMG submission 193490) | Sheep rumen microbial communities from Palmerston North, Manawatu-Wanganui, New Zealand - 1766 DNA GHGlow gp2 | ecosystem: Host-associated > Mammals > Digestive system > Stomach > Rumen ... | reverse complement strand
AGATAATGGTAAAGGTATTAGCAAAGGAGATATAAAAAAGATAGGTACACCTTTTTATACAACTAAAGTAACAGGTACTGGAATGGGAGTTAGTTTATCTAAAGAAATAATTAAACTACATGATGGAGAGATTAAATATAATTCTACTATTAATAAAGGAACAGAAGTTACTATAATACTACCTATAAAGTATATATTTTAAATAAAAAAAGAGACTTAAGTCTCTTTTATATTGGTCTATAAATATCTTTCCCTTTAAATGGATCTTTAGGATCAATATGATCTATAAATAGAATACCATTCAAATGATCTATTTCATGTTGGAAAGCAATAGATAATTCTTCTCTTGCTCTAATTCTTATCTTTTTACCATCCATATCATATCCTTCAACAGTACATCTAGCAAATCTAGGAACAATACCAGTTGTTTCTCTATTTATACTAAGGCATCCTTCACCATCTTCAACATATATCTTTTCTTCTGAATTAGATACTATCTTAGGATTAATAACTACATATGTATCAAATACTTGTTCATCATCATCTTCTGTAGTTACTTCCATAACTATAACTATATATCTTTTTAAAACACCTATTTGAACAGCACTCATACCCATACCAGGTCTTAAGTCATACTTCTCAGCTAATTCTTCTATTTGACTGTTTACTAAGTATTCTTCCATTAACTTAATATTCTTTTTATCTTCTTTAGTTAAAGGAAAAGTAACTTCTTCACTAACTTGTCTAAGTATTTTATTCTTCTCATCGATAATATCACATGTTTTTAACATAAAACCACCGCTTTTCTGCACATATTTTAACACAAAATCTTCAATTTGTGAAGAAGAAAAAAATATTTCTAAAAAAGTTAAAATATTTTCGCCAAGAAGGTTGCATTTTTTAGTAGGGGTAGTTATAATAAAAAGCATTACCTAGGAGGTGAAATATATGAAGAATAATCTACCTGTGTTAATACTTAATGATGCATATATTTTACCTACTGCTGAACTTAGAATGGATATAGATTCTAAACTAGATAAAAAAGTTTTTTCTGTATCTGAAGGATATTATAATAGTAATATTCTAGTTATTCATAATAAGAAAAAGAAGAAAGTATCACTTGATGATTTACCTAGAGTAGGTATTGTGGGAATAATAAAACTACACCTTGATATGCCTAATGGTAAAACTAAATTAGTTATTGAAGGATTAAGAAGAGTTAAGATTAAAAACTATGTTGAAGGTGATATCTTAGAAGCTAATTATGAAGAAATAGAAAACAATAATGATAAACAAGAAGAATCTGCATATTTAAGAGTACTTCATAGTCATTTAGAAAAATATGTAGAAGCAAGTGATTTATCAGATGATTTTTTAAATACGGCTTTATCAATAGAAAACTTAGATGAGTTAATAGATTTTGTGGTAACAGGATTACCAATTTCTAATAATAATAAGATTAAATATGTTGAAGAAACATCTAGTATTGAAAGAGCAGAAATGTTACTTTCAGATATAGAAGAAGATATCGTAATAGCAGATTTAGAAAGAAAAATAGATGAAAAACTAACTCAACAATTAGATGATAGTCAAAAAGAATATGTTTTAAGAGAAAAGATAAGAGTTATAAAAGAAGAATTAGGAGACGTTAAGGATAAAGAAAGTGAAACTGATACTTTAAGAAAGAAAATAGATAAACTTAAATGCCCTAAAAAGATTAAAGATAGATTATATCTAGAATTATCTCGTTATGAATCAATGAATCCTAATAGTCCAGAACTTGGTATGACTAGAACTTATATTGAAACTCTTTTAGCCCTACCTTGGGATAATTATACTAAAGATAATAATGATTTAAAGAAAGCTAAACAAGTTTTAGATAAGTCACATTATGGACTAGAAAAAGTAAAAACAAGAATAATTGAATATTTAGCTGTTAAAGAAAATACTAATAGTCTAAAGAGCCCTATTTTATGTTTAGTAGGACCTCCAGGTGTAGGTAAAACAACACTAGCTAAAAGTATTGCTGATGCGATAGATAGAAAATGTACTAAGATATCAGTTGGTGGAATAAATGATGAAGCTGAAATAGTAGGACATAGAAGAACATATATTGGTTCAGAACCTGGACTAATCATTCAAGGAATGAAAAAAGCAGGCAGTTCTAATCCAGTATTCATAATTGATGAAATAGATAAAATGACTAAAGATATACATGGAGATCCAGCAAGTAGTTTACTTGAAGTATTAGATCCAGAACAGAATAAAGCATTTGCTGATCATTATGTAGAAGAAGAGTTTGATTTAAGTAAAGTAATGTTTATCACAACAGCTAACTACTTTGATCAAATACCTAATGAACTAAGAGATAGATTAGAAATAATAGAATTATCAAGTTATACAGAATATGAAAAAGCTGATATAGCTAAGAATTATTTAATACCTAAAAGTTTAAAAGAACACGGATTAACTGATAAGGATGTAGAATTTTCTAATGAAGTAATATTAACTATTATTAGAAACTATACTAAAGAAGCAGGAGTTCGTGAATTATCAAGAAATATTGCGACTGTACTTAGAAAAGTAGTTACTGATAAATTAATGGGTGATAATAAAGATTTCTATTCTATAACAGATTATAATATTGAAAAATACTTAGGTAAAAAGAAATATACTTTTACTGATATTGATATTATAGAACATGTTGGAGTAGTAAATGGACTTGCTTATACACCATTTGGTGGAGATACACTTCCAATAGAAGCAGTTGCTTTCCCAGGTAAAGGAAATATCATCCTAACTGGTAGTTTAGGAGATGTAATGAAGGAATCAGCTAATCTTGCATTCGATTATATTAAAGCTAATTATAAGAGGTTTAATATACCTTATGAAAAGATAGAGAAACAAGATATACATATTCATGTACCAGAAGGAGCTACACCTAAAGATGGTCCAAGTGCAGGTATAACTATTACCACAACACTTTTATCATTACTTACTAATACTAGTATTCATACTAATGTAGCTATGACAGGTGAAATGACACTACGTGGTAAAGTACTTGCTATAGGTGGATTAAGAGAAAAAGTAATTGGTGCACATAGAAATGGAATTAAAACAATCTTTATACCAGTTAATAACTTTAAAGATCTAGATGATATACCAGATGAAATAAAAGAAGATATTAACTTTATTCTTGTAGATAGATATAGTGATATATACGATAAACTATTCAAAAAGAAAGGAAGAAAGAAACATGGAAGCGACCCAAGAAATATACGATTACTTGTGGATTAGAAATCAATTGTTAGTGTCTTCGATCGAAGAAATAAATAAGAATAATGAAGACCCAGAAGAATTTAAATACTATATAGATAATCTATCAAAAATAGTGATAGATGAGAATATAGCCCTAATATCCCCTCATATTTGTAAAAAAATAAGAGATACAATTAGCAAATATCGCTTTAATGATACTACTGAACCAGATGTAAAAGCAAAAATCAATGAAATTATAGGGGTAATGAATTCGTATGATAGTATGAATGAATTATACAAAAAGAAACTAGTTAATGATTTTTTTGCTAAGGAAATGCAAGATAGAGATGCGCCTGTTATCTTTAAAAATGTTAGTAGTAGCTTCACTGATTTAGCTGCCGAGGATTATTATACATATATTGCTATGTTTGATATTTATGATGGCAGAAGTGGTGCAAAACTTGAAGTTGATTTTAGACCAACTATGTATCAATATTTGGCATTTATTAACTTACTATTACGTAGATTTCCATCTGTATTTAATATAAAAGGTTTTGCAGACATATTAATTATGAATTTTGAAAAATTAGATGATCTTAAAGAACCTACTATAACAAAATCCAATTATAAGTATCTCAAAAGAACTATTAAAGTGCTAGTAAACATAAGTAATCAGCAACACATACAAGAAGAAAAACAAAAAGTACTAGAAAAGACTAATAATTAGTCTTTTTTTATTTTTCTTGCATAATATTTAAGTAGAAAAGAGGGATATTATGAAGAAAGTTGTACCTTTCACTAAAACAATCTTATTTAAAACACACATAGCTGAAATAACTGAAATAGAAGTAAATGAAGACTTAATACTTGATGAAAATAATGAAGTAAAAGGAGACATTTTAGTAGATGGTAAATATAAAACTACTGAAGCAAGTATGTTAGAAGAAGAATTTCATTATGAATTACCTTTTGTGATAGCTATAGATGATAAATACATAGCTGATAATATAGAAATAGAAATACAGGAATTTAATTATGAAATAATAAATGAAGAAGAATTAAAAGTTAATATAAATATAGCTTTAGATAATTTAGAAGAAAAAGAAGAGATAAGAGAAGAAGAAATACTTATACCTGTTGAAATAGAAGAAGATATAAAAGAAGTTGAAGAGGAAGTTGAACCATTAGAAAAAGAAGATACTAATATTAATTCAATATTTACTAATTTAACTAATGATAATGAAACATATTCTACTTATCATGTATATATAGTAAAAGAATCAGATACTTTAGAATATATCTTAGATAAATATAAAATAAATAAAGAAGAACTAAGTAATTATAATGATATATCTAGTATAAATATAGGAGATAAATTAATTATTCCATGTTCTAATGACTAAAGATGAATTATTAAATAAATTAGGTATTAAGATACAATCTATAAGAAAGATAAAGAGTCAAACAGTAATAAACAATAAATATATCTATAAACAAATGATTAGAAAAAGTGATTTATATGATTATTTATTAACTAGAGGATTTAATCATTTTCCAAGAGTCTATTCTAAAGTAGGAGACGAAATAGAATTGATGGACTACATTAATTCTAAAGATATACCGAAGGAACAAAGATTAGAAGATTTAGTATATATAACTAGTATTCTTCATTTAAATACATCATTTGATAAAGTAATTGATATTGATAAAATAAAAGAAATATATGAAACTACCACTAACAGATTAGAATATATAAAAAAATATTATCTAGATAAACAGAATGAAATAGAAGAAGAACTATACATGTCTCCTTCTAATTATTTACTTATAAGAAATATATCTACACTATATAAATCTATAGATCTATCAAAATATTATTTAGATAAATGGTATACTTTAGTAAAAGATAATACTAATATTAGATATAGTTTTATACATGGTAATTTAAAAGATAATAATATCTTAGAAGATGATAATATTTATTTAATTAGTTGGGATAAATCTAGGATAGATTTTCCTATTATTGATTTAGAAATACTTTATAAGAATAATTACTTAGATATAAATATAGATAATATACTTTCTATATATCAAAAGAAATATAAATTAAAGGAAGAAGAAATATTTTTATTATTTAGTTATTTGTTAATACCTGATGTTTTAAATAATTATTCTAGTGAATATCTAAGAACTAAGGATGTATCTAATACTGTATTATACTTTGATAAAACTTATAATCTACTAAAAAATTATTCTAAAGAATCCAATAATAATACTAACAACCAATACTAGTATTAAAAATACATTAAATCTTGATACAAAAAATAGTGTAAGAAATACTTGCCATACAAGTATTATAATTAAGGAGAATAAACTACCCATATAAAAGGAGCTTGTTCTTCTTTTTGCTTTGCATATTTCACACATACAAAAAAACTTATGTCTTTTATTTTTAAACATATAATCAACTCTAATATAATATATGTAAAGTAATAGTTAAATTTTACTTATATATTTGCGAAAGTATCATAAAATATATATAATTAATATAGGAGATGATTATATGAAAATCGCAATAAATGGGTTTGGTCGTATAGGAAGACTTGCATTTAGACAAATGTTAAATGAACCTAACATAGAAGTAGTAGCTATTAATGATTTAACTAGTCCTGATATGTTAGCATATTTACTTAAATATGATTCTTGTCAGAAACAATATGAATTAAAAGATAAAATATCATCAACAGATAATTCAATAATAGTTGATGGAAAAGAAATTAGAGTTTATAAAGAAGAAGATGCTTCAAACTTACCTTGGGCTAGTTTAGGGGTAGATGTAGTACTTGAATGTACTGGATTCTATACTAGTTATGAAAAAAGTATGGCACACATTAATGCTGGAGCTAAGAAAGTGATTATTTCAGCACCTGCAGGTGATGATGTTAAAACAATAGTTTATGGAGTAAATCATAATACTTTAAATAGTAGCGATAAGATTATATCAGCAGCTTCATGTACAACTAACTGTTTAGCACCTATGACTAAATGCTTAAATGATTTTGCAGGTATTGAATCAGGAATTATGACTACAGTTCATGCTTATACTGGAGATCAAATGATACTTGATGCACCACACAAAAAAGGAAACTTTAGAAGAGCACGTGCTGCCGCTATTAATATAGTACCTAATTCAACAGGTGCAGCTAAAGCTATAGGTTTAGTTATACCGGAATTATCAGGTAAATTAGTAGGAGGTGCTCAAAGAGTACCAGTAGCAGATGGTTCAACAACACTCCTTGATGCTGTTGTATCAAGAAAAGTAACTAAAGAAGAAATAAATAACTATATGAAAGAACATGCTAACGAATCATTTGGTTACACAGAAGAAGAAATAGTATCTAGTGATGTTATTGGAGATACACATGGTGGATTATTCGATGCTACTCAAACTAAAGTAGTAGACTTGGAAGATAAATCAATGGTACAAATAGTATCATGGTATGATAATGAATATGGTTATACAACACAGATGATAAGAACAGCTAAATACTTAATAGAAATAATGTAAGAGGGTAAAACCTCTTTTTTTATTGATACAACAAATATGTATAAAATTTGTTTAGAAATAATCAAAAAACTACATAACATATTGACAACATGTAGTTAATATAATATAATACCAACAAGAGGTGATAATATGGCTAATCAATCAGGAGCTATAAATGTTCAAATTGATCCTATTGATAAAGAACAAGCAACTATAATATTAAAAGAATTAGGAATTAACATGACATCGTTTGTGACTATGGCTATTAAACAATTAATCTATCAAGAAGGATTACCATTTGAAGTTAAAACACGTAGACCAAATAAAGAATTAATAGAAGCTTTAAAAGAAGGCGAAGAAATAATTCAAGATATCAAGGATGGTAAGAGATCAGGGTACACAAATTATAATGACTTAATCAAATCTTTAAAAGAAGAATAATATGAAATACAAAGTTGACTATACAAGCATTTTTAGCAAACAATATAAGAAAATTTTAAAGCAAGATAAGGATATAGAAAAACTTGATAAAGTCATTGAAATATTAGCTAATGGTAAAGAACTGGATTATAAGTATAGAAATCATAAGTTGATAAACAATAGGAAGTATAAAGAATGCTATGAATGCCACATAGAACCAGACTGGTTATTAATTTACAAGTATGACCATGATAAATTAATACTTTTATTATTTTCAACTGGTAGTCATAGTGAATTATTTAAATAGTTAAGAGGGTAAAACCTCTTTTATTTTATTTAAAAGTATTATATAATTATATATAGAATGGTGATAATATGAAAAAAACAATAACTGACTACAATTTAAATAATAAAACAGTTATCATTAGAGTAGATTTTAATGTACCTATTAAAGATGGTAAGATAGTAGATGATAATAGAATTGTTAATAGTTTAGAAACTATTAAATATGCTATTAATAATAATGCTAAAGTAGTATTATTATCTCATTTAGGTAGAATAAAAGAAGAATCTGATAAAGAAAATAATACATTAAAACCTGTAGCATTAAGACTTAGTGAACTATTAAATAAGAATATTTATTTCGTAGAAGATATGGATTTTTCCTTAATTAAATCTAAAATAGATAATATTGGTTATGGAGAAGTTATACTTTTAGAAAATACAAGATTCTATGATTTAGATAATAAGAAGGAAAGTTCTAATGATTTAGAACTTGCTAAGAATTATGCTTCATTAGGAGATATATTTATTAATGATGCATTTGGTACTATTCATAGAGCGCATGCATCTAATGTAGGTGTAGGTAGTTTATTACCTAATGGTATTGGCTTCTTAATAGAAGAAGAATTAAATAAATTATCTTGTTTAGATGAACCAGATAGAGAATATACAGTTATACTTGGTGGTAGTAAGGTATCAGATAAGATTAAGATAATAGAAAATTTAATTACTAAATGTGATCATTTAGTAGTTGGTGGAGGACTTGCCTTTACTTTCTTAAAGGCTAAGGGATATAATATAGGTAAATCTATAGTTGAAGATGAATATCTTGATTTTTGTAAGGATATGATTAATAAGTATCCAGATAAACTTTTATTACCTTTAGATGTAGTAGCATCTAAAGAGTTTGATAGTAATGGTATTAATAAAGATATTGATAGCTTATCAGATGATGATATTGGTCTAGATTTAGGTACTAAAACAATATCTAATATCAAAGATATTTTATCAAATACTAAAACAGTAATGGCTAATGGACCATTAGGATATTATGAAATAGATAAATACCAAACTTCTACTAAAGAGATATTAACATATCTTGTGGAAAACAATATTAAGACTATTTTAGGTGGTGGAGATATTGTTGCTTGTAGTAGTAAGTTAGGTTTAAAAGATAAAGTATATCATGCATCCACTGGTGGTGGAGCAACACTTGAATACTTGGAAGGGAAAAAGTTACCAGGTTTAGAAATAATACAGGAGAAATAGTATGAAGAATTTAAGGAAGAATAGTATATTATTATTATTGATAACTGCGGTAGTAGTAGTGTTTGTATTAAAAGATGATTTTCCAGATATAATGAAATCTGTTATGAATAGTAATCTTTTATACCTTTTAATAGCACTATTTATTTTTGCGTTAGGTTTATTATTTGAAGCAAAAGCATATCAAGAAATAATAGAAGAATACAATCATTCCTATACATTATGGCAAGCATATAAAATGCTAATAATAACTAAATTCTTTAATGGTATAACTCCATTCTCATCTGGTGGACAACCAATGCAAGTATACTTACTAAAAAGAGATGGTATACGTATAACTAAAGCAACAAATATAATTATTCAAAACTTTATAATATATCAAGCTGCTCTTGTTAGTGTAGGGGTATTTGCTGTAGGTGTAAATCATTTTAATCCAATATTTGAAGCAACTTTACTTAAACATTTGGTAAGAGTTGGATTTATTATGAATACACTAGTAATGATAGGATTAGTAATAATAAGTGTTAGTAGTAGATTTAATCATTTTATCTTAAGAAAAACTATTTGGTTACTTGATAAACTACACTTAATAAAGGGTGCTGATAAAGTACTTGCTAGATGGGAAGAAAGAATTAATGATTTCCATGAAGGAACAGATTATTTGAAAAGAAATCCTTTCCTTTGTGTAAGAACATACCTATACAACATAATATACTTAGTACTTGTATATTCAATGCCATTCTTCGTAATACTTGGATTAAACCATGGATCTATGGAAGGTGTTACAGTATTAAAAGTAATAGTAGCTAATGCTTATGTAGCTATAATGGGTGCATTTGTACCAATTCCAGGTGCATCTGGTGGTATAGAGTTTGGTTACTTTAAATTCTTTGGTAACTTTGTAAAAGGACCAATACTTAAAGCTTCATTACTACTTTGGAGAACAATTTCTTATTACATTCCTATGGTAGTTGGTGGTATACTATTTAATGCACATATGAAAAGAGATGATAAGTCATGCGAATAGGTATATTTACTGAGACATATACACCATATATTAGTGGACTTGTAACAAGCGAAATAATGCTTAAAAAAGCTTTAGAGAAACAAGGACATGAAGTATATGTAGTTACTGCTAATTTGGAAAGTTTTCATTATGAATATGATGAAAAAGAACATGTATTAAAAATACCTGGTATACCTACTGGTATTTATGATTCAAGACTAACATCAGTTTATCCAATAAGAGCAGTTAATAAAATAAAAAGTTGGAACTTGGATGTTATACACTCACAAACAGAGTTTGCGATAGGAACATTTGCAAGACTTTTAGCTAAACAATTAGGAATACCTTTAGTTCATACATATCATACTATGTATGAAGATTATATTCATTATATAACTAAAGGACACTTTAAAAGATCAAGTAAGAAGTTAGTAGAGTATTTTACTTTATTCTTCTGTGATAAAACTGTTAGTGAACTTATTGTTCCAACGCAAAAGACATGTGATTTGTTTAAAGAAAAATATAACGTTGATAGAGATATTCATATAATACCTACTGGTATTGAAATAGAAAGATTCTATGAAGATAAAATAGATAAAGAAGAATTATCTAAATTAAAGAAGAAATATAAACTAAAATCAGATGACTTTGTTAGTTGTTTTATAGGAAGACTTGGAGAAGAAAAAAATGTTGTTTATTTATTTGATATAATAAAAGCATTAAAAGATAAATTACCTAACTTAAAGATGCTAGTAGTAGGTGATGGACCAGATTATGATAAATATCAAGAGATAATAAAAGAATATGGTATAGATGATATAGTAATAATGACTGGCAAAGTGGCTTGGGAAAGTGTTCCTTACTATTATCATTTATCCGATATATTCCTAACTGCATCTCATACAGAAACTCAAGGACTAACAGTAATAGAAGCTATGGCTTCTGGAAGTGTACCAATATGTATAGATGATGATAGTTTTAGAAATACAGTTACTGATAAAAGAAATGGATATTTATTTAAGAATAAAACAGAATGTAAGAAGATAATAACTGATCTTTATAATAATAGAGAAAAATTAAAAGAAATATCTAAACAAGGAGTAATTGACTCAGATAAATTCTCATCAGATACATTCGCAACTGAAGTATTAAAAGTTTATGAATCAGCTATTGAAAAGAAATTAGAAAATACTAGTTTCTTAGAAAGATTAGTTGATAAAGTAAAGAATAAAGAAGAAAATGATGATTTAGATGATCTTGATGATGATGATCTAGAATAGTGGAGGTAGTATGATATTAAATATAACTGATAAAATAAGAGATGTTATAAAAGATGCTATGGATTTTGTAGATAAGAACTTTGATGAACCATTCTTATGGATAGGTATTTTCTTAGTATTATTACTACTTTCAGTAGCATTTATTAATTCATTTGGTGATAAATAGATAAAG
>Ga0247608_10007442_pt1 | contig 11232 bp, 8 predicted proteins | sample 176DNAGHGlowgp2_FD_193490 | JGI IMG/M metagenome (GOLD analysis project Ga0247608, IMG submission 193490) | Sheep rumen microbial communities from Palmerston North, Manawatu-Wanganui, New Zealand - 1766 DNA GHGlow gp2 | ecosystem: Host-associated > Mammals > Digestive system > Stomach > Rumen ... | reverse complement strand
CCTTTGTCGCCACCTATGGGCGACAGCACGCCAGCCCCAACAGCGGCTATCCCGAGGCAGCGCTTGCCGCCATTCTCGACTGCCGCTTCGGCGGGCCGCACACCTATTTTGGCCAGACCTTCGACAAGCCTTACATAGGCGACCACGAACGGCTGCTCACCTCGGCCGACGCCACCACAGCCATACGCATCAGCCGCACTGCCGAGGCGATGGCCGTGGGCCTCACTGCCATAGCCCTGCTGGTGTGACCCGGGCTGGCAGCCATGAAGTTGTTATACATGTATAATAATAAATAAGGTATAAAGATGAACACTACAATCAGACTCACGGCTGCTACCCTGCTGGTGGCAACCATGCTTGGAGCCTGCACCGGGCAGGCTTCGCGGACGACGGCCTCCGAGCCCGCTGGTACCGACAGCAGCACCACGACACCCACGGTGAAGTATGCCACGGGCTTCAGCGTGCGCGACTCGGCTGGCGTGAGGCTCGTCGACGTGGGGCGCGGCTACCACTTCGCCTTAGTGGCCGATGCCGCCACAGAGGTGGCTGGCGACTACCAGCGGGTGGTGGTGCCCATCAGCCGCACCATCTGCATGACGGCCCTGCAGCTGTCGAACTTCACCGTGCTCGGTGCCCACGACGTGGTGAAGGGCATCACGGGCACTAAGAACCTGTTCAACCGCGACATTCGTCAGCGCGTAGACGACGGGCGCATCGTGAAGATTGGCATGGAGGGCGAGTTCGACTCCGAGCTGGTCATGGCTGCCAACCCCGACGTAATCTTCATCTCGCCCTTCAAGCGCGGCGGCTACGATGCCATACGCGAGACGGGCATCACCCTTGTGCCCCACCTGGGCTACAAGGAGCTTGACCCGCTGGGACAGGCCGAGTGGGTGAAGTTTGTTGGCATGTTCTTAGGCAAGGAACGTGAAGCCGACTCGTTGTTCAGCGCCATCGAACAGCGCTACAACGAACTGAAGCAGCGCGTGGCCAGCCTTCCGCAGGGCACACGCCGCCCCACCGTGTTCAGCGGCGAGATGCACTATGGCACATGGCACGCCGTGGGCGGCAAGAACTACCTGGCCCAGATCTTCCGCGACGCCGGGGCCGACTATGTCATCAACGATGAGGAGACGGCGGGCGAAAACCTGGAGTTTGAGAAGATGTACGGCCTGGCCGCCAATGCCGACTACTGGCGCATACTCAACAGCTATCCCGGCGAGTTCAGCTACGAGGCGCTCAAGGCCAGCGAGCCGCGCAACGACTTGTTCAAGGCGTTCAAGGAGCGCCACGTCATCTACTGCAACATGAAGCGCACCCCCTACTACGAGCTGACGCCCATGCAGCCCGACGTGTTGCTGAAAGACCTCGTGGCTGTGTTCCATCCCTCGCTGGTTGAGGCTGACTACAAGCCAGTCTACTACCGCCTATTACAGGAGTAAACCATGAAGAGGACACTACCCCTTACCCTGGCCCTGCTCATGGCCATTGCCGTGCTGGCGGTGGTCAACCTGCTCATTGGCTCGGTGCGCATACCAGCTACCGACGTGGTGGCCATACTGGCCCACGCCGCCATGGGGCAGGCTCCGCAGGCCGACGGCGAGATATGGTACAACATTGTGGTCAACAGCCGCCTGCCCCAGATGCTCACCGCCGTCGTGGCTGGGGCTGGGCTGGCGGTGAGCGGCCTGCAGATGCAGACCGTGTTTCGCAATCCGCTGGCCGGCCCCTCGGTACTGGGCATCAGCAATGGCTCGGCGCTGGGAGTGGCCTTCGTGGTGTTGCTCAGCGGGCGCTTGGGCGGTGTGGCCCTGAGCCGCCTGGGCTATCTGGGCGACGCGGCCATCTCTTTGGCGGCCATCGTGGGGGCACTGGCAGTGATGCTTCTCATTGTGTGGGTGGCGCAAAAGGTGAGCGGCAATGTCACCCTGCTCATCATTGGCGTGATGATAGGCTACCTGGCCAATGCCATCATCGGCGTGTTGAAGTTTCTCTCGCCCGAGGAAGACGTCAAGGCCTTCGTGGTGTGGGGGCTGGGGTCGTTCTCGCGCGTGTCGGGCGACGAAATGTTGCTCTTCGTAGCTATGATGTGTGTGCTGCTACCCCTGAGCTGCCTTCTGGTGAAGGCCATGAACCTGCTGTTGCTTGGCGACCGCTATGCTGCCAACTTGGGCCTCGACGTTAGGCGCAGCCGCATGTTGGTCATACTCTCGTCGGGGGTGCTCGTAGCCATCGTCACCGCCTATTGCGGCCCCATCATGTTCATCGGGCTGGCTGTGCCCCACCTGGCACGCGCCCTCTTCCGTACCAGCGACCACCGCGTGCTCATGCCGGCCACCATGCTCTGCGGCGCGGCGCTGGCCTTGGTGTGCAGCCTCATTGCCCGCATGCCTGGCTTCGAGGGGGCCTTGCCCGTTAACAGTGTCACAGCCTTGGTGGGCGCGCCCGTCATTGCTGCCGTCATCTTCCGCCGACGGCGCGACGAAGCAGGAGTGTAAATGAGGGATGTGCAAGGTTGGGGAAGTCAATAGATTTCCCCTTCATCGTCGATAAGGAGCAGGGTGAGCTCGCCCTGCGGCATCAGTGGCTGGCAGTGGCTGGCGCAGTGGTCTTTGACCACTTGGGCAAAGGCTTGGCGCTGGCTGGCAGTGAGCAGCGACCACAGCTCGCGTGCCAGGGTGATGGCGCTGATGTCAAGGGGGCAGCCAGCCTGGCTGAGCATTTGTTCAATGAAAGCCTTGTTCATGGTGCCTCGGCGGCTGTGGGTGTCGAGCTGGCCCTCGGCCAGCTTCACCGCCTTGCCCAGCATCACGCCCAGCGTCACTCGCCTGAAGCCCAGCTGGTAGGCCATGGCCAGCGTGTCGCCGATGTAGTTGCCATACTGCACGAAGGCTTGTTGTGGCAGTGCAGGATAGCGCTCCTTGACGAAGCGCTCGCTCTTGGCACCGCTATTGATGACCAGACGGTCGGTGCCCGAAGCCAGCGCCACTTCTATACACTTATGTATGCTCTCTATGAACGCTTCCTCGGAGAAGGGCTTCACGATGCCAGATATGCCGATGATGGAGATGCCGCCTTCGATGCCGAGGCGCGGGTTGAAGGTGCGGCGGGCTATCTCCTCTCCGCGAGGCACGGCTATGGTGACGCGCAGAGGCATGTCGAATTGCGCCAGGTTCTGGCTAATCATCTGTCGCGGCACACGGTTGATGGCTGGTTCGCCGGGCGGGTAGTCGAAGCCTGGCAGGGTGAAGCGGCCCACGCCCTCGCCCCCCCTCACCTCCATGGCCTGGGCAGGCTCCACGCTGGCGCGTATCTCTATGCCGTTGGTCACGTCGGGGTCGTCGCCGGCTTCCTTCGTGCAGTAGGCGTAGTCGCGGCCATAGCCCACGTCGACCGTGATGGTCTCGCCGTTGGGCAGCGCCACGGGCACCTGGCTTGGCAGCTCTGCTGGCTGTGTGGCAGTCTCTTGTGACACTGTGCCACTCGTGTCGCTCAGCCGTAGACGTAGCTGCAGCGTGGCGGCCACGGCGGCCGCCGTGGCGCAGGTGCCAGTGGTGAGTCCGCTCCTCAGGGGGAAGAAACCGGGCAGCAGCCTTTCCACAGCCCTCCGCAGGCCGTAAGGCCCGTCAACGCGCTCGATGTGCACCTCCTGGGCAGCGGCCATGGGCGGTGGATACGCAGGCCGCTCTATGACCACCACCTTCACGCCTGCCCTTAGCGCCGCCTTCACCTTCTCGGTGTAGCCTCCGCTCTGGCCGCTCTCCTTGGTCAGTATGGCCTGGGGGCGCAGCTGGCTGATGAGCGCTGCCGTGTCGTCGTCGCCCTCGTGGTAGTACACCAGATGGTCTTCGGGGAAGTTGCATTTCCGAGCTATGGCCAGCGACTGCGGGCGGTTCATAATGCGAAACCAGCACTCATGGCCTTCCTGCTGCCAGTAGGGGCGCAGCGTGCCCATGTTGTTCACCCCCGTGAGTGCCAGTAGCCGCCCGATGCCCTCGTCCTGAAGCCGGGCCATGGCCTCGGTGTAGTCCTTGCACCAGAGTAGCTCCTCGTTGCGGGGAGGGTAGATGCGGTCGTAGCGTATGATGGGCACCTGCAGCTGGGCGGCTGCGCAGAGCAGGTTGCGGTGCAGCTTCTCGGCAAAGGGATGGGCGGCGTCTACGAGTAGCCTGATGTCGTGGCTGCTACACAGCTCCACCATCTGCGCCACGTCCATGGCTCCCTCTAAGCGCACGCCGTGGAGCAGCTCCACCTGCTGCCCGTCGCTGAGCGTGGAGTAGTAGTAGAGGCTACCTGCCTCTTCCAGTGCCTCCACCGTCTTGCGGCCTTCTGTCGTTCCGCCAAACACCAGTATCATTGTGCTTCTTGTCGCTTTATTTTGGTCTTGCCTGTCTCTATCGCCTTTTTGCAAAGTCCTGGACGGCATGGACTACCATGACAGCTGCTGGCAAAGAGTTCTTAAGCTATGGCAAATACCGCCTTGTCCGAAATCTTTCGAGCTATGTCTGTCAGTCAACCATCTTCACGTCGAGGCGGTTGTAGGGGAAGCTGAATCCCTGGCGTGGCAGCTCGCGATAGATGGTCTCAGTGAGGTTGAAGTAGACAGTCCAGTAGTCGCTGCCCTTGCACCACGAGCGCGTAGCTACTACCACGCCGCTGTCGGCCAGTTGCTTCAGTCCCGTCCAGGGTTCGGCCACGGCGGGAGCCTCGGCCAGAGGCTTTTGCACGACGAGTGGTGTGCTGCGCTGTATTTCGGCTATGGCGCGCTTGGCGGCGTCCACGTCGGTGCCATAGGCCAGCTGTATGTCGATGTCCACCCGGCGGTATGGCTCTGTGGAGTAGTTCTTCAGCGTGCCGGTGGATAGCGGCCCATTGGGTATGATGACGGTCTGTGCGTCGTTGGTGCGAATGATGGTGTTGAATATCTGGATGGCTTTCACCGTGCCGGCATAGCCCTGGGCCTCTATGTAGTCGCCCACCTTGTAGGGTTTGAACAACAGCACCATGACCCCTCCGGCAAAGTTCTGCAGCGTACCGCTCAGGGCCATGCCGATGGCCATGCCTGCCGATGCAAACAGGGCTATGAACGACGAGGTCTCGATGCCGAAGATGGATATGATGGCTATGGCGAGCACGAGCCACAGCGCCACGTTGACCATGCTGGTGAGGAAGGAGTAGAGCGATGGGTCTACCTTGCTGCGCTCAAGCAGCTTGACTACGAGCCGGGCCACCCACTTGATGATGCGGCTGCCCACGAAGTATACCACGGCAGCCACGACGAGGTTCTTGGCCAGGGTCATGGCCCACTGGGCTATCAGGGCGTAGGTGTTGGGTGAGAGGATTGTTTCTGTCATAACAGTGTCATTTAGTGTTTATTTCCTCGGCACTGATGCCGAGTGCAGCCATGAGCGAGTAGCCCAGTATCTCCTGCCGGTAGGGTCCGGCTGCCGTGGGCTGCATGGCAAAGAGGGTGATGCGCCTGTCGCTGTCGATGGCGTCGGCCTGCCTCAGTATGTTGCCGATGCGGCGCATGAGGGCGTCGTTCTCGGCGTTGGGCACCACCATGATGCGCCTCACCTCGCTGGCCTGGCAGGCCGTCTGTAGCGCCTCGGCAAAAAAATCGTCGAGGGTGGTGAGCGTGGTGGTGGTGTAGGTGGCTATGGCAAACTCTCCCAGGTTGTCGCTGAAGGCCTTGCCGTTGAGCTCGTCGCTGAAGTGCGCTGGTGCGAAGTTGTCCATGCGGGTGCGCGATGCTGAGTGGAGCAGTGCCACCTGTATGGCTGCCGGCTGGTGGCCATCGGGGCGTGGGCGCAGTCCGCCGTCGAGGGCTACACAGTCTATCCACCGTGCCAGGTCGGCCTGGGGTATGCGCCGGCCCAGCATGCGCTCGAAGTTGCAGATGAGGTTGAAGGCCACGCGGTCTATATAGTCGGCGTCGGCCAGTATGAGGTTCTCGCTCCAGGGCGATGGTTGGCTTTTGTCGTTCATTGGTGCAAAGGTAGCTGTTTTCTTCGGGTTGATTGACCTAAATCAATTAAAAAATCATAAAAAGCGGTGCAAAAATCATTTTTTGTGGTCTGTTACCAATTATTAGGCATAACTTTGCAGCAAACTTTGAAACCCTAAAACAGATCATGGCAAAAAGTATTCTTGAAGGTCGTCCGGCGCTGAAGGCCGAGATAGACAAAATAGCAGAGGTGGCTGGCTACCTCTGGCAGAACGGCTGGGCCGAGCGCAACGGCGGCAACATAACGGTCAACGTGACCGAGTATGCAGACGAGCAGATGAGGCAGCTGCCTGCCATCAGCGATGTGAAGCAGATAGGCGTGACACTGCCGGCGCTCAAGGGCTGCTACTTCTACTGCAAGGGCACGGGCAAGCGCATGCGCGACCTGGCTCGCTGGCCCATGGACAACGGCAGCGTCATCCGCATACTCGACGACTGCGCCTCCTACGTCATCATTGCCGACAACCCTGTGATGCCCACCAGCGAGCTGCCCAGTCACCTCACCGTGCACGCACGACAGATAGAGACCGGCTCGGGCTACAAGGCCACCGTGCACACCCACCCCATAGAGCTGGTGGCCATGAGCCACAAGCGCGAGTTCCTGGGCAAGGACGTGCTCACCAGAATACTCTGGTCGATGATTCCCGAGACCAAGGCCTTCTGCCCACTGGGCTTAGGCATAGTGCCCTACACGCTGCCAGGAAGCAACGAGCTGGCCACCGCCACGCTCAAGGAGCTTGAGGACTACGATGTGGTGATGTGGGAGAAGCACGGCGTCTTTGCCAAGGGCACCGACGTGATGGACGCCTTCGACCAGATAGACGTGCTCTCGAAGAGTGCCAAGATTTATATCAACTCGCGCGCCATGGGCTTCGAGCCCGAGGGCATGTCCGACGAGCAGATGGCCGAGATGACTCGCGCCTTCAACCTGCCCCGATAGCTGCAGCCCTCCATCGTGGGGAGCAAAGGAACGAAACTGTAAGAAAAAAAACAACTACTGACTAAAGATATATTTGTAATTTTGTACATGATAAACGTTCAGGAGGTCCTGGTGCTGTGAAGCACTGGGACCTTCGCCTTTGAAATGCCCTGTACACGGCCTCTCCCGCCCGTTTCGCGAAGGAGCTGGAGAGCGTGGCTTTGGGTCATAAAAAATAAGCACTGACTTTCGCGCAATAGTCAGTGCTTATTGAAAAATAGTCAGTGCTTATTGCGCAATAGTCAGTGCTTTTTGAAAAGCACCCTTTGCGTTGTCGCTGAAAAGGGGCTTGGAAAGACCTGTTTTGTCAACTTTTTTCGTTTTCCAAGCCAGCCTTTTCCCTCTCTTGTACTTAGTTCCTGAACACCAGTCCGTCGCCAAACTCGTCGATGATGATAGGTCGGTTGCGGTCTACCTGGTCGGCCAGTATGCGGCGCGACAGGTCGTTGAGCACCAGCTGCTGTATGGCGCGCTTCACCGGGCGTGCGCCGTAGTCGGGGTCGTAGCCTTCCTGAGCCAGGTAGCTCACGGCCTGGTCGGTGGCCTGGAGGGTGATGCCCTGTGGCGCAAGCATGTCGGCGAGCCGCTTGAGCTGCAGCCGCACCACGTCGGCTATCTGCTCTTGGGTGAGCGGCTGGAAGGTGATGATCTCGTCGATGCGGTTGAGGAACTCCGGTCGCATGGTGGCGCGCAGCTGCTCTCGCGTGGCGTTAGAGGTCATGATGATGATGGTGTTCTTGAAGTTGGCCGTGCGCCCCTTGTTGTCGGTAAGCCTGCCGTCGTCGAGCACCTGCAGCAGAATGTTGAACACGTCGGGGTGGGCCTTCTCTATCTCGTCGAAGAGCACCACGCTATAGGGCTTGCGCCTGACGGCCTCGGTGAGCTGTCCGCCCTCGTCGTAGCCCACGTAGCCCGGAGGTGCTCCGATGAGCCTCGACACGCTGTACTTCTCCTGATACTCCGACATGTCGATGCGGGTCATCATGGTCTCGTCGTTGAACAGGTAGTCGGCCAGCGTCTTGGCCAGCTCGGTCTTGCCTACGCCGGTGGTGCCAAGGAAGATGAACGAGGCAATGGGTCGCTTGGGGTCTTGCAGCCCGGCGCGGCTGCGCCTAACGGCGTCGCTCACGGCCCTGATGGCCTCGTCCTGGCCAATGACGCGGCGGTGGAGCTGCTCTTCGAGGTGGAGCAGCTTCTCGCGCTCGCCCTGCAGCATTTTCGCCACGGGTATGCCCGTCCATCGGCTCACCACCTCGGCTATGTCGTCGGCCGTGACGGCCCCCTCGGCTCCGCCCCTGGGCGAGGCTTTCAGCTCGGCCTGCAGTTGCTCCAGCTCGCCTTGCTTCTGCTTGAGCAGTCCGTAGCGTATCTCGGCCACGCGCCCGTAGTTGCCTTCGCGCTCGGCGCGCTCGGCCTCAAAGCGCAGCTGCTCCATGCTCTCCTTCACCTTCTGCAGGCGGTCGGCCATCGACTTGTCGCTCTCCCACTGGGCGCGCATGGTGGTTTCCTGCTCGCGCAGCTCGGCAATGTCCTTGTCCATCTGCTGCAGCTTGCCGTCGGCAGCGGCGTCGCTGTCGGCTGTGTGCTCGCGCTTGATGCTCTCGCGCTCTATCTCAAGCTGAGCGCGGCGGCGCGTGATCTCGTCAAGCTCCTCGGGCACCGAGTCGCGCTCCATGCGCAGCTTGGCAGCGGCCTCGTCCATGAGGTCGATGGCCTTGTCGGGCAGGAACCGCTCGCTGATGTATCGCTCCGAGAGCTGCACGGCTGCTATGCAGGCATCGTCTTGTATGCGCACGCGGTGGTGGTTCTCATAGCGTTCCTTGAGTCCGCGGAGTATGCTGATGGCGCTCATCTCGTCGGGCTCGTCGACCATCACCGTCTGGAAGCGCCGTTCGAGTGCCTTGTCCTTCTCGAAGTATTTCTGGTACTCGTTGAGCGTGGTGGCGCCTATGGCGCGCAGCTCACCGCGCGCCAGTGCGGGCTTGAGTATGTTGGCTGCGTCCATGGCTCCCTCGCCGCCGCCCGCACCCACGAGGGTGTGTATCTCGTCGATGAAGAGCACGATGCGCCCCTCGCTGCGCGTCACCTCTGAGATGACGCTCTTGAGTCGCTCCTCAAACTCTCCCTTGTATTTCGCGCCGGCCACGAGTGCGCCCATGTCGAGCGAGTAGACCTGCTTGTCCTTCAGGTTCTCGGGCACGTCGCCTCGCACGATGCGCTGGGCCAGGCCCTCTACGATGGCCGTCTTGCCGGTGCCCGGCTCGCCTATGAGTATGGGGTTGTTCTTCGTGCGGCGGCTCAGTATCTGGAGCACGCGCCTAATCTCGTCGTCGCGGCCTATCACCGGGTCGAGCTTGCCCTGCCGGGCCAGCTCCACCAGGTTCTTGGCATATTTCTCGAGCGACTGGTAGTTGTCGTCGGCGTTCTGGCTCTTCACCTGCTGCCCCTGGCGCAGCTCCATGATGGCGGCACGCATGTCTTTCTCGGTGCAGCCGGCATCCTTCATGATGCGGCTGGCCGTGCTGCCAACGCTGAGCAGGGCCAGCAGCAGCGGCTCCACGCTCACAAACTCGTCGCCCAGCTTCTGCGACAGCTCCTGGGCGCGCACGAGCACCTGGTTCGACTCGCTGGAGAGGTAGGGCTGGGTGCCGCCCTGCACGCGTGGCAGGTGCTTGAGTTCCTGGTCAACGAGCATCTCTATCTGCTGGCCATTCACGCCAAGCTTCTGGAAGATGAATGTGGTCACGTCGCGGGCCTTGTCGGTCACGCCCTTGAGCAGGTGTACCGGCTCTATGGCCTGCTGTCCGGCAGCCTGGGCCGTCTGCACGGCCTGTTGCACGGCCTCCTGGGCCTTGATGGTAAACTTGTCTAATGTCATGGTCTTGTCCTCCTGTTTCTTTTGGTTTGTTGTTGCTGTCGATTGAGGCTCAAACACCGTGCCCCACACAGAAAAGCTGACAAACTGACAGAAAAAGGCGACGAATTGTCAGCTATTCGTCGCCTTGGCTATTCGTTCGGCCTCGGCCCTGGCGGGCTTGCCGTTGGGCGTGGTGGGCAGGTGGTCGACCGTTATGAAGTGTCGTGGCCTCCAGTGTCGTGGCAGCACGTCGTTGCACACCTGGCGGGCCTCGTCGGTGCTGCCCTCGGTGAGCAGCGTCACGGCCTGGCCCAGGCGTTCGTCGGGGCGTCGCGTCACCAGGAAGGGAGCGCCGAGGTGGGGTAGCAGCAGCCGCTCCACTTCCTCGGCCTGTATCTTCAGCCCGCCGGAGCAGATGACATTGTCCTTGCGCCCCAAGATGCGAAAGCAGCCGTCAGGGCGCAGCTCGGCCATGTCGTTGGTCTTCAGGCGGCTGGCACTCACCGCCGGCGCGTCGACCACCAAGCATCCGTCGTCGGCCAGGTTCAGCGTCACGCCCTCGAAGGGTCTGTACCACAGGCTGGCCTCGGAGCCGCTGAGGCGGCGCAGGGCTATGTGGGAGAGCGTCTCGGTCATGCCGTAGGTGCTCCACACGGCGTTAGGCCAGCTGCGCAGCTCGGCTTCCAACGTCGGGTCGACGGCCCCGCCGCCTATGATGAGCTGGCGCACAGCCATGAGCCGCTCGCGCTCCAGGGCTGTCTCCAAGGAGCAGCTCACCTGCAGGGGCACCATGGCAGCAAAGTCTATGGGCTGGCTCACGGTGGCCATGGGGTGGCTGCTGGGGCTGACGCTCACGAGCCTTAGCCCCTGGGTAATGGCCCTGACCACCATCATCTTGCCCGCTATGTAGTCCATGGGTAGGCAGAGCAGGGCGGTGTCGCCGCGGCTGAGTCCGAGGAAGCGGCAGGTGATGCGTGCCGAGGCCTCCATGCGGCGCTTCTCCACGAGCAGGCGCTTGGGTGTGCCCGTGGAGCCGCTGGTGTGTACGGCTATGAGGTCGCCGTCGGCTCGCCAGTCGGCAAGAAATTCTTCTACGGTCATTGTTGGTGGAGATTTTTTCATGCGGGCAAAACCCGCATGCACAGTGAGCAAAGCAAGGGCGCCAGTGGGCAAAGCAAGGGCGCATAGAACGCAGAGCACGGCGCACAGAGGGCAGAGCAGGGGCGCACAGAGGGCAGAACCTGGGCGCACAAAGCGCTGAAGGGAGCTATTCGCCCACGGTGCGCCAGAGCTTGCAGTCTCTGATTTCGAGGGGCATGTCGATGTTGTTGGTAAAGAGCTGGCCGGTGCCCAAACCCTGGGGCATGGCGATGGCCGGGCCGTAGATGT
>Ga0247608_10007439_pt1 | contig 11235 bp, 15 predicted proteins | sample 176DNAGHGlowgp2_FD_193490 | JGI IMG/M metagenome (GOLD analysis project Ga0247608, IMG submission 193490) | Sheep rumen microbial communities from Palmerston North, Manawatu-Wanganui, New Zealand - 1766 DNA GHGlow gp2 | ecosystem: Host-associated > Mammals > Digestive system > Stomach > Rumen ... | reverse complement strand
CATCTTTCCAGCAGGTGCGCCCTTAGAATCAGGATCGCCACCCTGAATCATAAAGTCCTTTATCACTCGATGGAACAGAGTGCCGTCATAATAACCCTCCTTTGCCAGTTTAAGGAAGTTGTCACGATGGATGGGAGTCTCATCATATAGGCGAACTACAATGTCGCCAAGCATGGTTTGAATTTTTACTTTCATATTTGTTATTTGTATTACTTCCAAAAGCTAAAGAGACCTTTTTTCTTCGGTCTTTCTTCTATGATTACATCTTCTGGAGAATCGTCCATATCCATATCAGACATAACCTCATCATTTCTCTTATTCTTTGTCACTTTACTATACGCTTTCTCGAAACTCTTCATTGCCCATGAAAGACCGCTGCTTCCAATCTGTTCCGGGATTTCCACAAGCAGTCTTGGAACCTGGCTTAAAGCCTTCATCTTAGCCTTCAACTTAACCCGTCGGCCCTTTGCCCCCTTTAGTTCCTTTGAACCTTTCTGGAGATAGTACTTAGCAATATATCCGATAGCAATAGTCATAACAGCATTGGCAAGTCCGTCAGCTAGAGGTCCTAATGGGACTCCTGGTATATTCAAGTTCTTCACATACTGGGAATAGTCTACACATGAAGCATCAACATCGGGTATCTCAATGTCCGTGACATCAATATCTGAAGCATCCGAGAGATTGTCTACCATCACATCGACTGAATCTGAGACACCCTGAAAAAAATAGCTGAAGAAAGCAGAGCAGATGACGTAATAGTACATCTTTACCAACTGCAATTTGTTCGGACGGAAACCAGATGCACGTACGATGTCCGATATCATTCTATAATTCAGCCCCATCGTTGCCAAGGTGTCAATCATGCTGCTGGAAGAAATAGCAGTAATGATAAAGACCTTGGAGCCGTATTTGAGAATCTGCCCGTCAACAGCTTTATACCTTTGTTTGATTTCCTTGTCCAAGAACGCCCTGATCTGCTCGACATCCTGAGTCGTACTTAACCTTGCTAGTTCATTTTTCAGCTCTGTCTGATGCTCTCCCCTCTTGAAAGGAGCCAGATAATAGCAGTTGTCACAGATCTTCTCGCCAAAGGAAATCAGCCTTTTTCTATAGGCATCATCTGTCACTCCCTCTTCTTTGTCCTCTACAGCCAACACAGGGAATTCCGGAGCGTTGTGTATACGCCTTATGGGTTCCAAAATGGCATAATAAACCAGATATGCAAATAATCCTGCCAATATAAGATAAAACGCATATTCGAAATAGGGAACGCCAAAGACTGTCGTGAACTTTTCTCCTATGGTAATAACGTTACCAAGAATCACCACAACAAAGATGGTAATGAATAGTGTTAAGGTAAGAATCAAGATTTTTTTCATTTCCTCACTATTTCTATCTGATAAAGTTAGTTCTCAAAGGATTCTCCAACTCAGGATGACCATCTTCACTGACATTGAGTTTGCGAATCATCCAAGCCATATTGTGACCAAGTGTTCGCATAGTCTGCATACCCTCTTCATCTTGAGCAGCTTGTCCTGGGGTCTGTCCATAAACCATGTTCCAGTACTGCGAACTGACAATAGGCATATTCAGGATGGTGAAGTACTTGTTCAGACGGTCGAAGGCAGCAGATGCCCCACCCCTGCGACAGACAACCACACTGGCGCCTGGTTTGAACTTCAGTTCACTGCCCAAAGAGTAGAACACGCGGTCGAGCAAGGCACACAGTGAACCATTGGGACCACCATAATACACAGGTGAACCAACAACAAGTCCATCGATGCCATCCTTCACGGCTCTCCACACTTTATAATATAAGTCATCGTGGAAAGTACATCTTGCGCCATTCCTTCCGCACATACCACAAGCGATACAACCTTGCACTGCCTGCTTACCGATGCTGATAATCTCTGTCTCGACACCCTCTTCGTTCAGTGTCTTAGCCACTTCACTCAGAGCTGTGAACGTATTGCCGTTTTCTCTGGGGCTTCCATTTATCAAAAGTACTTTAGCCATAGCTCGAAATCATAAAGTATTGTAATAGTGAGTGCAAAAATACGAAAAAGTGGGGAATTATCCGTAACTTTGCCCGTGGTTTTAATAAGTTTTGTGATATGACCCTACAAGAAGCAATAGAAGCCCGTCATAGTGTAAGGGCATACAAGGAACTGCCATTGGCTGAAGATGTAGTAAAGGTGTTAGAAGAGCAGATTGCTATTTTGAACCGTGAAGGCAATTTGCATATTCAGTTAATCCAAGACGAGCCTAAGGCATTCCAAGGAACGATGGCAAAGTACGGCAAGTTCCGTAATGTCAGCAACTACATCGTTATGGCCGGAAAGAAGGTATATGACCTTGATGAGCGTGTAGGTTACTACGGCGAACATCTGGTTCTGCTGGCTCAGACACTTGGTCTGAACACCTGTTGGGTTGGACTTAGTTACTCGAAAGTTCCAGGGACGTACGTGCTTGACGAGGGCGAGAAGATTGCTTGTTACATTGCTCTTGGCTATGGCGAGACACAAGGAGTCAGCCATAAGATTAAGACCATCGAACAAGTGAGCAATACAAGCGACGTCACTCCATCGTGGTTCCGCAAGGGAGTTGAAGCGGCCCTACTTGCACCAACAGCAGTAAACCAGCAGAAGTTCTCATTTGAGTATGTCGGAATGAAGAATGGTCGTCATCTGGTACACGCTAAAAAAGGATTCTCCATCATCGGCTATACTCAGATGGACTTGGGCATAGCCAAGTATCATTTCGAGATTGGAGCCGGAAAAGACAACTTCGACTGGGTATGAACATTTTGGCATATTTGGTTTATACCAAGAGGCCACTGTTTTGTATCATTTTGGAACAAAAGAAGTTCAAATCTTCGATAGTCACGAATAAAATGACTACCTTTGCGCTATGGTTAGAAAAAGGATAGAAGAACTGCTCACAGAATTGAGCGTGGGGATTTATGAGAAAGAGAGTGAACTGTCACTTTCTATGTTGGCAGCACTTGCTGGGGAAAGTATTATCTTGCTAGGTCCTCCAGGTGTAGCAAAGTCAATGATAGCTAGACGAATGAAGTCTGCATTCAAGAACTCAAGTTCATTTGAGTATCTTATGTCAAGATTCAGTACACCTGACGAGATATTCGGCCCAGTCAGCATCAGCAAGTTGAAGGACTCTGACAAATATGAGCGTAGTATTGATGGCTATCTCCCAACCGCTGATGTCGTATTCCTTGACGAAATATGGAAGGCCGGTCCTGCTATTCAGAATACACTATTAACTGTTATCAATGAGAAGTTGTTCCGCAATGGAGATAAGGAGATTTCACTGCCACTGAAGTTGCTCATCGCAGCCAGCAATGAACTTCCGACACAAGGTGAAGGACTTGAAGCATTATGGGATCGTTTCATCATCAGAATCGAATGTTCAAACATCAAGCAGGAGCGGAACTTCTTCGCAATGTTGACAGACAATAACTCAGAGGCAGAGATTCTTGTGAGCCAAAAGTTGCAGATAACTTCAGATGAGTATAATGAATGGAGTAAAGCAATTGATACTATCGAAGTTTCACAGGACGTCCTGAAATCCATTGGTGTCATCCGAAAGGCTATAGGGAGTGTACCAGTCAGCTCTTCCGATGAACATCATAATGTCTATGTCAGCGACAGGCGATGGAAAAAGATTGTCCGACTGCTCAGAACCTCAGCATTCATCCACGACAGGGCATCAGTCTCTCCAGCAGACCTGATTCCCATATACAACTGTCTTTGGCAGGAGCCAGATGAAGCCGAAGGTATCAGGCATATTGTTATTCAGTCACTGTTCTCAGAATTCTCTGCTCGTCTTGCAGACATCAAGTTAGCATTGGAAGCAGACATCAGGGTGAGCCGGCAGCACAGAGCAACTGCAAAAGCAAGGAAGCAGATGGCTACCACTGACCAACGGAAGAAGATATACGACAACTACTACTATCATGTTCTGGACCACGATACAGGTAACACCTACATCTTCATCACCGACTATCAGAACATGCGGTGGGCAACGAAGGAGAATGCTGGACAGTTAGGTGTTATCTACCGTGATCCCAAGAAGCCGGAACGTTCTATCATCAGGTCATTCGATGGTTCTGACTTCCCCAAAGGTGCCAGACAAGTATATCTCACCCGCGATGACAAAAGACTCTACATTGACGGAGTGCAATTCTATATCGAAGAACTTGAGCGGGACGAGCAACAAGTAATGCCCACAGAAAAGGGTAAATTGTCAGACCGCGATTTCTACCAGGAAATCGAGCAGCTTGGTACTCAGATTAAGCAACGCGAAGAGCAACTATTGGATAACATCCTGATTTCCTCTGTTGACAAAGAGACTATCAAGGATGTTGTTAAGAAACTTATGACAGAGATTGCCTATACACGACAAGATACGGAAAAACTTGAAGCATAGAAGGTATGGTGGAAGTATCTGAAGTTGACTACTGGATGGAGAAGATATACAGAAAGCGTCTATCTCCATCTTTCTACCTGAGTCTTGTCGAGCAATTCGTCAAGACTGGAGAAGTCGTAGAGATTGAATCTACCGTACAAGTCGACCAGCCCTGGAAGATGTATTATGACCCTGTACTCCATTATCTTCACAACATCATGAGCGACCCCATCATCCAATATCGTGTACTCTCCAGCAAGATTGCGGGGAAGATATTCTATGAGACTGTCGGGCGTTTTGTGCTGGAGTGCCTGCATAGTGAACAGTTCCTCAATCAGATAGCCACTGGCGAAAGAAGTGAGATGCAAAAGATGATGGAATGGTCAATGCAGAAAAAGAAAGATGGCTGGCAGACTTTGTTACAATCTATCAACGAGAAGCACAAAGATGATGGCTTCGACCTGGACTTCATGAAAAAGAAGTTCAAGTATAACGGTTGGCAGAAACCAGAGAATTGGGAACTGCTGAAACGCGAATGGAGCGGTGCCATTGATGAAAGGACCAGAAAAGAACAAACAAAGAAGATTGAAGCCAAGGCAGGTGGAATAGCCGGAGGTCTGAAAGTAAAACTCGACGCAATAGAGAACCGGATGCGCAATCAGGGTTATTCAGAAGATATGGCTTTACAAGCCTGGGAGATGATGGACGGGCAGTGGACAGAATCCGAATTTGAGAAGCGGCTTAGCATAGTTGAGATTCAGAACAAGTATCCCGAAATCGGCGATGTGGCAAAACGAATGGGACGTCTGCCCGATGAAGACGGGAAAGACCGGCTCACTGTACAGTCAGGAAGTTCTCATAAAATAGAACATTCCAGTGGCAGTGATATTGAGGGAGTAACAATTGGTCGCGATTTGAATGCGCTGATGCCTTTGGAACTGGCTCAGTATTCAGACACAGAAATGGAGAGTTTATTTCTGCGCAAGTATCTCACTCGTCAATTGCAGATATTCCGATATAAGTCTGAGATAACCAAACCTTCACGTAAATTACGTTCTGAAAGAGCATCGCGACGTGGACCAATGATAGTATGCGTTGACTCGTCAGCTAGTATGTACGGAGTTCCACAGAGGATAGAAGCTTCATTGCTTTCCAAGTTGGAACAGACTGCCGAGCAATTAAATCGAGACTGTTTCTTGATAGACTTCTCTGTTGATGTACGCCCCATCGAACTTCGTTCCCGTAGGAAGAAACGGGCAATGGAGCGCATTGGTATGAAGTCTGAAGACAATGAGAACTTCGCCAAGGGTTACTTCCCGTTTCTTGGCGGAGGAACTGATGCCCAGAAGATGCTGAACCTTGCCTTCTATCTGTTAGACAATGGTGAAGACCACTATATGAATGCTGACGTCCTTTGGATAACCGACTTTCTCATACCCAGGACTACGGAGGAACTGATGAATAAGTTCAAGGACTATCAGAAGACTGGCACCAAGTTCTATGGCTTCAAGATTGGCCAGGGAGAGACCAATTGGGACAAGTATTTCGATAAAGTCTATGAAATTCATTACAAGCAGCCGAGAAGGTACTAGTCGGACGGTTTTCGTTTGTATGCACCTGACCTAAGCAGTTCCCGTGCTTGTTCTGGGGTTATGTTTTTATACTTTTCCTTGATTCTACGATCGACTTCATTTACTTCAACAAAATTATGATCAAATCTATAGCCTGCATATTTCTCATCATTCATTTCAGAGGAATCAACCTCAACCTGATCCCCTTCCTCGTTTATCAAATGCCATTTACTCATTGTATATTCAAAATTGTATCACTTACACATTATCGTCGGTTTTGTGTCCGAAAAATTCTTCTTCATTATCATTAGTATGCAAACCATCTGCCAGGTAAAACTTCGTCTTATTAAAGTCTTTTACGAGAACGCATTCTTGATGAAATGCCCGTGCTATCATTTCGGATAAGCGAAGTAAACCCTTAGATGAAAGACCGTTTATCTCAATAGTAGTCGAATTTTCATCAAATTCTTCACCATTACCTCCTACATAGTGACCTTTGAAAGCATTACCTACAGAATATGCTCCAACCAATTCTTTTTTATTGTATCCATTGAACTTGTCAATAATACAATGCAACTTTCCTGATGTATTATAACGTTGCCAAAAAGTTGTAATAGTCTGTTTTACTATATTTATATCAAGTAAAACTGCGTTAACGTCTGTGCAGAATACTACAATGCCGCCACGATATTTATGGAGACTATATTGCACGGGATGAACACCTTCATCAAGAACAAACTTATCGGCATTCATTTTGCACTCGTGCAAAAAGTTACCGCGTTCATATCCGATACCGTTTGGCATTTCTTTTCCATTCGGAGAAAAATATTCAACTTCTCTGAAATGATTAACAGCCGACAAGTTGTAATACCCATCTAATTCATCATTTATATAATCATCTGAGTCCAAATAATCCTCATAAATTCTCATATTTTTACACTTTGAAAATTTATTTGCTGCAATGTGAACCGACAATGTATCTACCTTACCTATTTGAAAAAGTTTTGGTATCCAGTCATCTGGTTCTAGAACTAATAATCTTCCCATCTTTTGACCAAGTATATATCCAGGAATCTTTACGGCTAATGAAAGTGTCACCACTCACAGAAAGAATATCCCCAACAACACCCGTGCTAAATGTATGAAGCTGTTTGCCATTCACATCATAGGTAATGTAGAAACCTGTTTTTTTCTTGATTATATAGAATGAGCTACTATAACCAACAAGTTCACCAAGACCAGTGCTAAGAGTTTTTATCATCCTACCACCTTTGTCATAGATATGATACCACGATTTCGTCGTTTCAATATGACTTATACTCTGAGCATTCACTGCTGCAAAAGCAGATAAAAGACCTAGGATAAATGCTATTTTCATTTCCTATAAACCTCCTCCACAATATTGATAACATCGTCAAAACACTCATCTACTGTCATCCACTCAGAACGAAGTGGAGCATCCGGTAAATTACGATACTTTCTCTGAAGTTCTTGCTGCTCTTCAACAGTAGTATATTTGCTATAGTTACAATTCTTCATAATACCATTAACCATTAATCTTCTCCATTCGTTATGAAACTTACTTCTGTTCATATTTCTTGTCTATCTAATCAGCTTCGCGATTAAACAGTTCATTCACATATCTTAGAGCTTCCCATTATACGCTTCTTGATAACAGAATATGCAGTCATCATATTCATAATTGTGGGCTCTTCATAATCTTCAAGAACATTCACCTCTAGTTCACCCTCGAAATCTGACAACTTATTAACTTCGTCTTCGTATTTTTCTTTCGTCACGACAAGATATAGTGCGCCCCTCTTTACATCACCATAGAAATAATGCTCCTGATTAAAATATTCAGAAAGTGTAGAAATAGTATCATAAAATGAAGGATCGTCATTGACATTCATTACAAAGAATTCATCGGATTGACAACTGAAATTAAAATCTTTTTCACTTATGAATTCTCTGCAATGCAGATATGCCACTCCAAATTGGTTACATAGCAAGAAGGCACGTAAATCTAGGTTCCTTCTTTCATTATCCACATCAGTATATCTATATGGAGTAAATTGACTTGGATCAGATACGCCATTCTTATTATCGAAGTCCTTTAACTCTTTAGGTCTGTCATCCAAGGTCATTTTTGATGCATCAATGAGCATCTTCCTATACGCTGTAATTATTGCAAAATCGTGCTGCTGTAAATTTACTGTTTTCATTTCAATTGCTTTTGTATTATTCTACTATCTTTCATCTGTTTATCATTTCTTCATATTTGACAGTCATTCGGATTATCGCCATAGCATTCTCGCCGATCTTCCTGGTAGCCTTCCCAAATTTTATCAAGACGTTTCTTGGCACTTTTGGAGATTTCAAAATGAGGCTTGAATAGAGAAAGTGCATCAACATGCATATGACCGCCAAAGTAGTGAGGATAATCTTTAAGAATAATATAGGTATCATCAGAGATGTCACCACGATATGGCGCCCCATCTTCTTCTGTTCTTCTTATATAGAACTCCTTTTCGCGTGGAGGAGCAAGGACGTGAACCAGACTAACCGTATCACCATCATACAGTTCTGCTATGTCTCCGAACTTAAACCGAACTTCATCAGCACTCCTTCCCTCAAAGCCATCCTCAGAGTAATACGAAGGGAATAATCGTTTGTCAATCTCTTGCCCAGCTTCATTATAAAGCCAGCAAGCCATATATTCACTTCTTTCGAATCTAACACCCAGAACTCGCTCGTATATATAAAAGCAAAAAATATCTTTTATCCAGTCACCATCTTCTTTTAGGAATCCCTTCATCATCTCTTCAGCAGATTCTTTAGTTTCGCAAAATGCGAGACTACCATAATCTACGTTATATTCGGGATATCTACGAGGGTGCTTGATAACGCACGCCTCTAATTCGAACATCCTCCCCTTATCACGCAAATTGACTTCTTCTACTGGGGAACCATCGGCATAATAACTTCCTATAATCATACTTCTTTACTTCTTCTTTACAAAAACCAAGAACTCGCCACATTGCAGTGGACCTACTCCGAATTTGTTCGTATCGAACAACTTATAACCTTCGTTCGTGTACTTCTTGATAGTCTCGTTATTCGAATAATCAACCTCGCCCATCTCGGCAACTACAACAGCAGAGCTATCTAACTGTCGGTAGTTCAGCTCCTGCATCTTTCTAAGTGCTTCAATTGTATCTTTATCCATATTCTATAATTGATTAAGTTCTTCATTAATTTGATTGCGAATTTCTTTCCTAACCTTAGCCCTAACCAAGCCACTTACTCGCCGGTGCCCGCCTTTTGGTATGCTATGACCTCCATACGAAGATGACTCCTGAAGCCAATACACATAAGCACCACAATGTGTTGTAATATAGCGAGAGGGAGAGTTCTTCGGAACTTCATCCAAGCAGTGAGGGTTCCTGTGAATATTTGGCATTTTGCTATTAGCAAATGAACGCCCAAAGTCAGCGTAAACCTTCTGCATCCATTTATTACGTAATTTACTTCTGCTCATATATACTACTTTTAAAATATCTGCTTTGCAAAGATACTATTATTCATATAATGAGGTATTAAATTTAGTATTATTGTTATGAAAACGAGCTCTGTTGGTAGGAACTAATGTAAGTTCATACCATTATCAATTACTTTCAACCCTTAGTCAATATTAAAATTTGATAAGGAGATTATTTTATATAACTTTGCAACATGCTTGAAACGATAGAATTATTAAATGGTAATCTAATTGAATGCCATAAGAAGAAGGGGGGTCAAGACTGTCATCCCATAGATAACTCCATGCAGTTAGATATGACAGGTAAATTTATGCAGATTGGAAAGAGAAGAAGTAAAAGGAGGAAAATGGACGTCCCTCTAGAAAAAAAAGCTGATGCAAAAGTTTTTCTGAACAATGCCCATTACCTGTTTGATCACTATGAGGACATCTTGAAAGACAGCAGGATGTTCCTCAGCCCTATTCCGTTTGTCAACGAACTGGCCTATTTGGGAACTTCTGGTTTCAATCTTCCCACGTTAGGTGTATATATCGAATGGTGGGGTACATGCCAAGATACCAGGCTTCTGGATGAGAATGGTGAAAAATGGTTAGTGTGTCATCTCGCAGGCTCACCTTTGACGCATTGTAACTCATGTTTAGTAGTCAATCCTGAAGGAAAGACCGTAAGGCTAAATATCGGTCAAAACTTTATGGATCTATGCAGAAAGTTCAAAAGGATTAACCGAAGATACGATAATGCCAAGCTTATATACGAGGCATATTCGTTGAACGAGGTTCTAAATATACTGAAGAAGAAAGACAAATACCGAAAGGTTATACAGTTCATAACGTCGAAATATAAAGCTATCATCAATTATCTGTTCTGAAATCATTTTATGGCAAATTATAAACAACAAAAGAATAACCAAGAGCCTAAAGAAATAAGGATCTTCTTGAATAATGCATTCTTCTTATTGGCTCATCATGACCGAATCATGCGTGACAGTCGGATGTTCTTAGCATCAGTTCCTGTTGAGAATGGGCCGATATCTTTTGGCAAGTTATGCCTTGGTGTTTACATTGAATGGTGGTTGTCATATGATACTGTACGTAGGGTATCAGAAGACGGGCGGTTATCACTAGTTTTCAGACTGGCAGGAAGTCCATGTAGCGGTCGTAACAGTTGTAATGAAGTCTATGAAGACGGCTCACACAAAGTAGTACATCTATCCAACTTTATGAATGCTGTTGGTAGGTTAAAAAGAATATCTGAGCATTACTCGAAATACAACAATAACGAGAAATATAGTCTTGAAGAAGTTGTAGAGATTCTTAAGAAAGAAGATAATGAGAATAAAAGTCATCTTCAGTTTCGAATTAAATAGGCATTCATTTTTGGCTACTTCGATTCTTTGTTGTATTTTTGCAGAACAAACGTCAACTATATGAAAGTACAATACGCATCAGACCTCCATCTGGAGTTCGCAGACAACTGGAGATTCTTAAGAGAGAATCCTCTACAAATAACTGGTGACATCTTAGTTCTTGCAGGAGACATTGGTTATTTGGGAGATCAGAACTACCAGAATCATCCATTCTGGGATTGGGCATCTGAGAATTACAATCAAGTTCTTGTGGTTCTTGGCAACCACGAGTTCTACAAATACTATGATCTGTCAACGATGACTGATGACCTTATAGGCGAAATCCGCC
>Ga0247608_10007437_pt1 | contig 11236 bp, 10 predicted proteins | sample 176DNAGHGlowgp2_FD_193490 | JGI IMG/M metagenome (GOLD analysis project Ga0247608, IMG submission 193490) | Sheep rumen microbial communities from Palmerston North, Manawatu-Wanganui, New Zealand - 1766 DNA GHGlow gp2 | ecosystem: Host-associated > Mammals > Digestive system > Stomach > Rumen ... | reverse complement strand
CAAGGGACAGGCCATCAGTGTGGAGGTCTTTGCCAGAGACAAAGAGCAATGGACGCGCTTCAAACCATTTAATATCTATGTATCGCCCGATTCCATCGACCCTTGGATCAGCTACCGTCTCATCTCACCCTCTTATGTTTCTTATGAGGAGCTGACGCTGAACCAACGCAGTCTGGAGACCTTCGACGAAGAGGTATTTGTTGACAATATGCTTTGCTCAACAGAGAGTGGAGGTCAGTGTGTCAACTGCCATAACTTCCAGCAATACAACCCTGAACGCATGCAGTTTCATGCTCGTCAGACTCACGGCGGCACACTGATTGCCTATGATGGTGAGCTGGAGAAGATTGACATGAATAACGACTCGCTCATTTCGGCAGGTGTTTATCCCGCTTGGCACCCCACGATGAAGCTCATCGCCTATAGCACCAACAAGACCTTGCAATGTTTCCACACATCAGCACTGGAGAAAATTGAGGTGCTCGATGCCGAGAGCGATCTAATACTCTACGACATAGACCGTCACGAGGTAACTACCATCGAGCAACAACCCAACGAGTTGGAGATATTCCCCTGCTGGGCACCTGACGGCAAGACGCTCTATTTCTGTAGTGCCCATTTTGAATACGAGGCCGACAGCGTGGATATGGGAGAGATTATGATGCGTACCCAGGAGGTGAAATACAACATCTATCGTAAGACGTTTGACCCACAGACCAAGACCTTTGGTCCTCGTGAGCTCGTCTTCGACGCCGCAGCCACAGACTCCCTCCACCCAAGCATGAGTGCCACCTTCCCACGCATCTCGCCCGATGGTCGCTGGCTGCTCTTCACATTGGGCGAATGGGGCTGTTTCCACATCTGGCATCACGATGCTGACTTGTGGATCATGGACCTAAATAGTGGAAAGTGGAAAAAGGAAGGTGGAAAGAGAATAGAGGATAATGGAGATGATTATGAAGAGACTGTAAGACCTCTTGATGAGATTAATAGCATTGATACGGAGAGCTATCACTCGTGGTCGAGCAATGGTCGCTGGATCATCTTCTCATCACGCCGCTACGATGGCGTGTTTACCCGTCCCTTCATTGCCCATATCGATGCAGAGGGTCGTGGTTCAAAGCCATTTGAATTGCCGATGCGCAACCCTGACGTCCATCGCCAGTTTCTGAAGAGCTATAACGTGCCAGAGTTCATGAAAGGCCGAGTATCGCTGACGCCCCAACAGGTGGCCAGTATCATGAAAGAAGAAGGAACACCAATAACTTACAAATCAAAATAACACAACAATATGCAAGCAATCATCCTCGCGGCTGGTATGGGCCGCAGATTAGGCGAATATACAAAGGACAACACCAAATGCATGGTGCCTGTCAATGGTGTCAAGCTCATCGACCGTCTGCTGGGACAGCTCTCCAAGTTGTCGCTCACTCGTGTTATCATCGTCGTAGGCTATAAAGGCAAGGAGCTGCGCGAGTATATTCAAAATGAGTGGAAAGAGGATTGTCTTCTTAACATCGAGTTTGCTGAGAATCCTGTTTACGACAAGACCAACAACATCTACTCGCTGGCGCTGGTGAAGGACAAGTTGCAGGAGGACGACACGCTGCTCATCGAGAGCGATCTGATACTGAGTGACAATATGATTCCCATGCTCATCCAGAACCCCTGCCCCAACCTCGCCTTAGTGGCTAAGTACGAGACGTGGATGGATGGCACGATGGTGCGATTGGACGATGACAATAATATCGTGAACTTTATCTCGAAGGATGCTTTCGACTATAATGACGTGAACTCGTACTATAAGACGGTGAATATCTACAAGCTGTCACGCCAGTTCTCGCAACAGAAATACGTGCCCTTCCTCGAAGCCTACACTAAGGCGGTGGGTAACAACGAGTACTACGAGAACGTGCTGCGCATCATCTCGCTGTTGAACAACCACGACATGAAGGCGTTGCCTATCGGCAATGAGAAATGGTACGAGATTGACGACAAGCAGGACCTCGACATTGCCGAGGCATTGTTTGCTGACGAGAAGGATGTGCTGCGCAAGTACTATGGACGCTATGGTGGCTTCTGGCGTTTCCCTCAGATGCTCGATTTCTGCTATCTGGTGAACCCCTACTTCCCCAGTCAGCGCATGAAGGACGAGCTCCGTGCTAACTTCGACACCTTGCTGACGGAATATCCCTCTGGCATGAAGGTCAATACCCTCATCGCCAGCAAGTGCTTTGGCGTGAGCGAGCCTTATATCGTGCCTGGCAATGGTGCTGCCGAGTTGATTAAGGTCTTGATGGAAGAAACCCCAAACCTCAAAGTTGGCTTTATCCGTCCTACCTTTGAGGAGTATCCCAATCGCTACGACAAAGACCTGCAGGTGACCTTTGTTCCAAACAACGAGGACTATCGCTATACTGCTGATGAACTGATGGCATTCTTTGGCGACAAAGACATCCAGCAATTGATGGTCATCAACCCTGACAACCCCTCAGGTAACTTCATACCCAAGGCCGACGTGCTGCGTCTGGCCAAGTGGTGCGAAGAACGCCAAATTCGTCTAGTGGTCGATGAATCCTTCGTCGATTTCAGCGTCGACTATGCCACCAATTCTTTGCTCAGCGACGATATTCTCGAAGCCTATCCCCACATGGTGGTGATGAAGAGCATCTCGAAGAGCTACGGCGTGCCTGGTCTGCGACTCGGCATCCTGTGCGCTGCCGATAAGGATCTCATCGCACATACTAAGAAGAAGGTGAGTATCTGGAACATGAACTCGTTTGCCGAGTTCTTCATGCAGATATACAATAAATACGAGAAGGACTACCAGCGAGCCTGCGACAAGTTCATTGCTGAACGCGACAGTTTTGAACAGCAGTTACGCCAGGTGTCCTATCTGCGCATCATGCCAACCCAGGCCAACTATTTCCTCTGCGAGGTGTTGCCGCCTTACAAGGCCAGCGAGATTGTAATCTACACACTGAAGCAGCACAACATCCTGACTCGCGACTGCAGTCTTAAGCCAGGTCTCGACCCTGAAAAACAGTTCATGCGTATCGCCGTCAGGAACCATGAGGACAACACTAGATTGGCTGAAGCACTAAAAACATTTGTCAAATGAAGATTTGTATCTGTGGCGGTGGCAACCTTGGACACGTAGTGGCAGGCTTTGTGGCAGCACAAGGTCAGCATGAGGTTTGTGTACTGACACGTCATCCTGAAAGATGGAGTAACGACATCCAGATTGATGCGCCAGACGAGACCACATATAGGGGACATCTGAGTGGTGTCTTCAGCGATGCCAAGCAGGCCGTTTCCGATGCACAAATTATTTATATCTGTCTGCCAGGCTACGCCATCCACGATATGCTTCTGCAAATCAAGGACTACCTGATGCCTATGGCAGCAGTAGGTAGCGTGGTCAGCAGCACGGGCTTCTTCTTCGAAGCCATGCAGATACTGCCTTCCACCACCCCGCTGTTTGGTTTCCAGCGTGTGCCGTTCATCTCACGCATCGAGGATTATGGTCGACGGGCCCGATTAATGGGCTATAAAGAGAGCCTCCATCTGGCCATCGAACAGACCAGCGACCCAGAGCCGCTGCGACAGGCTTTGGAACAGATGCTGCGCACCCCCATCCACCTGCTGCACAGCTTCTATGAGGTAAGCCTCAGCAATAGCAACCCGCTGCTGCACCCCTCGCGTCTCTACTCGCTTTGGAAAGATTGGCACGAGGGTGAAACCATTTCGCGCGTACCTCTTTTTTATGAAGAATGGACAGAGGAGGCTGCTGCGCTCTATATCGCGATGGACCAGGAGCTGCAGGCACTCCTGCGCCAACTGCCTGTCACCCCAGGCAGCATAGCCACCGTTCTCGACTATTACGAAAGTACCGATGCTCCCTCGCTGGCTCGCAAACTGCGTAGCATCGAGGCCTTCAAGGGTATTACAGCACCTATGAAAGCTACAGAAGGGGGCTTCGTGCCCGACTTCCACAGCCGCTATTTCACAGAAGATTTTCCCTACGGTCTGGCCATCGTTCATCGTTTGGCCCACGAAAAGGAGGTCCCCTGTCCCACCATCGACCGCATCTACGACTGGGGCATGAAAATCATTAACTCTGACTACTAACGTTAATCCTATTGAGACATGAAAAGATTACAAGCTCTTTGTTTAATTAGCGCATTATTCCTGTTTTCCGCCATTGCCAACGCACAAATGGGGCACATTCTGCATGTAGCCACCCAATATGGCGAAACAACATTTGATACAGACATCGTTGACAGCATCTATTTTGACGAGAATGATAGTGTTCATACCTCCATTCCGATGGAGAGCATCAAAGTGTTCCAAGAGCAGCAGAATATCTATCCCTCTGACCTCTTTACCCAGTCGCTCGTCATGTGTCATCGTGGACTGGCTGGCTTCCCAGAGAATACCTATGAAGCTCTGGAGGCAGCCATCAAGGTGGGATACAAAATGGTGGAGTGTGATATAGCCCGTACCAAAGACGGCGTATTTGTCCTGCAGCACGATGCCACCATCGATCGCTGTAGCAATGACACAGGAAGAGTGGACAGCTGCTACTTTGCCTATCTCAGCAACTGGATTTCGGCTCGTGGTACAACGCCGATTTCTCCTATGTCCGTATTGCGGCATTAGAGGATATTATCAAGCTCTGCAAGCGCAAGAACGTCATCCTGGAACTGGATATTGCTGATAATGACCGTTTCCAGGATAGTTCTCTGGAAGATCAGTTCAAGTTGGTACAGAAGTACGGCATGCTGTCGCGCACCATATTCTGCGCCAAGAAGCCACGTCTGGAGGCCTTGCAAGCCATCAGCAGCTGTGTGTGCGTCTCTGTCTCAGGCGTCACAAACATCAAAACTGCCGATGAGGCCTTCGAGCTGAAGTCCAAAGCCTTAAGCATCAATGTGTCGATTCCTTTTACACACATCACCAAAGAGCTCTGCGAATATGTGCACAGCAAAGGCATGTATGTCAAGACTTGGACTTACAACAGAGACACCTACATGGAAGAAGCCTTTGAGAAAGGTGCCGACTATGTCATCGTAAAGAATATCATTCCTTCGAGCAACGTCAGAGGCGACGAATCTGAAGAAAATGAGGACTAGTTAGAAAAAAATTTTTTCCTAACTAGAGAGATAAAAATCTCTAGTCCTTTCAATGAAAATCCATATCCGAGTAATTATTTCCAGTAGGCCTCGAAGTTATGGGTGACACGCTGTTCTACTGGTGGAAGAGTCATATAGTCACCATAGGTGCGCTCAAGGTAATCGCGATAGCCAATCATGGTCTTATAGGTCTTGCCCTCAAACTCAATATCAACGCTAGAGGCGATATCCTCAGCAGGGAAGCAGCCCTTGATACTGGGGCCTGCCTCAGTCATGTTGCACACCGTACGTGTTGGTCTCTCCAACACGATAAGTTTCCAAATCTTGCGCTCTATCTGCTTGACGCTCATAGGCCAGCACTTGTAAACCCAATAGGCCAAACGCGACTTTAGAGGATTAGTATTCGATATCTTACAACGACGAATCTTGTAGAGCAGTTTCTTCTGGCGGAAGATGCGCTCACGCTGCTGAAGGTTCTCTGTGACATAGTCGACAGGGAAGATATCCATATAGACCCCTATCTCGTAGCCCTCAGTCTCACGCTCCACCATATGGGTACGCTGGTCTACCACCTTGGCAAAAGTATAATAATAATGTGACTCAGAGGCAGGGTTGATGGCGCGATAGATACCCTTCTCGTCATGATAGGTATTAAGAAAGGTCTCGTAATCCTCACGCGGCATGTAGATGTCGATATCATCATCCCAGGGGATATAGCCCTTGTGGCGCACAGCACCAATCAGGGTGCCGCTACTGAGGAAATACCTCAGGCCGTGAGCCTCGCAGAAGCGATGCACCTCATCGAGGATGCCCATCTGAATCTGTCTCAGTTCCTGAATATCGTCAATCTTCTTCATTTCTCATTCCACTATCCTCTTTCCACTTTCCTCATTTAACTCCTTCCAAACAGCCATTTCTTAAGGAACGGACTGATACGCAGGATATTGGAGGTGATGACGCTGAAACCAATAACCAACAGAGCCACAACGACAGACAGCGTGGTATCGACGATGAAGTTATGATGATTGTCCTTGAAGAACGAGCCGATGATGGGCAGACTAGGCAAAAACAGGAAATGGATGAGGTAGATGTCGAGCGTGCGACGGCCTATGTACTGCAACGAGGCTCCAATGACTGTCATCTTAGTGAAATAGTGCTGATAATGACGGAAATACATTAAGGTGATAAGGAGCAGCAGGAACATTGCCGTCGTCAACGGGATGATGGCCCACGCCATACGCATGGTGTGCCACTTCAAGGCATCCATCGTACAGAGGATGGCCAGCACGACGATGATGGGGAAGAACCACTTCGAGTCCATTAGCCGCTGGGCGCCGTTCCAATAGCGATGGGCTATGTTACCAAAGAGGAAGAAAGGCATCCAGAGCATCAGCTGTCCAAAGCTAGTGTCTATCAGGAACTGATGGATATCTGTCATCGCGCCACGATAGCCTTTGGCCCACGAGAAGTACGAGGGCTGATAGCAGCTGTCGTAGAACGCCAACGAGACGAGGAACAACACCACGATGAGGATAGCCGATGTCCACTTAGAGGCCAGCGGCGAGAGTCGAGAGGTGATCTTGTTCTCGAAATAGGCAAAGGGATAGTAGATGAGGAACATGTAGAGCAGAACAAGCGTGAACCAGTAGCCGCCCTTGGTGGGCGAGTGCAGCGACTCGAGAAGACCTGGCCAGAAGCTGGGCTTTAAGATCGCTGTGGCCAGGAGGAAGAACACCAGGGTGGGTATGAGCTGTACGCGACACTTCTTCAACACCAAACTGCCCAGATTGCGAGCCGTCCATACCTGCGAGGCCTTGTAGGCCAAGAATCCGCTGATGAAGAAGAACAGCGGCATGCGGAACAGCAATAGGAACTGAAGCGACGACGAGTGTTTCCACTCCTCTTCAAATCCTATCTGCGCCACATGGTTGGCCACCACCATGATCATGGTGAATCCGCGAAGGGCGTCGAGCCATTCCAAACGGGGCTTTTTGGCTATTTTATTCTCTATGTTCTCCATAATCGGTGCAAATTTAATGAAAATATTTTGAACTTCAAACGAAAAGTAGTATTTTTGCACTTTGTAATGGAGAATTTAAAGGAAAAGACTGCAAAAAGCATCGCTTGGGGAGCTGTGAACAACGGCACTACCCAGGTGCTGAACCTGATATTCGGCATTGTGCTGGCATGGAAGTTGTCAGAGGCTGACTATGGCATTGTGGCGCTGATAACAGTCTTCACCACGCTGGCAGGATGTATTCAGGCCGCAGGATTCTCGCAGGCGCTGGCCAACCTGAAGCCTCCCACCTTCCGCGATTATAATGCGGTGTGCTGGTTCAACATCATTGCAGGAATCTCGATGTATGGCATCCTGTTTCTCTGTGCGCCGCTATTGTCCATTATTTTCCACCTGCCCATACTGACTGATGTGTCGCGACTGGCTTTTCTGTCCATCCCCCTCTCAGCACTCGGAATCGTTCCTAATGCCAAGCTGTGGATAGAGCTTCGCAACCGCGAGCTAGCCATCGCCGCTATCGTCTCGCTGATACTGTCAGGCTCTGTGGGTATGTGGCTTGCATTTCATCACTATGGCTACTGGAGTTTGGTGTGGCAACAGCTCATCTTCATTGGCACGAGTACCCTCATAAAATACTATTTCACACGTTGGATGCCCAAGTTGCCTGTTGACTTAGCTCCTATCAGGCAGATGTTTGGATTCTCGTCGAAACTGCTGCTGACCAACATCCTGACGGTGACCAGTCAGCAGGTGCAGACATTCATCTTCGGCAATATGCTGCCCATCAATACCGTGGGACAGTTCAGCCAGGCCAACAAGTGGAACACGATGGGCCATTCGTTTATCTCGAACACTATGGCGCAGGTGGCACAGCCCGTGCTAACCAATGCCGATGACGAGGAAGGACGTCAGCAGCGTGTGTTCCGTAAGATGCTGCGCTTCACGTCGTTAGTCTGCTTTCCCCTGATGTTCGGACTGGCATTAGTGGCCCATGAGTTTATCATCGTCACCATTGGCATGAAGTGGGAACCTTGCGTCATCCTACTACAGATACTTTGTATTGGCGGCGCTTTCCTACCCCTGCAGACCCTCTACCAGAATCTGATTATCAGCAGGAAGCGTTCTGACATCTACCTGTGGCTGGTGGCTGTGCAGATAGTGTTGCAGATAACACTCACACTCAGCCTGGCCTCGTTGGGCATTACGGCGATGGTGGCTGCCTTCTCGGCACTCAACCTGCTGTTTACTTGCTGCTGGCACATAGCCCTGCAGCGTATACAGCCTCTGTCCACACTCGACGTGCTGAAAGACAGCATGCCTTTCCTTCTGACAGCTGCCGTGGTGATGATTGTAACCTACTTCGTCACCCTGCCCATCACCACCTTATGGCTGCTCCTGTTGTGTCGCATCGCAATGGCCAGCCTCCTCTACTTAGGCATCATGCGTCTGCTCAATGTGGCTATCCTCAACGAATGCATAGAGATGGTGAAAGGTAAAAAAGTAAAAAGGTAAAAAAGGATTATGGAGATATCTGTCATCATACCAGTCTATAACAAGGCCGAATACCTGGACAAATGCTTCGAGAGCATCTTTGCGCAGGCCTTCGACAGCTTCGAGGTGGTGGCTGTAGAGGACGGCAGCACAGATGGCTCTGGCGATATCTGCGATCAATGGGCTAAGCGTGAGCCGCGTCTGAAGGTCTTCCATAAGGATAATGGTGGCGTGACAGCAGCCCGTCGCTATGGACTGGAGCATGCTGAAGGCAGATTCATCATGTTTGCCGATGCCGATGACCTCATTACGGAGAATGCCCTCGCCACGATGTACAGACATATCAACGAGACAGGGGCCGACGAGGTGATTGGCACCTACGACGATCAGTACGGACACAGACACGACTCAGGACTGCGTGGTTTCATAGAGCCTGAGCTCCTGATTCGCGACATGCTGGCCCTGCGCAGTCAGTTCTGCGTGCTGTGGGGCATCATCTTCCGCAAGGAGTTGCTGGAGGGCTGTCTGAATGCCCCTCGTGAGATTGTGGAGCGTGAGGACTCGCTCATGCAGATTAAATATCTGATGAAGCAACCCAAGGTGTTTTTTACTGAACATGCGGCCTATATGCATGAGGAGGATGTGCCCAACAATCGTCGCGAGACCCTCGATTGGATACGCATCTACGACGAAGAGCTGCGTCAGACGCTGCAGCCAGAGTGGGAACGTTACCACTCGGCCTTCGTACATCATCAGATTAAGGTCTATGAGAAGTTCATCGACCGCAGACAATTCCAGGTATTCAACGAATACTATCGTCCTCTGCGCCAGCAACTTACCAACGACATTCCCTTCATGGACCGCTTGGCGTTGCGACTGCCGACACGCTTGGCTTATCTGCTTATTCACACTTACAAGAACCTGCTGAAATGGAAGAAATAAAGAAATATCCTGCACAGAACGATGTGGCTGTGCTGCTCATCATTTTCTCACGAACAGAAACGCTGAAGCGCACCTTTGGTGCCATCCGCCAGTGCAGGCCCTCACATCTGTTTATCTATCAGGATGGCCCTCGCAGCGAGCAGGAAGCCCTGAAGCTAGAGGCGGCACGACAGATAGTGGATGATAGCGAGATAGACTGGGAGTGTGATGTGCAGCGCAGTTACCACAACGAGAACTCAGGTGCCTGGCTCTCGAACCATAAGGCTCAGACGTGGGCTTTCTCGCTGGCAGAGAAGGTCATCGTGCTGGAGGACGACTCTACGCCTTCACTGTCGTTTATCCCCTTCTGTAAGGAGATGCTCGACCGCTATGAGCACGATGAACGCATCACGATGATTGCAGGTTTTAATCATGAGGAACAGACAGATGCGCCTTACGACTACCTCTTCACCACAGCCTTCAGCATCTGGGGATGGGCCTCGTGGCGCAGGGTCTTCGAGCGTTGCGAGGTGGGCTATCCCATTGCTGATGATGCGTTCAACAGGCACCAGCTGGAGGCTTACGTAACCAACAGACGCGAGGGCGGCAAGGAGATGATAAAGAAGATCTACAAGCACAAGGCTTCTGGCGACCCCATCTACGAGACACTCATCTGGACGGCCTGCACGCTGAATAGCGGACTGACCATCGTACCCACGAAGAACCTTATTCAGAACACAGCCGTCAGCGAGGAGTCGGCTCATTTCCAGAGTTCCCTGAACACGCTACCCAAGGCGATGCAGCGATTGCTCACCATGCCCAGTCATGAGTTGCAATGGCCTTTGCGCCATCCCAAATATGTCATCGAGAATGTGGAGTACAAGCGTCGTGTCTATCGCATCATGGCGTGGGGACACCCCTGGGTGAAGATTGGTCGTTCTATCGAGGAACTGCTACGCAATCTGCGTTATGGCAATATGAAACAAATACGGGAGGCGGTAAAACACAGAATCAGCAAGCTGACAGGGCGATATAACTATCAGTAGAATTTCTTTACCAGAGGAACAATGGCCTTTGGCACCATTCCTTCAATACTTTCGCCAGCACGCACACGCTGACGAATCTCTGTACTTGACACATCAAACAGGGGCACATCGATAGTGCCTGGATAAGAGTCTCGAGGATAAACAATGATATCATGATGTTCCATTATCTCCTGCCAGTTGCGCCAGCGCTGAAAATGGGCCCAGTTGTCGCCTCCTATCAGCAATGAGAACTGGTAGTCAGGATAATCCTTGCTTAAGTGCTGCAAGGTGTTCCAAGTATAAGAGGGCTTGGGCAAACGGAACTCATAGTCACAGGCCTTCACACCCTCAACACCCTCAAGTGCCTTCTGTGCCATCTCCAGTCGCAGATGGTCATCCAACAAATCGGCATCATTTCGCTTCAAGGGATTCTGTGGCGACACCATCAGCCACACCTCATCTAACGCACATTGCCTCAGCACGGCCTGTGCCAAGGCAATGTGTCCCAGATGGATAGGGTTGAAAGAGCCACCAAAGATTCCTATGCGTTTCATCCTAAGAATGCTTCTACGAGTTTCAAGGTCTCGGCCTTTGCCGTCTCCAAGTCATCGTTTACCACGATATGGTCGAACTGAGGCGCAAAGGTC
>Ga0247608_10007436_pt1 | contig 11237 bp, 12 predicted proteins | sample 176DNAGHGlowgp2_FD_193490 | JGI IMG/M metagenome (GOLD analysis project Ga0247608, IMG submission 193490) | Sheep rumen microbial communities from Palmerston North, Manawatu-Wanganui, New Zealand - 1766 DNA GHGlow gp2 | ecosystem: Host-associated > Mammals > Digestive system > Stomach > Rumen ... | reverse complement strand
TCTCTTTTTGTTTATTTTTAAAGCTAAAGGAGGTGATTATGCATATTACAAAACACATTCTTGCGACATGCTGCCTAGCAACCTGGCTAGTGGCCTGCGACGACTCTACCTCGGCCAGCGGAGATTCCCCGGAACCATCATCCAGCAGCGAGATCACCTCAAATAGCGAACCTTCCTCTAGCGACAAAGCTTCTTCCAGTAGCGAAGTTCCCCTCTCTAACGAGCAGGCAGAGTCTTCTTCAAGCGCCGTCGACAAGCAATCCAGTTCGTCATCGGTAGAAAGTTCCTCGTCCGTAAAAAGTTCGGCATCCGTATTCGACGGAATCATCATCCAGAACGGCGACGTAAAAACCACTGTTAAAAAATACGACCAAGATTCGGTAAAAGTCCAGGCCGCTGGACGATTCTGGCTCCTAATGCGCGACCCACTAAACCAGAGCGAAACAGAAAAACTGGAAAAACTCGGGATACACAGACAACGCTGTTACGAAGGCTACCGTTACGGATTTTTCAACTACAACGGGAGCCATCAAGAAGATATTTCCTTTATGGCGCTCTGCCTTATGAAATCGGAAAAGGACGTGCAGAAGTCGACTATAAGTTCCAACGTCTTTGGGTTCTATAATTCGTTCGATGCCGATGAATCCGTACCTGACGGAATCATATTTAAATATCGTGAAAAAGAAACCCTCGTAAAAAGAATTGACGACGATACGACAAGCGTCCAATCTGCAGGACGATTCTGGCTCATCAGCGACGAGCCCTTCAGCAAAACAGAATGGGAATCGCTCGAGGAAATAGGCGTCAACAGGGTGTCCTGTACCGCTCTCCACCAGGACTATCTTGAAATGACCATCTGTCTTGCAAAATCGGAAACCGATATCGAAAAATCAAGCATGACAGCACTGCTTGACGGTTTCTACAACACATTCACCGCCGACGATACGACAAAGCTGGAAATCGATTTTTCAAACCCCGCCTGGGTCGTGGAAAACGAGACTGTCCGAGGCTACGTCCATTGCTGGGACGATGTCCCCATGGAAAACTGCAAGGCGATCGCAAATGCCTGCAAGGCAGAAGAAGCCCTCATTGACCACTATGTCGTTATTATCACGGCAACGCCAGAAGCACTAGACTGCATGGCATCAAGCCGTGATGTCACGGATATAAACATAACGCTGATAATGGACGAGCCGACGTAAAAAACGGAGCGGCAACTATCAAGTTATTTCCGTGAAGCGGTCCATCTCGACGCCATCGGGGAGCATCACGCGGCTCTCGAAATCCTTACGGGAGCGCACCCAGAGTGTTCCCTTCGGGTGGTCGGGAGTCTCGTACTCGCTGCGATAAACGACAAGCGGCTCGACCGTTTCGCAGTCAAGGGCATCGGCGGTAACGACCGTATAGATCATCGTATCTTTCTTGTAATGGCGGTACTTGTGACCGGCAATTGCTTTAGACATTGTTAAGAAACTCCATCAGCCTCGGCATGAGGGCGGTCATGTCCTTTACGCCCAAATCGTAGAGGCGCGCGAGCTTGGACTTGTTCTTCTCGAGGCGCGAGATATCGAAACTTTCGCTCGGGCGGATACGGAACGCAGTCCCGCGATTGCACCATTCATCGAGCGTTTTCAGGCACTCGTTATAGCGTATGTGGCGCGTCCTTACCGCCTCGATAAACTTCGGGTACTTGCGGTAGATGATTTTGAACAAAGGAACAAGCGAGTTCGGTTTCTTCACGTAGCCCTCGGGCTGCGTCACGATAACGACCTGCTTTTCAAAGCCCTTCTTCGCCATGATTTCGAACGGGATGCTGTCGGCGACACCGCCATCCAAGAGCTTCATGCCGTCGACTTCTACGATGTGGCTCATCAGCGGGAGCGATGCCGACGCACGGATCCTGTCCATGCCTTCGGGCGTGTCGAGGTCGCGGGTCAGCAGATAGGCAGCCTCGCCCGTTTCCAGGTTCGATGCCGCCGCATAGAACTCGGACTCGGCCGCATTCTCGCGGAACTTCTCGAAATCGAACGGGTCAATAACGTAGGGAATCTGCCTGTAGCAGTAATCGACCTCAAAGAATTCGCCGGTGCGGATGAGGTTCCCCCAGCCCATGTAGCGTTTGCTTGCCGAATGGACAACATCGATACGCCTGTTCCTTTCGCGCTGTTCCGAAAGGTAACTGCAAAGGTGCGTCGCGCCCGCGGACGTCCCGGCATAGCCACCGAACTTGAGCCCGTTATCGTGCATCACGTCGAGCACGCCCGATAAGTAGGCGCCACGCATTCCGCCGCCTTCAAGCACGAGGGCCGCATTCCTGTACATCGTCATTTTGCATTCTCCATGAGCCACTGGTAATCCTTCGGGTGATCCACGAACTTTTCGGGGTGCAGCTTGCGCTTCGCGAAAAATTCATCGCGCGTCATCCAGACAAAATCGTCGACTTCACCGGGTTGCGGCACGAGGGATGCAGCCTCCTCGTCGGTAAGGGTCGTCCTGTAAACGTCGTAGTATTCGTTGTCCAGGTAGCTGCCGCCGTTGAGCACACTTTCGTGTGTCGCCTCGAATAGATATTCGAGGTCGCGCAAACTTTTTCGCACGCCCAGTTCCTCGCGCAGTTCGCGCACGGCGGCGTTCACGCTGGTATCGCCCGCAGAGATATGCCCCGCGCAGCTCGTGTCCAGAAGCCCGGGATTATTTTCCTTCACGCGGGCCCGCAACTGGAAAAGAATTTTCCCTTCGCGGTTGAACGCCCAGATATGTACCGTGCGGTGCCACAGGCCTTCCGCATGCACGCGCGTGCGCCCGCAGGAATAACCCGCGGGGGTGCCGTCGGCGTTCAGGATGTCGATTTGCTCTTCTTGCATAAAAGACAAGATAATAAAAACTATCTGGCAGCAGAATCCTCGCGACCATCGATATCGGGGTCTATTTCCACGATTACGTGTATCGCTTCCCCTTCCCATTCTTCGGGGCATGCGTTGTCTTCACGCTTGGATACGGACATCATCTTGGCTAAAGTCGACTTTTCTTCCCAATAGCCGTAAAACAAGGTGCCGTAAATATCATCCCCTCTCTTGAGGTCGAAGGTATGCTGGCAGGGGGTTCCCTTGCTATGGACATAGACACACCTATCGGTATTACGGCAAACGATACTGTTATCCACATAAAAATCGTATACCCCGCCATCTTCCGCTACGATGATGATGTCCTGGGTGTCTTTCTTAACGTTCAGCAATATGGCGCAACCGGTGAGGTTAAGCACGGCCGCCAAAAGGACAAACATAAAAAACGGTTTCGTAATAAGCTGTTTCATAATAAACTCGCATCGCTTTTTCTTGTAAAATAAGTTCTTAACGAGCAAAACGAGCGCCGCCAATCGGCCCAAAAAGCAGCCTGTCGGACAAAACAGTATCAGGGCCATCCACGGGTTTGCTATAATTCCAGCCATGGCATTCAACGAAAGCAATATCGAAAGGCTCCTTTCGCAAGGGGAATCCGCCGGAGTTTTCCACAAGGCGGTCGCGGGATTCATCCTGCCCGACGGCATCACGCGCACGGTCGCGCTCAATACGCCCGCAGATACGGTTTTCGACATCGCTAGCCTCACGAAGGTCTGCCCCACGTCGACACTCGCCCTCTGCTACATTCTGGAGGGCAAGTTGCACCTTGACGACCGGGTAATAGACTACATCCCCGAATTGCAGACAAACTACCGCGAGGATATCTGCGTATTCCACCTGCTGACGCACAGCCTGGATTACCGCGTGCCGATGAAGACCTTGCGCACGCTCCCGCCCGAAGGTATCCTGAACGCCCTATTTACATACAAGTTTGCAAAGGCGCCCGGAGCGGATTTCAACTACGGGAACCCGGCCAGCGTGCTGCTCGGGATTATACTGCAGCGTCTTACGGGCAAGGACCTGCAACAGCAGGGCCGCGAGCGGTTCTTCGAGCCGCTCGGCATGACGCGCAGCGGCTGGGACCCGCTGACCCGCGAGTGGAATGCGATTCCTCGCGAAGAAATTGCCCCGACGGAAATATGCGAGTTCCGCGGGCGCGAGATTTGCGGGGAGATTCACGACGAGAGCGCGTGGGTATTGCGCAAGCTTTTCCCGGTAGGGAGCGCCGGCATGTTCAGCTGCGTGCCCGACCTGCTCAAGTTCGTGCATATGGTCATGAACGACGGGATTGCAGCCGGCGCGAACGGGAGCGAAATCCGCGTCGCACCCGCGGGCATATTGAAGATGGTAAGCGAGAACGCGTTTACTCGGGAAGGTGCCGCACAGTTTTTGCCGGCGGGCAATTCAACAGCAGGCAATTCTACTGCAGGCAATTCAACTGCGGGAGATTCGCCGGCAGGTGCTGCGAACGGCGCCTGCACAGCCCTCGGCTGGGAACTTGCCCAGGGCAAGTTCATGGGGTCGCGCGTGTCGCCCCATGCGTTCGGGAAGACCGGGTTCACCGGGGCGAGCATCGTCGCCGACCCCATCGCCGGCGCCGCAGTCGTGCTTCTCAGTGACTTCACGTACCCGCACCGCGAGGCAAGCGCCGACCGCATCCACGCCTTCCGCGCATCGCTTGCCGACGCGTTTTTTGGATTTTAGCAGACCTGTGGCAATCAAAAGTGCGATTTGGTCTGCCGTTTTACGGATAAATTAAACAAATTCGGGCTGCAAAAGAGGCAATTTCTCCTATTTCGCCCCCGTCTGGCCCTATTTTGCCTCCCCGAACGCCTTTTTTGAGGCCTTTCTTTACACACAAACTATAAAAAAGCAGACTAAACGTGCGCCTTCCACCCATTTGGTCTGCTTTTTTCCAAAAATCCGCTATAAACATAGATCCCCGGCCGGAGCCGGGGATGACAGTGGACGCCCTTGCCCCTGCGGGCTTCGGCGTGACGATGAAAAAATGCGGGCCGCATTCGCATTAGCGGCCGGCGGCTCTCTTCTGCATTTCCTTGCGCTGCGCTTCGGCGAAGAGTCGGGCCATTTCCATACGGTTGTTTTCCTGTTCCTTCTTCTTCGTCTCTTCCTTGCAGTTCACGCACTTGGTGGCAGTCGGCACGGCCATGAGGCGGGCCTTCGGGATAAGCTTCTTGCAGACCTTGCACACGCCGAACGTACCGTCGTGAATGCGCTTCAACGCCTCTTCCAAGTACACGAGGTACTTGCCTTCGCGGGCCGCGAGCGAGAACGTGGTCTCGAGCGTATTGTAGTCCGTCGCGGAGTCGGCGCTGTCGGAATCGCTACCGTCGCCCGCCTGGTTCTTCTGGCCCTGGAACGAACTTGCCCTTTCAGAATCGCTCTGAGCCGTCACCAGCTGGCGACGTTTCTCGATGAGCATCTCCTCGAAGAACTTCAGGTCGGCATCACTCATTTTAGCGGGTTTCTTTTCACTCATGGCACGCTCCTTTCATAGGGTCCGTTAAACACATTATATGCGGAAAATATCTTTTTTTTTACAAAGTGGAACAATTTTTTTAAAAAATATCCACATTTAACTTCAAACCGCTCTTTTTTATATCGGAAGTCAGCTTGTCAATGTCAACCGAAATCTTGTCTAATTCCTTAACCAACTTTCCCTTGCCCGTATTGACCAGGCCGGCCGTATTGTCGGTCTTGTCCAGTTTCGCCGCCACCGCGTCAAGTTCTTCCTTGGTGGCCTTCACCTGGGCCAGCACGCTGTCTACGTGGGCAAGCATGGCAGAACCCTTCTCGACAGACACCGCCCCCTTGGAGGCAGCATCGTCAATCACGCCGCGGACCTTCTGGAGTGTGGACTCGGCCTTGTCGAGCACGGCCTGCGCGTCGTTGCGCGTCTCCGTAACCAGGTTCTCTCCCGCACGCACCAGGTTCTTGCCCTTCTTCACGATTCGTTCCATCTTCTTGCCCGACGTACCGATCGTAAGGGAATCCTTGAGTGCCACCACCATCTGCCTCATCGTGTCGAGGTCGGCAATCGCATTCAAGAACACCATCCCGACACCTGCAATGCCGTCGTCGTAGGCGCCCAGCACGGTATCGCCGTCGGCAATCCAGTCATCGTCATCCGCAGTCAAGATGTTCATTTCGCGTTCGCCCATAAGGCCCGCGTTGATGAGCCTGAACTCGGAATGCCTGGAAATCTTCGCATCGGCAAGCACTTCCACCTTCACGAACACGGCATCGTCGGTCAGTTCCACCTTCAGGATCTGGCCCTTCGCGATACCGCGAACCACCACGCGGTTACCCGGCGAGAGCGTACCGACTTCCTGGTAGCTCACCACAAAGCTGTAGCGCGCGTGGTACGGGCTCGAGGGGTGGTAGAAGTACCATCCAAAAACACACGCCGACACCAATATCATGAACACGATAAAAGGGAACAGGTTTGCCTTGATTGTCTTCAGGAGCTGGTTCATCGGCGGGAAAGATAGCATTTATAAGGTTATTCGTAGAGCGACCAGTGCTCGATGTCCATTTCTTGCAGGCCATCGGTGTACTCGCCCTTCGCTTTCGCCTTGATTTTCTTCATCAGGTCCTCGTTGAAGTCGCGGGCCACGTCCTGGCCGTTCATCTTCATGAGCGAGTTCATCGCGATAACCTCGGAAATCACGGTGAGGTTCTTGCCCGGCGCCACGGGGAGCACAATCTTCGGGATATGGACCCCCATCACGATTTCTTCCTGCTCGTTGAGGCCCGTGCGTTCGTACCGCACGTCGCGCTGCCACGGCTGGAGTTCAACGATCACCTCGATTTTCTTCACCTTGCGGATGGCGTGGATGCCGAACATGGAGCGGACATCGAGAATGCCCACGCCGCGAATTTCCATGTGGTGGCGTATCAGCGGGTCAGGGCGCCCGGTAATCGCGTTCCCCACGTGACTGATGTGTACAACGTCGTCTGCAACCATGCGGTGCCCGCTTTCCACGAGTTCGAGCACGCATTCCGACTTGCCCACGTTGCTATCGCCAATAAAGAGCATGCCGATGCCGTACACGTCCACGAGGCTCCCGTGGATAATGGAGTGCGGCGCAAAGAATTCCTCGAGAATCCTCTGGGCAACCTTGTTGAACTCGTAGGTATGCAGCGTGGTCGAGAACAGCGGGATATGCAGCTTGTAGCACATCTCCTTGAGTTCGGCATGCGGCATCTGCGCGTGGGTCACCACCCACATCGGGGCACGGAAAACGGAGAGGTTCTCGAACACCTTCTTGCGGCCCTCGGGCCCGAGGCTTTCGAGGTAGTTCCATTCCGTATGGCCCACCACCTGGATCTGCTTGGAACTGTAGACCTTCGTGTAGCCCGCCATCGCAAGACCGGGGCGGTGGATACCGCTTTCGGCAATGTTCGTGTCGAGGTCGCCTTCCGGGGAATGGAGCGCGAGCTGCAGGTCCTTTCCGAAATGTGCAAAAAAGTCCCGCACCGAGAGTTTTTCCCGGTGCAGGATCTTGATGTCTTTCAACCTGGATTCAGACACGGCTTACGTCAGGTTGGAAACGGGTTGTGCGCGGTGGTCGTTCTGCTTGTCGTTCGCCTTCTTCAGCTGGACCTTCACGCGTTCGAGCGCCACGTCTACCGCCTTGCCCATGTTGTCTTCGTCGGCAGAGCCCACGACCACGGAACCGGTAATGTTCACGGTGATTTCGCAGTGGCGCTGGTGTTCGACTTCGTGGTCAAGGATTACGGAAGCATTCGTGATGTTAGGGTAGAACTTGGCCAACTTGTCCATTTCTTCCTGAATACGGTCCTGGAGACCTGCAGATGCGTTGAAGTGACGAGCAGAAAACTGAATATCCATATTGATACCTCCGTAAGTAAAGATGGCATTTTTGCAAGGCCGTTCGCCTCGCATCTAGAGTATATACATCTTTTTTTCCGAAAAAACCAAGTAAATGAAAGTTTTTTTACGAATAATTAATCCGAATTGGAATATAAGGGCCCCAAAATGGCGAAATTTGCCCCAAAAAGGCTTTTTAGAGCAGCTTTCGCTGGCGGGCGGGGAGTATTTTGAGGCGTTCCTCGCGGTATTTTGCCACCGTGCGGCGCGCCACCTGGATGCCCTGGGCAGCCAGGGCGTCGGCGATGGCCTGGTCCGAGAGGGGCTTTTTCTTGTTCTCGCCGTCAACCAGGTCCTTGATGGCCTCGAGGATCCGGGCCGAGCCGACGACATCCTCGTCACCCTCTTCCCCGGAGTTCACGGCCGGGCCCAGCGGAGCATCTTCGGCGGCAGGCTGCACGACCGCGCGCTTGCCCTGCTGGCGCACGCCCGAGGTAAAGAAGTCCTTGAGCTCGAATATCCCGAAGGGGGTCTCCACGTACTTGCCGTTAGTCACGCGGCTAATCGTCGAAAGGTCGCGCTTCACCTCGCTCGCGATATCTTGCAGCACCATCGGCTTTAAAAATGCGGGGCCGTTCTTGAAGAATGCAGGCTGCCGCTTCACGATAGCCCTCATCACGAGTTCCATGGTAGAGAACCTGTTGTTCGCCGCACTGATAAACTCTTCCGCCTTGCGCTTGTTGTTCAGGATGTACTCGCGCGTTTCCTTGTCGAGCTTGGAACCGTCGGTGAGCATGTCGGCATACAGCTTGTTCACGTGAAGGCGCTTGACCTTCTTCCAGGAATCCTGCGTGCATTCCACCTCGAACCTGCCACCCTTGCGTTCCACGCGCAGGTCCACCTGCTTTATCTGCGTGGGCGCGTTGGAGATGAGCCTGCCCGGGTGCGGCGTAAGCTTCGAAATATACCGGACAGCCTTCAGCACTTCATCTACCGGCACGGAGAGCGCCTTCGCAATCTTCGGGTAGCGCAGTTCCATCAGGTCGTCGAAATGTTCCTTCAGTATACGGAGAGTGAGTTCCGGGAAGCCCTCGACGTACTGCGCCTGGATAATGAAGGATTCCTGCATCCCGCGGGCTCCGATACCGCGGGGAGTGAACCCCTGCAGCACGTGGAAAGCCTCCGCCACGGGCATGCTCGCGCTTTCCAGCGGTATCTCGTCGCGGATTACGCGTTCCATCTCCACAATAAACTTGTCCTCGCCCCTATCGGCGGCCATCTTCATCATCACTTCGTCGGGCGCACCCTGCAAAAAACCGTCCTCGTCGAGGCTATCGATAAGGTACTGCACCAGCGCGCGGAAGTGTTCCTCGGAGCAGCCCTCGTCCTTGAGTTGCTTCACCAATAGCGAATTGCCGTTCCAGTCGCGCAACTGGTCGCGGAGGTTATCCTGCAGGCTCTTGTCGCGGTCCTTCTGCGGGCGGTCCCACTCGTCCGAGGCATCCTTGGAAGGCGCGTTTAAATCCTTGAACGGAGCGTCCTCGTCATAGGACCCGTCAGTCAGGCGGCGCTCCATGTCGGTATCGATAACGTTGTCCGAAATGTCGTAATCGTGGTCGGCGGTATCCTCAAGATTTCCGCTCTCAAAATCCATCTCGCGAATTTCACCGTCGTCGCCCGAATCGTCCGCACTCTCTTCGGCACCCGTATCCTCGGGCACCTCATCGTCCATTTCAAGGAGCGGGTTTGCCGAAAGTTCCTCGTTGATGGCGATATCCAGTTCCTGCGAAGTCTTCTGCAGAATAGCAGCCGCCTGCAACATCTGCGGCGAGATGTTCTGCTCGAGTCGCTGGGACTGTCCTATTTGCATGCCTAAGTTCATCAAAACTCCTAGTCCAGGCGGAAACTGTCGCCCAGGTATATACGGCGCGCTTCCGGGTCGTTCGCCAGGTATTCGGACGAACCCTCGGTCAGCACCTGGCTCTTGTACATAATGTAGGCACGGTCGGTAATGGAAAGCGTCTCGCGCACGTTATGGTCGGTAATGAGGATGCCCATGCCGCGGTCCTTGAGCCCCGAAATGATGGACTGGATGTCGGCAACGGCAATCGGGTCGATCCCCGCGAAAGGTTCGTCGAGCAACAGGAAGGAGGGGTCGCTCGCGAGCGCACGCGCAATTTCGAGGCGGCGTCGTTCACCACCCGAGCAGCTCATGGATTTCGTCTTGCGGATATGCGTAATCTTGAATTCCTCGAGCAGCTGTTCCAGGCGCATCTTGCGCTCGCGGCGCTTGAGGCCCTGCGTCTCGAGAATTGCCATTATGTTGTCTTCAACGGAGAGCTTGCGGAATATGGAAGCCTCCTGCGGGAGGTAGCCCACCCCGAGGCGGGCGCGCTTGTACATGGGCTTGTCCGTCATCTCGATATCGTCGAGGAATATGTGGCCCGAATCGGGGCGCACCATGCCCACAATCATGTAGAAGGAAGTTGTCTTGCCGGCACCGTTGGGCCCGAGAAGCCCGACGATTTCGCCCTGCGAAACGCTGATGGACACGTCGCTCACCACCTGGCGACCGCCGTAGACCTTGCGGAGTTTGTCCGTACGGATTGTACTTACCAAGCTTTTCATGGAGATTCTTCCTCCTTCCTTTTGGTTTCCTTCGCGCGTTTTATCATCTTGTTCATCGAAGGCCTGAGCGCACTCGGCTTGCGGCGCTCCTTCTTATCGTTGCCACCACGCAGTTTTGTCAAGCCGGTCGTATCGGAGACGCCAGCAGCCGCAAGCGAATCCCTGAGTGCCTTTTCCTTCGCGGCCTTCTCGCGCTGTTCCTTTTCGAGGTCCACGTAGCGCCCGCTCGCGATGGTACTGCGGCCCAGCAGCCTAAGCGTCTTTACCGCATTCTTGAGCGGGTCGAACACGATGTTGATGGTATCGCCCGCGGCCTCGTTCTTGCCCGAGACCGTGCGGTCCTTCTTCACGTAGAAGTAGGTGCTCTGCGCCTTGCCCGAAACGACGGCGTGGTCCATCTTGCCCTTCTTGAAATACATGTCGAGGCGGTTCCCGTCCATCAGGTTCCTGTAGTCGGGCAGGTCCGTCTCGTAAAAGAACCCCTTCGCGTTCAGGTTCACGTACAGGCGCTCAATCTTGCTGTCCTTGAACTCGCAGAACAGCGTATCGCCGAACGCTTCCGTCACGTTGCCGGGCGCGTTCTTCTTCGGGTCTTCCTTCGAAATGCCGTGCGCGTTCCTTATCACGAGCGCCGAGGTGAGGGTCTTCTTGTTCTCGTCAATCGTGAGGTAGATGGAATCGCCCGTGAGGTGGTAGTTCTTCATGTCGAACGTAGGGTTGCCCTTCAGCGAGAGCCAGCTGTTCGCGCGGTCAAAATAGCCCGTATCGCAAGTGACCACCATGTCGCTCTGCGTCACCTTTACGTTCTTGTACGCCTCGGCAAAGGAGGCCTTCTTGTTGTAGATAATCTTGTT
>Ga0247608_10007434_pt1 | contig 11238 bp, 9 predicted proteins | sample 176DNAGHGlowgp2_FD_193490 | JGI IMG/M metagenome (GOLD analysis project Ga0247608, IMG submission 193490) | Sheep rumen microbial communities from Palmerston North, Manawatu-Wanganui, New Zealand - 1766 DNA GHGlow gp2 | ecosystem: Host-associated > Mammals > Digestive system > Stomach > Rumen ... | reverse complement strand
CCATACCTTGTTTTAAAAACCTATCAAGCATAGGTTCTTTTGTGTTGGCCCTTATATGTCTTAATATCTGAAATTTTATTTATTTTCATCTATTGACATATTACCGGTATGCTTTTTTATGAAATAACCATGAAACGTGAATTTTCATTCTATATTTTATCAAATATACTGCAACAAACCTGCAACACAAAATAATTTATTATTTCTTTTTAAATGTATTCGCCAATTTTTTTAAACGTTAGCCCATATATTTAGCTTATTTATTCACTTCAAGATTTCCAATTTCACTTTCTTGTGGCATTTCAAAGCTACCATTTATAATAGAATCATTGGAATCTTTTTTAAGCTGTTCTTCGAAATCAAGCTTTCTATATTCATTTAGCTTTTCTATATCATCTCTTATTAATTCATATAAATACCCAATAATAAACCTCCTATTATCAGTATTTATTTTTGAAAAAAGGATATTATCCTAATTAATAATATCCTTAATAATTCTTAATAATTATGCTGACTCAACTGATTTTTCGTCATCAACTTCTATAGAGAAATCAATCTTATTATCTTTTTCCATTAGTACGAAATCATCAAGATCATTCTCATTCTCAATAGCGCAATTTTTAGGAATTCCAAGCTCTTTTGGTAATAGATCATTAATTGATTTATTGATTTCGCCTCTAATCTTAGAATCATCCTTTTCCATTTTATCAACTACTGCTAGAGTATCTTTTACCATGTTAGCTCTCTTTTGTCTTAAAGCATCCATTCTTTCGATTGGCTTACCGCTTCTATTGACATGTGTCATATACGCTTCACCCTTAGTTTTAAGATTATCTCTATTTAAATAATTCTTGCTAGTTGGATCGTTATATTCCTTTAAGGCTGCCATATACTCTTTAAATTCGTTAGATGGCTTTCTAAATATTCTAGCGAAGAATCCACCTTTCATTTCAGTTTCAATATTTTCCATATTGAATTCTTGTTGACGCTTATTACCAAGTCTAGATTGGAATTCAGCTCTATATTTATCTTGGAAAGCTTTAGAGATTTCATTTAATTTTACAATTTCTTCTTTAGTTCTTTCAACTACAGTAATATTAGGTTTACCTTCTATTATAGAATAAGCACCAACTAGTGTTTGTTTATTAGTTTCTGGATCTGTTTGAACAAATTTATATTTTAAGAAGACGTTCTTATCAACCTTTACACCTTTTTCTCTAAGCTTATCATAAAACTCTTTTGTGGAAATCTTATTATTATAATCGCCTCTTTGACTTTTTAATACATTTTGAATATCCTTTGGTACTGTATCAACATCAAATATTTTTTTTGCATTATTATAAATAAGATTAGCTTTATCCTTTGATAATACAGGCATAGCAAAGAATTCCATACCATTTGCTTCAGGAAGAAAGCATGAAACATAGTTCATGTTTTGAACCATACCCTGCATTGACTCTTTAGCCTCATCTAAAAGTGGTGAAACACCAAAATTTTTCTGTCCAAATATACCACCGAATTCATTTGCTTCCATACATAAAGCCATGTTATCACGGTAAAATTCAGCTGATTTTACTTTATCAGTACTTATGTCGATTAAAGGGGTAGGATCATAATTTATCATATTTTTGATTCTATTATGAGCCATTTCAACTGGATGATCAGCATAAGCCTTAAGTAATTCCTTATTATATTCTTTAGCTTCAGGTGTACCATCAGTTTTAAGTAAGAACTTAATACTTCTATTTAAAAAATCTTCCTTAAATACCAAGTTTCCTTTAGCTTCATCAAACGCCTTAGTACAAGCTTCATCCTTTGCATTTATTTCTTGACCAATACGGTATCTTGCTACCATCTCTTCATTGTTCAATCTTTCCTCAAGCTTTGCTTCTTCAGCAGTTATATCTAATTCAGTTAAACCTGCTCGCTTAAAAAAGGCATTATATCTTGTAATAATATCATTGAATTTTTGTTTAATTTGTTCTTTTTCTTCTTGTGTTAATGGTTTGTAATTAGGCATAATATGATCCTCCTTATTATTTTGATTATATTTTATCACTTCTACTGCCACAAACGTGCAACAGAGGGAAAACCACAACCAAAACAAATCTTTTTCTCATTAAAAACCTGCATTAATATCCTATAAAACTTATTCTATGCTTCGCTATCAGGTAAAACTATTAAGCTATTCAATGACATTTTATCTAAATCAACCTCAGGTAAATTGGATATAGACTTAATCATTTCTTTACCTTCTTCTTCTTTGACATGGCTATAATATAGTCCGCCTTTGTTCACATAGTACTTTGTAATATTTATACCAGTAATATCTTGATAAGAAATTTCAATATATATATATCTATTAAATCCACTCTCAGAATCTATTTGCATGATTTCTTCAAGTAGCTCGAAATACTTCTTGAAGTTCTTTTCTTTAGACATTTTAGCGACATTACCCTTATTATTTCCATTTTGGTAACCCTCAAAATAATTAGGAACTAGGCATTTCTTTGAAAATTTTTTTTCATTTGCAGTACCAAAATAATCAAATACAGTATATTCCCTTATTGTTATGTTTTCTGCAAATCCACTTTCAATAGTAATACTTAATGTCTCCGTTTCAGACTTATCATCATAATCAGATTGTACATTAAACGCAGGTTGAGCGTTTGCTCTTGCTAAATCTAATGATGCTCTTGATGTTATACTATTATTAATTGAAATTGTTGTACCTATTACACCGACAATTATCAAAGATATTAAAGAAAATATTACTTCAATAATCTTTCCATTTCTTTCAAGAAATTCTCTAAACTTTCCCATATATTACCTCACAATTATTAAATTATTTATTTATATTATTATCTAAATCATCAATGATTAAACTGCTAACATAACCTATTGATTATTTAACAAACTCATTAATATTTAAATTAGGAGAATCGTCATTAATTTCCTCAATTTCAAACTTTTGGTCTTCAATCTTTTGTTGTTCAATCTTTGGCTGTTGATACTTACCTATAACATCAACCATATCATCTGATTCAAATATCTGTTGTTTTTCAATTTCACTTTCAGGAACTTTTATGCTAGTTGATAATCCATTGTCTATTTTTCGCATAATATCTTTATGCTTATTTTCCATCTCAAGAATGGCATCAGCTAATTCTTTTCTCTTTTTGGGTGTACCAGTATAACGCTTAGTTGTACCATATCCTTGTTCTTCCTTATGAGCTATATAACCTTGAGCTTTTTCCTTTAAATTATCATAATTTAAATAATTTTCAGAATTAGGATCATTAAATTCTCTTAAAGCAAGAATCATCTCTTTATATTCATCTGATGTAGTTCCTCTTAATCTTTCAAAGAAACCACCTCGATGTTCAAATTCAATAGCATCAATATCGAATTTGCTACCTACTCCTCTTTCTTCTACGAATTTTGTTTGCCATATGTTAATATATTTATCTTTTACTTCATTAGTAATACATTCTAAGCCTATTCTTGCTGTAGGTGTTTTTATAATTCTTAAGCCTATTTGACCACCCTTACTGAAAACGACATTATCCATATCTATTGGTTCTCCTTCATGTCCATTTTCTCTACTATAAGACTCGAGCTTAGTCATATATTTACCAAAAGTCTTGAAAATATCATTTTCATTTGGATTAGATCTAATTAATCTATGAATATTATGAAAATAGCTTTTAGGCTTATAAGTATTTTTTTCATCTGACATAGTCTCAATATATTTTTTACAAACAATATTTAAATCTGGATTATTTTTATATTCATTATTTAAAATTGCAGCCTGTTTCGAATTTAATTCAGGGAATGCGAGCATATTTTTTTCATATTGCATTGTTAAATTTTTAGAGAATGTTGCAAGCTTAATTAATGATTCCATAGCAGGAAGAGCATCCTTTAACTCCTTTGTGATTTCAGGATCATTTTTGATGATATCTACTAACTTTGATGCATTTTCAATTACTGAGAAATTAAGCTCATAGAATTTAGCATTTTTAAGCGGATTATCACTAAGCTCGTATAAATCACTAGCTTTAATATCTAATACCTTTCTAACCTCTTCATATAAATATTTTTTAGGATGATTTATATAATCCATAAATAATTCTTCATTATATTCGTCTGCTTCTGGTGTATCACTAGTCAAAAATAAAGAAGAAATAACAGTAGGATATTTAGGAATAGTGTATTTGTATTCTTTAGCTAATCTTTCTAAAGTCGCATTTTGGAATTCTCTTTTAGCCTTTAATCTTTCAGCAATTGTAATTGTCTGAGTAGTTTCAGGTTTTTCAAATCTTATATCAAAAGTTAATGTAGGTCTTACCTTATTACCATTTGGAAGATACTGATTTATTTCTTCGACATATTTCTGATTTAATTGTGTAATTTGTTCAATATTTACTTCAATATGATTAGGCATAATTACACCTCCTAAGCTTGAACTTATCTATTCGTTTAGTATGATAACATATTATATGCAACAAGTAATATTTTCATTATCTATAAAAAAGACTATTCTAATAACAGTCTTTGTCATCAAAAATTGCCCATGAGTATTGTATCATATATTCTCCTCGATACATTCTTATAGCATCTGGATTACCTTTTTTATATTCGTATGCATCACAATCAATCTTAGTAGGATCAATGAAGCATTCGCTATATCTTTTGATAAATACATCTTCAATTCCAGCCTCTTTTAAAGTTTCCTGGATATCAACGATTAAATTTCTTAAATATGATTTATGGTCTTCCTCCCATAACACTGCATTAAGTTCGTTAATATTTGCTGAAGCCCCCTCTCTATCAACTAAATAAGCAAATAATTCTTTTGATTTTTGTCTATGAAATTTTAAAGGTTTACCATCCTTAAATACTTCAAAATTACCGAAACATTTTACTTGTAATAGCTTAGTAGGCTTTAATTCAACTTCATACCTTAAGGCATCAAGCTCTTTTTTAACCTTTTCAACCTTTACAGGCTTAACAACATACCCTGATGCATGGATATTATATGCATCAAGAGCATATTTATCATATGCAGTAACAAAAATAACATTAATAAGTGGATTATTCTTTTTAAGTTTCTTTGCAAGATATATTCCATTTATTAATGGCATTTCAATATCTAAAAAAGCTATATTCAATTTCATATCGATAGTATCTTCGTAAGCCTTCTTAGGGTTTGTAAATGATAATATTTCAGCGTCTGGAAGTACCTTTTTTATAGTATTTTCCAATCTTATTAATTGTAGCTGCTCATCGTCTACCAACAATATTTTCATAATTAACACCTCACTTTTTAAAGGTTACTGTTATGTTCGTTCCAACATTTTTCTTACTTGTAATATTTAAATCTCCATTACATGTTTGTTTTATTCTATAGCTTATATTCTTTAAACCAAAATGTACATTTCCATCAAAATCAATATTTTTTAAATCAAAACCAATACCATCATCCTTAATTTCAACGACAACTGTAGTATCAGTCTCATAAGTTGTTAAAGTTACTGTTCCACCTTCAATTTTCTTTAATATACCATGCTTAATTGCATTCTCAACAATAGGTTGAATTGTAAGAGGTGGAATTAAAAAATTTGTTGTACCAATATCATATATTACATTGATTCTATCATTAAAACGCATCTTTTCTAATGATACATAAGTTTTAATATGCTCAAGCTCCTTGCCAAACGGAATAAGCCTTGTCTCAGTAAGAGATGATAAATTTCTTCTTAAATATTCAGTAAATTCATCAAGCGATGTTTGAGCTTTTTCAGGATCTATCGTAATAAGAGTTGAAATAGCTGATAGGGAATTATACATAAAATGTGGCTGAATTTGTGAAAGCATTAATTTAACCTGTGCTTCCTTATTCTTTTCTTCTACCTTTACTAAATCAATATTCTTCTGAACATTAACGAAGAAAAATAGAATTTCAACTGCGATTATAATTGTCGCGTAGCTTATTGCATATCCTGCAAATATATTTTGAAGAATTGTAGCTATCAAAGGTAAAACACAATATGTTGAAAATGCTATTTTTTCTCCTAAATTAATCTTCTTATTAAATACTGAGATGATAAATACAATTGCTAATATAGCAATTTGGTACCCTTGAGAGGTAATCATAAATTTACTTCTCATATAATTACCATTTTCTGCATAAAAGAAGTAATTAAACTTAATATTAATTAAATCTAATACAACAAATACGAAAAATACTATTCCATTGAATGAGTATAGATGCTTCCTCATCACTTTTGAAACATCGGCGAAATTCATCATATATAGGAAAAATAACAATACCTCAATATTATTTAAAATGAAGAATGTTGTATAAAAACCCATGACAAATTCATTACTTGTATATTTAAGCTTTATCAATGTGTAAGTTAAATAAAACAAGAAATGAAAAATTGTAAATGCAATGAATAATGCAAGCATTTTTTCATCTTTTCTTTTATTTTTCTTTATTATTAAATTACACAAATGAACAAATAGTATTAACGATCCCATAATACATATGGTGATATTAAATACTATATTTGTATTATTAAAAACTGTATTATCCATAATTACCTTCGTTTGAAATTGAACTCTTTATATGATTTTATCATTTTTTTTAAAATAATTAAAGAGTTAAGGTATATTTAACTATTTCTATACTTAATATCCTATTAAGTAAAACAAAAAAATGCTCAATATGAGCATCATTTGACTATAATTATTATTTATTAAGATACTTATTGATTCCAGTAAGTAATCTATTTAATCCTTCTTTTATATTTCTTGGATTAGTTTCTAATAATTCAGCCAAATCATTACTGCTTATATATGTATTTTTCGCAGATAAAATTTGTATTAATTTAATTGTAGCACTTGTTTTTCCCATCTTTTTCCACCCAAAAAAACCTATAATATTACTTTATCATTATAATAATACTCTTGCAATAAATAGACATTATTTATGTCTAATAAAAAATAAAAAGCAAAGCATAAATGCCTTGCTAAAAATTAATGAAATGATCCCCAAGAAATATCATCATCATATACATCATCATTTGATGTTGTTGGAATTTCACTACTAGATTCAACAGGTTCTTCTTTTGTAGTTGTAGGTATAACATCAGTATTTGATGTTACATTTTTACTTGTTTCTTGTGTATCGCTAGATGTTATATTGCTAGTAGGTGAAATTGTAGTAGTTGATGTATTTGGATTTGAATTACATCCTACAAGAAACAATAAAAATATTGGAATTATAAATAATAATTTCTTCATAATTATTTTTAAAAATCGTTATCTCCATCTGTAATTATTTCATCTACATCGGCAACTTGTGATGCGGCTATAACATCTTCTAATTCAATTTCTTCATCTATAATTATTGGTTTAACATAATCTTTCATTATAATCCCTCCTAGTTAAATAATTACAGAGCTTGATTCATAAGATACATCATTATATGTTGTTGTAGCTTTAACTGTATTACCACTATATTTAGATGTTGTTAATCTTAATACAAATACAACATAATATTCAGTTGGATTAACAGCATTATCAAATGTATGAGAAACATCATTTACATTCGCAACATATGTAGAACCTGATTGAGTAATTCTCTTAACTACATATGGTGTATAATTAACAGTTTTAGGCTCTTTGTCAGTATAATTCATTGTTATTGAGAAAGCTACATTTGTAGCATTAATTTCAACATCACTATTAATAATTGATACAAATCTAATATATGTATATGTTTCATCTTTTGCTTCTTGAACTAATGGTAATACTTCAGGAATAAATTCAACAGGAATAAATTCAATTGAATAAAATGCAAGATCATTTGTACCACCAAAATAATATGTACCAGCTGAATCAATAGAATAAGTTATATTTCTTCTATCTGTTTGGGCATTATTGTTTCCTTCTTTTGTCCAATTAACATTACCAGAAATAGCTTCAATATTATTATCATTAGAATCAATTAATTTGGCTGTTGTAGCATAAGGCCAAGTTCCACTAGCATTAACAATAAGTTTGCCTTTAGCTGGTAAATTTAATTTAACTCCTCCATAAGTTTTTGATACTTCACCTATAGCGACAAAATGATACTCACTATTAATATATGTACCAGTCATAAGTGTGAAAACATCATTTAATTCTTCATTATCAAAACGATATGGTCTATCAGGATAGTCTTTAGTGGAATTATATAGTTCATAAATTGTATGTGAAGTTATTGCATATTTACCTTTATCAAATGAGCCATTGTCATCCCATTTAACATATAATTCCATATCTTCAGTTACATATGTGTTTTCATAATCAAATGCATTTTCAAAATTTTCATCTAAATAATAACCACCAAATGAATAACAAGCTCTATTTTTAGCTTTTAAATAAATATCTACAGGTACTTTTACGACGCTAGTTTCTCCCCTATCATGAATTGTTACATTATGTGTGATTGAACCTTTTGTTACTTTAAATCCTAATAAAACTAAAGTTTTCATTGATTGAGTACCTAAATAAAATGTTCCTGTTTCGTCAAAAGTTATTGTTTCCTTTTTTACATCCGTTGCCTTGACTGTAACATTAGAATATTTGACAATAGCTTCATATGATGAATTTCTTAAAATTAAAGGTGCAGTAATTTCAGCTGAAGCATCAGTAGTATATTTATCTTGGTTTTCTGTAATACAATAATAAACATCAACTTTTACACCAGGATTATAGACTTCCATTTTAATTTCATTTTCACTAAAATTACTATAATATTGAGCTACTATTGCATAATCAAATGTATATGAACCATCATCTTCTACATATGTAGCAGTACCACCTGCTGGTCTAACAGGTACTACATAATAAGTAGTTTGATTTAAATATTCATTTTCAAAACTTTTTATAATTATTTGCTCATTATCCTCATAAAGATTCTTTCTTGGCTCAAGTGCTTCACCACTATTAGAATCCGCTTTAAAATCTAAATTCAATTCTTCTGCTTTTACATTACTAGTAATGGATATAAATAACCCAAAAGTAATTACAATTGCAACTGCAATAAAAAATCTTTTAATTTTACTCATAAACATAGCCTCCTTAAATATGATAAAATATCAACTTTTTCTTAATATTTATAATTTCACATTTTATTAACTTTAATTTAAATTATTGTAACATTTTAAGCGCAACAAAAGTGCAACAATGTTTTTTTAATTCAAACAAAATTAAAAAAATGCTCATAAAATTATGAGCAATGAACTGTCTACTTTTTTAGAGCCAGTTCAGATTTTTTTGGTACAGTTATTTTGTACAATTATTAATCAATATAACAATAACATATACCTTTTTTTATTTATTTAATGAAGCTACAATATCATCAATCTTCTTAGTTAAATTTGGATAATCATACCATAAATTTTTACTAATTTCATAATCAACTGGAACACCATTTTCTATAGTCTTATAAGTACCATTATCCTTATAACAAACGCCAAATTGTCCAGATGTCTTATAGCCAAATCCAGATGCGTCAGTAAAGCTTGTAATAGGTGATGCTCCACCAGCACCAGGAATACCAAGAATCTTTACATTAGTACCCTTTAGCATTGAAGGAAGGGCTGAACCACATGAAAATGATGCATCAGATGTTAAAATAAAGAAATTAAATTTATCTGCATATGTATCACCATAAACGCCATCACCATCAAAATCAGCCTCATAATGATATTCAATTACTTGACCTGTTCTTGAATCAGCAACAGAAAAAGTAGGATCTTTTGTCATTATACATGCTGCAAAAGGCATAACGCCCATTGCACCACCAGTATTTGCAGTAATATCTACAACAATATTTTTAATCTTCTTTTCTCTTGTTTTATTTAAATTTTCAATTTCCATAATACAAGCTGCTAAATATCCACAAGTATCATTCTTCTTAAGCTCTTCAATATCAGGGTCTATTGCATAAGTCTTAAAATTATTTGGGAATCCATAATTTAATAAGAAGCTATCAAATGATAAATATGCAGTATCCTCTGTTTCTTCTGTTCTCATAGTACGAGCTACATTAGAATCACTATTATATCTTTCTGAATAATAATTTTGAGCCTTATCATTAATACTTATAGTATGAGTCTTAGGATATTTAGCACCAAATACATTCATTAATCCATTTCCTGGAATATCAAAAATAGAAATAAATTCAACATTAGTATGACCATCATCAATATCCTTATTTAAAAATTTAAACATTGCTTCTTCATATGTCCTAACATTTGTTGATTGTAAATCATTCTTATAGCCCTTTTCGGTTAAGAATTTATCAAATGAGGCAATATTTTTTGCTTCCTTTACTGAATACACCTTATCAAATGATAAGCATAATAAATTATAAGTAAATTCAGCAACCTCCTTTGATCTTTCCTTTTTACCAACTCTAGTTTCATCAGTATTGATAACAAGCTTTCTATCATATACATCTTCTGTAGGAGAAATTGTACTATTCTTTTCTGCAGAGCTCATATACATAGTTAAATAATTATTTTCTTCTTTATATTTAATCTTTGTAATTTTATTTTCTGAATCCTTAATTTCAGCATTAGTATTAGCATCTAAAATTACACCAGTACCATCACTATATAATGCAATTTCATGGTTAGGCTCACTTACCTTACCATCAACATCTACAGTTTGATATGTATATTTTTGACCACTCTTTGTATCTACCTTTTTATATGTATATACATAAGTTTCACCATATGATTTAAATCCATATGTAAATACACCATTTCCTGAATAGCATAAGCTTGATAAATCAGAATGCTCATATGATGTAGGATTTAAGAAGAAATCCTTACCATTATAAACATAAGGTACAAGGCTTGAAGGCTGAAGTAGGACATTTACTAAATCATAAGGAACATAAATGCTTCCCTCTTCTTCATATAATTTAATCTTATAATCATTTAAAGAAACCTTACCCTCATCCTTACCAACAGTACCTATCTTAGTGCTTTTTGCACTTCTAATAACAGTACCTGATGTTAAGCAATAATCCTGACCAATTGAATCATTCTTTAATTCAGTTAAAATACCAATATTCTTATAAGATATTTCATTATTCTTTGAATCAAATTTAACGAAACAATTATCATTTTCATTCTTTGTTATAGTAACTATACTTCCATCCTTACTATATTT
>Ga0247608_10007431_pt1 | contig 11240 bp, 22 predicted proteins | sample 176DNAGHGlowgp2_FD_193490 | JGI IMG/M metagenome (GOLD analysis project Ga0247608, IMG submission 193490) | Sheep rumen microbial communities from Palmerston North, Manawatu-Wanganui, New Zealand - 1766 DNA GHGlow gp2 | ecosystem: Host-associated > Mammals > Digestive system > Stomach > Rumen ... | reverse complement strand
CCGCGTGGACTTGGACGAGGGCATGGTGGATTTCCCCGTATGCAACGCGGTTATCAAGGAAATTGCCGACAAGAAGCACATGGACAACCCGCTACTCGGGTTCGCGTGCGGATTCATGTCGGTAGACCGGTACATCTACGGCCCCGCACAGGGCATGTACAACATGTTCTTCGCCTTCTCTCGTGGATACATGGTCAGCCAGTATCCGGAAACCCGCGAGTGGATCAAGGTGTAGTGAGGACGTATGGAACTTACCCGACTGATAATCAAGACCGTTCCTACCCAAGAGGAAATCGACGCGTTCAAGAAGGCGCTCGACAACTGCTATATAGAGACCGCCGACGCGGAAGCGACCGAGAACCTCGCCAAGATGATGGGGGTAGATATCGAGACGCTAGACAACCAGTTAAGTACGCTTGGTGCACTGGAGAAATAGCGATGCAGTTCTGCTTGTTCGGAAGAGAGATTACGATTAGTCTGTCTGTGGCGGACGTAAGGCAGAAAGTCTACTGCATCATGGGCGAGTGGCCTGATGGAGAGCAACTGTACTATCGTCTCGGAGAAGTGAGCAAGGCCGATACATGGGCTCAATTTCGGTATGGAGCATGCCACTACCGCTGGAAGGACGCCAGAAGACAGTTGAAGCTATTGAGGAGGCTTATGGAAAACGACAAGGTCAAGCTTAGCATACAGGAAGCGGTTCCTCTGCCACCGTGCGTCCGGTGCGGGAAGCCTATCATGGGTCGTGCATATTACAGCGTCCAAGGTGCAGAATGCGAGGAATGTTTCCATCTTCCGCCGGAGACCTACATACCGAAGAAGCCTTGCATCAAGAAGCGCAGCATCAAGGAAAGATACAAGAAAATAGCCGAGAGCAAGGAATTCAAGGACGCCTACGAGGGAAAGTCCATCGGCGAGGCGATGGAGATTGAGGACTGATATATGACTGTAGAAACATTTGAATTGTTTGATGATATGGAACCGTCAACTATTCCGGGTTGGGTGAAGGACTGTGTAGAAGACCCTGCGTGCATGGGACTAGTCACATTGCCTACATTAGTTGATGAACTTGTTAAGGCTAAAATATTCACGTCGAAGTCCGAAGCTCGCAGTATGCTCGGCAATAGAGGTGTTTCTGTATTCTGTTACGAAGGGTTTGGGCCGATGTATAGGATTGATGGCGGCAACTATAAATCGGTGGATGGTATTCCGGTCGCCAGTTTTAACGATAAAGTGGCCGTTATTACTAATCCAACTACTAGGTGGTTGCTTAATTCTGGCGATGTAGTCAAGATCGGAAAGCGTAGATTCATTAAGATGGTATAAAATAGGAAGGTTGGTACGCTATGACACTAGTGAATAACAAAGGTCAGTTAGTTGGATTCATCGGAGAACCACGTGTAAGCGCCAAGCAGATAATCGATATCTCCGAGGAAATCCGTGCGAAGTCGCGTGGCGGCAGTGCTGCCTTCATATACGCAACCACCGAGACGCTCGGCAACATATCCGACTACATACACCAGAAGGAAATGAACAAGCGCCGTAAGGAACTCGAGCGGATGCTCAACAGGAGGCATCATGCCTAGATATATCGGGGAACGGCGTGGAGAGATGTACTACAAGCGTGACGGCAAGTGGCACCACTGCCGAGACAACGGGCGTTGCTTTGACTCGATGGAGTCTGCCCAGAGGGACTTCAATAAAGTTTGCCCAAAGGCGCCGGCAGACGACTTTTTAGCGGTGCTTTTTGGTTTTCTTGTTATTAGTCTGTGCTTGAAATTGATCGGAGGCGTATATGGCATATACTGTAACTGAACTGGCGGACAAGTTCGCGTTCGCCGCGAAGAAATTTGTCGAGGACAAGGAGAACGAGGCGCGTCTCAAGAAACGCAATTCCGAGGAACGATACGACAAGGCGTACCGGACCATGCTGGATTGCCAGACACGGCTGTTTGCCGACGTCGGCATACTGGCCGACAGTATATACGACTACTTAAACGTCATCCATGAAAGGCCCCGTGCTTTAGGCAAGTCTCTGTATCAGCCTTATTACGAGAATGGCTTCCTCAACGTAGGAAGGAAATACTTCATATATAACAGCTGTTGTGAGGATAGATACTGTTCTAACGGTAGATTCTTGGCGATACTAATCGAATACAAGACCGGATACATATACCATGCGATATTGTCGGATACTGACAACAGACCGGGTGACTATGCAAACATCGTCAATCCGGACTATATACACCATGTGATCAATCCGAAGACCTACGTGAATGAATGCCGAAAGGACAAGCCATTAAGTACTCCCTGTCTGGATAACCTCGACTACTTCAGCGATGCGCTGGAACAGATACCGGAACGCATAGAAGCATTATTCAAGTACGCTGTCGCGTTCGCCGACACGGTGGACGGCAACCTGGCGATGGCGGACTACATGGCAAAGTATAGGAGGTAATGACATGAAACCGCAGAGACCTACGAAAACTATAGAAGTCCATAACCCCAAAGGTGTGTTTCTTACCGATGAGGACGTGAAGATATTTCTCGCCGAGGTACGCAAGTACAAGGAAAAAATGGACGCGAACTCCCGAAAGAAACTACCGGAGTAAACATGTACGTAATCGACGATCCGATACCTACGAAGACGGAGAAGTGGCGGATAAAGATTCCACGGAATGTCATGAAGCGGTTCCTTGGCACAGACCATGAATACCTTGCGGAACTTGCCGTCAATTTCCCTAAGTTCCTAAATGTCATAGGTCACGTCAAGCCGTATTTCACCGACCGGTTCGAACCGGCGCTGACTGACAACGAGAAGGCAGAGATGCGCGACATCATTATAGGACGGAAAATCGTTCCTATACAAGTTGAACTGCCGGCAACTCGCCGAGCAGACTAATCAGTTCCTTCTCGTGCGCGGCGTCCATATATGGTTCCCGCCACGACTTTGGATTATCCGGATATCCGTACAGTTTTTTCCTTGTATGCGCTACCGGAGGCTTGCTCGGATTGGACAGTTCTTCTGACATTGCGCGTGCGACGAAGCACTGGGCTGCCATGTGGAGATCGCCGTGTTCCGGTGTCAGTAGTTGCTTTGCAACCGCATCCTCTATCTCGTGAGCGATCCTTTCCAACACGGTAGGCGACATGATTTTACCGGAGTTCCGGTTGTATATATCTGTCATGAGAGAACATCTGGCGTAGCGAAGTTCATCCCCAAGTACCTTAATCATGTCCTGTTCGTCCGGAATGCTCCCGGTAGGCTCTCCACAAAGTTCATATCTGGCCATTGCCATATACCTCCACCAATAAAACTACATTTTTTCTTGGAATTTGCTATATTTATACCGAGGTAATATAATGAGTACGATCGCAGTCAAACTGAATCTAGCAGCGGCAAGGTTCCGTGCGAAGTTCAAGAAAGATATCGAAACCATCGCGAATATACCGGTAAACGGAAGGGAGGAACGCGTATGATAGGATTGTATGTAATTGGCTCATTATTGATTATCGCGTTCGTACTATGCGTGGTACTGTCGGTAATCGGATGCAGACGGCGTTCCGACGATGCCGGCCTAGCCATCGCGCTGGCTTTAATATGCGCCATACTATTGGTTGCCGGCATCACCGAATGGGACACCTTTGTAATGAGGGAAGCGGACAATTTCTTCAAGACGAGAGACAGCGTGTACAAGTGCGAGAATCTTTCCGAACAGGTATGCTCCACTAAGAAGGAAGTGTGGCGGCACGACTCGCTCGTATGGGTGAAACGGCTCGACAAGATCAAGGGGAAATGATGGCGAAGATAATCATCACGAATAAGCAACGACCGAGCGACACCGGCGTATTGGACCTTAGCAAGGCGGCGCTCGTCTGGAACGAGCAAGATGATAAATCCAAGCAGGGCGCATTGTGCGTTGAAGTACCCGGTGTAGGGACATTACGCTATAGTGAAACCAAGTATAAGTTTGATTACGTCGAAGAGACGATGGACGGCGCCATTCACTTAATCACCAAGACTGTGCTGGAAATAGTCGCAATAGCAGCGAGGCCATAATGATACGTGCGCAACTAACTCCGGCTGGAGAACTGATTCCCATCGGCAAGTGGCGAATCGTTTTTCCTAGGCAAGTCATGAAGAAGTTCTTCGTTACAGACCGGGAATACATGTGCGAGTTTGCAAACAATTTCAAATCGTTCATAGCATGCTTTCCGAAAAGCAAGTTCTACTTCACCGACCGGTTCGATGGTGGCCTCAACTACGACGAGAAGGCCATGCTGCATACTATCGCCGTCGGCCCACGGAACATCGACATGCACTTGAACTTGCCGGGGTCGATATAATGGCGGTCCATTCACAATCTTACTCGTCGATGAAAGAGCAGCACAAGGCGCACGCCGATTTCTTCAGCGGCAAGGGCAATTTGCGCAAGAATATCGAATGCGCGGTATATTCCGCCCTGGTGATGGTAGTAGTGATCGCGCTGGGTATCTTGCAGCTGTTTCCGAGCTGCTAATTATAGGACAATTTGCTATATTTAGATTGAGGCAATACCATGAGTGATATCGCAGTAAAACTGATGATTACGGCAGCAAGGCTCCGTGTGAAGTTCAAGAAAAGTGAATACTACACCAATGTGTACGGGCATCCAGTTCGCATGAAGATGTACCATTTCATCCAGACCAGGCTGAAACGGTTCGTCAACTGGTTCTATACGAAATGCTCCGCAGACACCCAGGCACGCATGGACGAACTGTATAGAGGTTGTTAATGGAACTGGAAAAAGTACTCAGAATCATCTCCGACAACAAGGACATCCGTCCGGACGAGTTTGACAAGATACTCGCGCCGGCACTGAAGGAAGAAGTAATTACAGTAAGGGACATTCTAGCCCAGCGTGGCAGCGTAGTCGTCGGCCTTGTCACCCAAGATCCGATTATGATTAGCGACGGATGCTTCGGCTGGTCGGTAAAGTTCAAGTTCACGATCGGCGATGGCACGCTTCCAGTCTATCCAGTCTACACGGTCATGGTCAGCGTATACGTCATTGCCGGAGGCGAGATGTCTCACCAGCCGAACTTGGTGGTCTCCTTGACCAAGGAGGACGGCACGTGCTTGTACTCTGGCGATTGGACTTATCCGAAGGACGGAATGCCTTGCATGAAGTGTGTCATCTTGGAGGCGATTGGCAAGGCCGGTATTGCATGGTACGACATGAAACCCGACAATACTACTACTACCCTTAAAGAAGCTCTCGCGATGATTATCTCCAACAAGGATATCGACTCCCATACCATAGACCTTGCTGTGATGAAGGCACTGCACCAAACCGTCGTAGAGACAAAGAAGAAATGTGGAAAGTGTGCGTTCGGTGACCGAGTACTGTCTTTAGGAAAAGTGCAGACAAGTCCCAGGAAGTGGGACAAGGACAATACAACGGCGCAATGGAAATCGGTGTTCACTGCTGGACACTGCGATATAGCTGTGATGGTCACTGTATGCGACTGCGGCGTATACGCCTATAATCCGAATATATCTGTCCGTGTATCGGAGACTGGCAGTCCGGATGAGCCATGTAATCCGACAAGGTACATCTGTAATCCGACGATGTACCTGGATGATGTGTTTTTTCATGAATTCAGCGGTTCTGAAACGCTGTACGACATGATGATGCGTGCATTGGCGCAACACATAGACCACGACGGACACATCGTAGACACGTCCAATCCGGCTGCCGACAAGAAGGAATGGTTCTTCCTAGAGTTCTGGAAGCACGACAATACGCTTAGGGCTGTTCACCACGACGTAGACTTGCCCGCATTGAAAGAACTATGGATCGAGGAAAACAAGCACTACATCTGTACACCAATCATGGCGGGCCTATGGCCTAATATGGAGAAGAGCAATGAGCATTCTTAATACAATCATCCGGGGCATCACCGGCAATACGGTCAGCATCAACGGAACGACTTATACCGGCAACAACATTTCCATCCAGAACAACAAGGTGTTCGTGGACGGAAAGGAAGTCGAGTGCAACGAGAAGGAAGTCCACATCAACATTACTGGCGACGTGGACAGCGTGGATACGACATCCGGCGAAGTGAACGTTACCGGCCATGCCAATATTGTCACGACTACGTCCGGTGACATCACCGTTGGCGGATCGGTTAACGGAAACGTGGAGACCGTCTCCGGTGACGTGGACGTGTCCGGAGACATTCACGGCAAGGTAACGACAGTATCTGGGGATGTTTCGGCATGAGCGATGTGCAAATGAACCAATCCAATGAACAAGAGGATGACATGGACCAGACTGCTATGACGGTTAACGGGAAAGCCACAATCGACATCACCGACCAGACCTTTACTACTACCGAATACGCCATCAGCGCCATCAGCGACTACAACGGAAGTATGCGCCGGTTCTTTGCAGAACCGGCATATGGCAACTTCAGCATGAAACTTTCGGAGGCCACTCGTTATAAAACCTTTACCGAGGCGCTTGACAAGGTGGACGTCTTGAAGAAGTATCACTGCAATAATCTCCAGATACACGAGATTATTATTGATGTACGCGTCGGAAGGACGGTGTCGGCATGAGCCAGCGCCGTTGCTTCCTGTGCGGAGAGAAAATCCGTCCCGGCAAAGGATACCGTCTAGGCAAGCACGCCTATGCGTCCGACAAGATGACGGAAACGCACCTCTTCTGCACAGCCGGATGTGGCAACGCGTGGATCATTTGGCACGGAGTACATAGCCGGTGGAACGGCATACGGTGGTCTAAGAACCGGTACTACGACATATTTACCAACTTTGTTCACAAGTTCATCAACTCGCAACGTCCATTGCCGGACGACTGCATGCAACTGCTTGAGGAAAACTTCTGGAGCTTAGTATGAAACAATTGCTATTAGGATTCATTCTAGGCATAGTCGTGTGCATGTCACTAGGGGCAGCTCTGTACCAGCCTCTCAGAGGCGTGGTCGTCGACGCTCGTCCGGAAGCTACTCTATACAACCTCAAGACCATCATGGAAAACCAGGAAGCCATCTATCACTTGATAGAGGCCCGTTGCAAGTCGGGGAAATGACATGAACAGATACCTCATTACAATGCAGTGCAAGCACTACAAGAAGATAGCGACCCATATCAAGGAGACCTATCCTCACTGGGCGTTCTTGTTCGGAACCGGTACAGAGGGAAGCACCTACGTGGAATGGTGGATCGGCGTATGCTTCGTGTGCGCTGTATGCACCGACTGGACTGCCGAGCAGATCGCACATGACTTGGACAAACAGTTCAGCAAGGACGAGCGACTAGAGGTTGCCTACTTTATCCTACGCGAGGACGAGGTGACCGACTCGTTCGGCATGCTAAGGTCAAGTGCATGGCGCTGGTTCCAGAACACCAATGGTCATATGCAGTTCTCTCGATTGGCTGCGCCTACACTTGTCCAGAAGGTGAACTACGGACAGTTCGACGACGAGATAAGGAAGGAACTCACCGTCAGGAACATAGACCGCATACTGGAAGGATGTAAGGAAGCGTCTCAGTATGCACTGGAGAACGCCAGAAATGCCATGATAGAGAGGATGCGAGTCATGCAAGTCGACTTGGTTGCGAACCTAATGCGGAGCGCTTTTTCCGGACCTACTTTTTAAAATGTTTTATTTTCATCGGGCCACCGGGTACATCATAATTAGGATAAGCCTCAATGGATTCGGTGTCATTGCTCAGGTACGTTGCCGCCGACCCTTGTACGGGCCAGTCAGCCTTGTCATACCATTGGTCAAATTCAAAATGGTCTTTATTCCACACATTGTATTTCCCGTTTGACTTGACCACGAAACATAACAGTGGAGCTTCTCTTTCCACTATCAGGTCGTACCATTGGTCAAATAGCCATTTACCGGAATTCAACAGTACATTGTATTTTTTATTGATTTGTACAATTACGCAATTTGGCCATATATCTATGGCATCACCTTTATAGCCCCATCCGTTATCAATGTCATACCATCCGTCAAGCATTGGCTTTCCATCTTGACATATAGTGTATTTGAAGTTGTTACCATCGCGTTTTCCGACGACAATTCGGTTCCCGTCATATATGTCACGTATGTAGTCATACATTTCGTCAAGCAAGATATGTCCATCTTGGTCGGCAACCGTATATTGCTCGCCATATTTCAAGATGTAATACTGGTCGCGACTACTATTTATATCGTCTGCCCATTGTGCCAGTAATGCGTTCCCGTTACGGATAATGTTATATTTTTTTGAATCATCTGTCTTTACACCAACGACATAGTCGCCAGGCACAAGCCCATGGTATACTATGTCGTACCATTGCTCCAGTGCTAGGCTCTTGTCTTTATGGGAGAAATTCCGCTTTCCGTTCTTGGTCAGCCAGATACCGTTATTTTTATCGTCGACCTCGTAATCCTCGACCCAGTCATCAAACAGCGGATTACCTTCAAAGTCAGTCAACTGATGCAACTTGTCGTGGTCTTTATGTACATGAACGCGTTCCTTTCCAACGGTGACCCATTCTACCGGCTGCTTGAAAAGTGTTTTCTTGGTCGTCAAGTTCAACAAATTATATGTGCGTTCTTTTGTCGTGTGATTATAATACATTACGCGTAACAGATTCCTATTGTCGGAGCACCGAAAGTCATCGTCGCACCATTCGTCAAGCAAGTAATGGTCGGGTCTATCGCTGTCCAGATAGTTGAATACGTAGCCACGGTCTTCCGTATTCAGTTTAACTTTATCGACATGTAATTCATCCGGTTGCAACGATGTGATGTCATCAAACCATGGGTCCAGTACGGGTTGCAACGTATCATTTCGTAATATGTTAAGCTTGCTGTTTTTGCGTATGCACGAAAAGTCATCGTCCATCCTTGATATAGAATCGACAACCAAATCGGTCAATTCTTTTTCGTTATTGTCGATAAAGTGAACCTTGCCGTCTTCCATGTAGGCTGAGTATATGTTCCCTTTCAGATGCTCCGGTGTATGATAATACCAATTACGAAACACGAACTTTCCCGATACATCAAGAATGTTCTGTAAATTACCGTCACGTACTTCGAGGTGACCATCTTGCATTTGCCTTACTCGGTCGTACCATTTATCTAATACTGGATGGCCATCCGTATTAAAGATATTCTCATGGTCTCTATATTCTACCAAATAATGTGGCTTGCCTTTGAATGAAATTGGCTTGATTGTATCGACCCATTTACTCAGCAATAAGCGGTTATCTGCTGATAGTACATTAAACAAGTGCTTATGCAATGATATAATTGTATCGCCATTGTCCATTTTATGCTCTGGCGTTACCATATCAGCAATGGATTCTCCGTTCGACAACGCTTCTTCGATATCATCTGTCGTATAGATATTCAGTTGTTTGCGTTCTTCTGCATTATAGTACGGGCAGAACTTGTAGTACGGTCCGCCAAGAAGCTGGGACAACTCTGTTGCGTTGAACCGGTCATCGCCCGGTGGATTCTTGTCGTTATCAAGTTCCGGATCGTCTTCGTGGTTATATCTATTGTTGCAGTGAACAAGCCGATTACCCGGTCCGATGTCAATACCTAGCATGGATTGTCCGTATCCCTTGTCGCCGGGACGGAGATTTTCAAATCCGGGCTTATACGCCAAGTAGCATCGGATTATACCATCTTGCCGGTAATAGTCATATGTCCCCTCGTCCTCCAAATAACACCAGCGATTATGTTCACTGTCGTCATAATCATCGTCATCTTCGTCTATATCATTGAGTTCTGTATACTCGGCGAACTGGTTGGCGGTATCAAAATCCTTTAGTTCAACAATGACGTAATCGGACGGCGTATACTCTAACGTTTCGAGATTGGCCATAACTTCTTCGCCCTGTTTCTTCAAGGCGGCACCGAACTTATCAACCAGACTAGCGAACGTGGCCGGCTGTCCGGTCTTCTTGTCTACCAGATAGCGAGTGTAGTTGTCCTTGTGTGCAAGCGTGATGTAATGGACAAGGTCTTTCATCATGATTGCATTTTGAGAAAGCGCGTCAAGCGGATAATATTCAAACAGCTCTTCAGAATCTGGCTGGCAGAGTACTATTCTAGCCAGGCCCGGCGCGAAATATACAGCTTCGTTGTTACGTAACGCAAAATCCTGGCGGAACCAGTTCCATAACCACTGTATCCAATCTTCTGTAGCCGCTTCTGGACGTTCGCGTTTCATGACTTGGACAGTATCTTCATGTAGCTTTCGGATGATTTCCGGTGAGGCCGACCTGATTGTCTTCCTAAAATACTTACCGGCTTCTCCTTCTGACGCCTCGAGCAAAACTCCGTATAGAGAAGTTATCGCTTCTGTGACGATGGTACGTGGAAGTGTCGATAGATACTGGCTGAACATGAAGGTAGTCAGATTGAACTATTCGCAGTTTATCGGTTCTAGGTATTGGATTTACCCACGTTCTTATCCCAGCGCTTCTTCAGTTCCGGCATGTGCTTGAACATGTCGTTCCACTTGCTGTCTAGGAATTTCCACTGTAAACCGATCTGGGCGCCCAGCGCGGAGTCCTGGTTGATTGCCTGGATGTATAGCACGTCGTAGGCGTTCAGCGAGTAGTTCTTGGTGCCGGCTAGGACGTGTAGCAGACGGAAGAACTCGTCGTCCATGTCGCCGAACATGTCCAGGCCGAAGTACTCGTCAAGATTGAACAGGGAACCCGGTGGGAACATCCCGACGCCATATCTGACATAGTCGATGCCGGTACGGCGCTGTGGAACTCCGTTGTAGCCGTAGATTACCCTATGAGGATCCTTCTTGTGCATCGTCCACAGAGTCGACAGGAAGTTCGGCTTCGCCGGAGCGTCGTCGTCAACCGTGATAATGGGCACCGTCGGGTACTTGCGTGCAGTGGGGAAGTACTTTTTATATGCCCGAGTATTTTTTGTTGTCCAGAGTATCTCAAAGCGTGGATGCTTCCGGAGTAACAGTAGGTCTTTGGGCAGTTCCTTCTCCTTGTCGGGGAACTCGTCGGAGGAGAGAACCAGCACGACCTTGAAGTCGCACACCGGTTCGAGCTTCAGGAAGCTGAATATGACCATGCCGACGTCGTTGATCCGGCGTCTCCAGGAGGTCATGGATATTATGCATTCTGGTAGTTTCATGTCAGATGGATTTATTACTTGTTGTCTAGGAATTTCACCTTGCCGTCCTCTATACA
>Ga0247608_10007427_pt1 | contig 11242 bp, 11 predicted proteins | sample 176DNAGHGlowgp2_FD_193490 | JGI IMG/M metagenome (GOLD analysis project Ga0247608, IMG submission 193490) | Sheep rumen microbial communities from Palmerston North, Manawatu-Wanganui, New Zealand - 1766 DNA GHGlow gp2 | ecosystem: Host-associated > Mammals > Digestive system > Stomach > Rumen ... | reverse complement strand
TCAGGGATAGGCTTCTCGGGGTTGATGAGGTGATTACCTCGTTCTTCTTTTCCATCGGGGAATACCTTTATATAGGATATTTGAATGACACGGTCCTTGACAAGGTCAAGGCCCGTGGTCTCCAAATCAAATATAACAAGTGGTTTCTGAAGATTCAGTTTCATCTTTATAGTGTTTAATCATTGATGAGCATAGGCATCATCAGCATCAGTACATCTTGATTCTCTGGCTGCTCTGATGGCAAGACGAGACCTGCACGACTAGGATCTGCAAGCTGGATAATCACATCCTGACAGTCGAAGTTGCTGAGAATCTCTATGAAGGATGCTCCTTTGAAACCAATGCTCATAGGCTGACCGCTATAGTCGCATGACATGCGTTCTGTTGCTGTTTTGGAAAAGTCATAATCCTCAGCGTCTAACTGTAATGTACCACCTTCTACATGGAAGCGGATTAAGTTGCTGGAGTCATTGGCAAAAGGTTGTACACGACGAAGGGCGGCAAGAAGCCCAAGGCGGTCAATAGTCAGCACATTGGGGTTCCCTTGTGGGATAACGGAATTATAGTTCGGATAACGACCTTCTATAAGACGGCATATCAACTGCCCGTCTCCATAACTGATCTGTGCGTTACGCTCGTCAAAACGAATCTCAACGTCACCTCCGTCTTTCTGCAATAGGTTCTTCAGTAATGAGGCAGGCTTTTTAGGAAGGATGAATGCTGAGGGTTGTTCGCTTTGGATTGTAAAAATCTTGTTGCGTACTAATTTGTGACCGTCAGAGGCAACTATGGCAAGACACTCAGGGGTAAGGTCAAAATAGATTCCGTTCATGACGGGACGAAGCTCGTCTTGAGCAGTGGCAAATAACGAACGGTTAATATTTTCAGCCAGCAATCCGCTTGCGATGCTGATGATATGGGCTCCTTCACCAACAGACTGAGCCTGAGGATATTCATTGGCATTCTCTATGGGAAGAGAGAACATACCATTTTGATAACTGATTTTGACCAAATTCTCTTGCAGGTTGACTTCAAAGGTGATTGGCTGCTCAGAAAATCCCTTAACGGCTTCTAATAAGTCGTGGTTACCAATGGCAAAACGGACATTGCCGTCACAGTCGGTTAACTCAACCTGCGTGTTCATCACATTCTCGCTGTCAGAGGCTGTCAGGCGGAGTACGTTGTCTTGAATGTCGAATAAAAAGTCTGCTAAGATAGGCAAGGAGTTCTTGCTGTTAATGACTCTGGAAAGTGCATTAAGTTTGCTGCTTAGCGCAGTGCTTGATACGGTAAATCTCATGAGTTATTTCGTTTATATGTTTTAAGTCATTCAAATTGACTACAAAAATACAAAATAACTTGTTCAAATGCAAAAATATTCCGTAAAATATTCTCAAATTAAAAGTATTTTTCGTAATTTCGCAATCTGAAACGTAAAATCAACAATTAATAACGAATAAATTATTATGGAATTAACAGGTAAGATTATTGCCGTGCTTCCGGCAAACAGTGGCGTGTCGTCACGTACAGGAAATCCTTGGATGTCGCAGGAATATGTGATTGAGGTTCCTGGTCAGTATCCTCGTAAGTGTGTCTTCCGAATTTTCGGAGAAGACCGTATCAAGCAGTTTAACATCCAGAATGGTGAAGAGGTGACTGTAAGCTTCGACATTGATGCTCATGAGTATAATGGTCGTTGGTTTAATGAGATCCGTGCCTATAACGTGACTCGTGGTGCTGCTCCTGTTGCTGCAGCCCCCCAGGCTCCGTTCCCTCCAGCACAGGCTGCTCCTCAGGATGCCACCGCACCGTTCCCTCCTGCACAGGAACCGGCAGGCGAGGGTAGTGCTGATGACCTTCCCTTTTAGGATTACCTTTTAACGGTGCCCTATATAATATAATAAGGTGGAGGACTGTGAGGTCTTCCGCCTTATTGTGTCTCATAGAGGATGTGCCTATTTTGACACATCCTCATCATGAACGTAACCTAAGGCTTTGTAAGACGAGAGTGTCCGATGCCTCCGGTCACAGTTAAAGATGCCTTGCGTAGGGGTAACAGGTTACTGGTGTTGGGGTATCAGGTACGTCCTTCGAGGGAGTTAGAAGCATCCTTTCAACCGTTCGGCTATAGCCAAACAACCGTGCGGCTCCAGCCAAACAACTGAACGGCTATAGCCAAAAGCAAACCGCTCAAAAAATAGTCGCTGTCTGGTAGCAGGATTGTAGCACCATTGTAGCAGGATAAATCCCAATCGTGCTACAGGCTCCGCCCTTTATACATTGGCATTTCACCCACATTGTAGCAGGGATAGCAGGATTATTTTGTTTTTGTACTTCTCTTGCAGTGGATACAAACTACTTTGTTCATTCACTCCAACAAATATTATTTTGTCGGCAAGTCGTAGCATTTCAGCACCATATCTGGCGGTATGGTACTTGATGCCAGAAATGCCGTCTTCTGCTGCCTCAGCAATTCCTTGTTACCAAAATATTGTATATCCATTTACACTATCTTTTATGCAAAATTAAACATAGTGTTTAATGGAGAGGCCGTTGTAGTCAATGCTAAAGAGCAGTCCCGCCGAGAGATTGAAAGTATCATAAATGAATTAAAGCCGTAGGTTCTCGACCAACGGCTTTATAAATCGACGGTTGCGGAGCTTGATATTATCGCGCCTATATGCAACTCTCATCTGGGTGCAAAGATAGGAACTTTTCTTCAAACTTCCAAATTTTGGAGCAATTATTTATTCACTATCATTGAGTTCATCACCCATACGATACTTAATATCGTAATTGATGATGAAGTCAAGTTCTTCTTCTGTAAAGCCGTAGCGCTTCGCAATGTTCTTGTCGATGACGAGGGCGACATCTATGTGATTGATGCCGAGATAAAGCTTATTTAAATGTACGTGTATTAGAAACAGAAAAGGCAACAATTACGTGTAGGAAAAAACGACTGGCAGAAATGTTACTCTGCCAGTCGTATCACTTCACAAATTTCACGATACAATCAATACAAATTGGCTTTCCTGCCACAGTGTCAATGAAAACATTTGCAGGATGCATGTCTTCAAGTGCCAAACGATCGGAGACATAGTTCACTCCTTGTCCGTCCCAGTTGTCACGAAATCCTTTTGCCAATACCATATCGTCTATTTCTTTCTTTGTCGCCAATCGGAGACAATTTACGTATGGCTGTGTCAGTACAATACGCATCAATCCGTCTTTGTCGCGAGTAAAACCAATAACTTTCATGGCTGTTTCAGGGAAGAGACAATTATGCAATACTATTGCATCAAGTGCCTTTTGCCAAGTAGAATAGATGGAAGTACGCTCTTTTACCACCGAAGTGTTTCCATCGCTATAATACACCTTTGCCTCTGCTCCTTGAGCAATCATAGGACCGAATTCATCTACAAGTATCTGCTCAGAGTTATCCTCCCACAAATTGGCAGCCTTAGCCCATTGCTCGATGAGTTGCTCCTGTCGTTCGTCTATTTCCCAGTTTGCTGGGCTTCCTTGGCTGCCTTCAACATTGCGACTTGCTGTAATGCTTGCTGTCGCGTAGCATGCGATGATGGACGCCCCAATGAGAGACGCACCTGCCGTGCAGAATCCTGCATGCTCTGATAGATTGAATCGAGGAAAATCTTCTGTCCCATTTTGTATATCTTTTATGTAGTTATCTATTTCTTGTAATGTCAGAGCAGTAAAGCCCTCGTTGGCAATCAATTCGTATAGATGCTCTAATTTCATTGTATATACTACGATAATTCTATTTGCTTGCAAATATACAAAAGAATTCTTATATTGTCGTAATTTAACCAGAAAAAATTTGTCATAGCAGGGTTGTAGCACCATTGTAGTAGGATAAATCCCAATCGTGCTACAGGCTCCGCCCTTTGTACATCGGCATTTCAGCCCTCTTGTAGCAGGGATAGCAGGATAATTTTGTTTTCTCATTTCAAAAACTCATACTTGAATAAGTTGGGAACTATTTCTTCTATGTAGTAATCTTTTACAAGATTTCCCAATGTCTCTATATTGCCATTTAATTCAGGATAGTCAGGAACCGATTCACCCGTTTCTGTATCAATATGTTCTGTATTCAATTCTGTCTTAATTTGATATAGTCCATAGTTATAAGTTGGGGTATAACCATCGGTATCCTTTGCTTGTTCTAATATTTTCTTCCAGAGGTCAAGCAAAACAATTTCTTTTTCGTTCTTTTTTAAAGATTGGAGTGCTTTACTGGCGAGCGTTTCTCCATTTGTTGTATCAAGACAAAGATGATTCTTATAATGCCTTTTATCCGAACCTATAAATTCACGCATGTGATTTTGGGGCTCAAAGACTGTGAACAATAAACATTTAAGCAGGTACTCGTCGAGCAAGCCTTTCTTCCTATCCGAATGATAGGCACTAGCACCGTCCCCCGATTTCATAATACGACTTCGTTCTGTCCATGCTCTATTATAAGTAATGTATCTACTTGCTGCAAACATCGGTAACTTTTCAAGGTAATTGTCTGATCGCATAAAAAAGCCATTACCATCGTATTTCCCTCCAACCATTAGATACGAATGTAAATCGGGATTATCAAAACCTGAGGTGTATGCAACCATATATCCAACAATGTTTTCATTATATGTAGGTGAGCAACGTATTGTTTTCTTTGATAAGCGTTCCAATCCTGTGGGCTCGCATAAAATACCATCATCCTTATCATCAGGAAATGTCCTTTTATCATAATATTGTTTGCTGAAAGAGGTGTGGATTTTCTTGATAGGCAGTTCATCCACATATAATAATCCATTCTTAGCATCAATGTCGTATGCTGAGATGTTAAAACTGTCAAGTTCATTATCGTCTTCATTGCTCCATAAAGCCACCATAATAGTGGCATTGAACTAAACAACAAACGATGCAGGACTGCATCGTTCTTTTCGTATAAAGGTACACCGATAGAATTATCCATCAAATCGGTTCGCAATCCTCAATCAACGGAATCAATTCTATCAACTTTTTCCCATCAATTTCAAACTCCTCAATAACAGCATTACCATCTTTGAACCGCCGAAATTCATTCGTAAAGTGCTCATCGCATTGAGCGGCATAATCCTGCTCTGAGAGGAAATAATACTCCTTGCCGTTGTAACTGAAACGTAGGTCGTACCTCTGAACAGCAAAGTCGTAGTAAAACGTCTCTTCAGAGTTGTTTTTGTAGCCGTGATACAACCCTCCGTTCTTCTCATAGTTGGGAGGATACTTAGCATTGAAAGGGTATCCTGCCAAATCATCTTTAATATAATCGTATGCATCCATATTATAATAGATTTATAGTCTCGTTAAGTAATTGTTGATACTGAGGATTCGTTGAAATGGGCTGAGGTTCACCAACGGGTCTGCCATTTTTCCAGTAGTGATAATGTGGTCCTAGTCCGTCATGGTCTTCATTATGGATTTCAACTATCTTCTTACAGTTCGAATCATATATTGAGATACTCTTAAGCCCATTCCCTTTTTTAAACATCATCCCATAGATGGCATTAGGAGAATGGCTCTCTTCAGGCATCTTTGTAGGTGTCTTTTTGTTTTTGAACTCAATAATCTCCACCCTGTTAGGCAGGACCTCTATTGTCTTCCATCTGCGTCCTTCTTCGGTCTCCGTCGTTCCTTGTGATTTACTTCCGTTTGCTCCCATTTCTCAATATATTTAAGCGTTCATTACTAAAGTACGTACTAATGGAGGTGTCCTCACCATCCACAAGTTGTCCGAATCGTATGATATGCAATGGCGATAGTGACTGTATTGCCATTCTGTATCCACTTTTCCAGCGATACAGCGATAAGTCGCTCTTATGTACGGCATTGCTATTGATTGCAATAACCGAGTTATACAGGTTCTGAGGGAAACTATATGAATAACTGTCACTTCTTGACCATGTAATATTGGGATAGAGAATTACTCCGCTTTCCTGAAGATAAGCAGACATTGTAGTGTTGCACCATGCATGTCGGTACCGCATTTCTGCAGGCATATCTGTATACTGTGACACATCAGGACCTATTACCGCTTTGCATCTTTTTAAGAATGGCAAATACTTATCTGGATTAGTGAAAATCCGTAAGAACAAGCAGTCGTCTATATAGAAGTAAATCACAGCATCGGTAATGTCGTAACAGTACGCTTCATGGAAAGGAACGAGCCGTGTGATATTTGCATTATAATTTGGTTCCAGCACTGGCCATTTCATCTCACCCGCTGTAGGCAAGTAGCCGTTGATCTTTTCAGTGAATATTCTCGTACTTTTTTCTATGCGCCTTACTTTTTTAGCTATGGGGTCACGTAGAGTGAGAATGTATTTCTCGACTTCAATCAGATAATCATTATATGAAGAAGAGAAGGAAATGTTTCCACCCCCAAAGGGAATGGTTCTCTTAAATTGTGATAACAGCATTATCCAATTTTGGGTTAAACCTTGACATGGTGGTCTGCCAACAACCACATCCATGTCGTTTGTTAAATGTTTGTAAAAAACACCCGATATGAGAACCATCTTGTACTACTTTTAAGAATAAATCCTTAATTTTGCACCAAGGAACTATGATGGTCCCGTATTCTGGGGCAACTCGGAAAGTCATCGGGAAACAATCCTACTGGTTCTGTGCTACTGCAATAGCACAGAACCTTTTTCGTTGCCATATCTGTTATATTTCCTTTTCCATTCTTAATGACCCTCCTATTTTATTTTTATTAATAACTTGACTTCATCATTGATGAGGACAATGAATTCGTCATTTTTCACCTACAAAGTTAACAAGAATAATTATCACATCCAAAAATATTATCAGAAAAATATAGCATTTTAAATAATTTTCCGTAATTTCGCCATCTGAAACAGATAAGCAATCTAAATTACTTCACATGATACTCGATTTAACAGGTAAAATTGTCTCTATAAAGCAAGAAACCATCGGAACCACAAGAAAAGTCTATAATAACTAAAAGGTGTAGGACTGTTCATCAGCCCTGCATCTTTTTCATTACTCGCTCCTATACAACTCGTCCAGCGACTGTCCTGCATCATTCACCCATTCTTTCCATCCATTACAGCTACGCCCAGAGCAATAACTGGCAGCGGTGCTGGGACTGGCCAGCACATAGTCGCGCTGCAATTCCCAGAAACCATCCTTTGTTGGCTTCGACATGGCAGCTATGATAGCATTACGTTTTTCACCGTCCTTATATGATGGAACGGTACTTTGTGGCAGAAGACTACCCTTCAGAATTCGCATGGAGTGGTCGTTCTCGCTGAAGATGGCATGAGCCTTAGCGTCACGAATATAAAGATGGAACATTGGGTCGTTTTGCATATGCCCTGATGTTTCTCCTGTGGCAGTATGACTTGTCTCTTTGCTCAAATTATTATCCGACGATAGCTTGACATGATATCCTAATTGACGCACTGCTTTCAAGAACTGTTCGATATTGCTCTTTCCCCATTCCGTAGAGACAGCAAACGGAATACCATTAGCATCTTTCAGGACAAACTCTGGTTCCTTGAAATAGCGGCGGCCATTATAATTCTTTTCCTTGATGTATTCGATAGTTCTTACAACTCCAAACGACCCCTGCAATTTTGGTGGAAACACACGCTCAATATTCTCAAATGTAGCCACAGGATGTCGTTTGATATAGTCAGCCACGACAGCATAAACAAATTTGTTTTTCCCTAAGAATGGGCCTCCATCCAAGGAGTATTCTGTATAGTCGTACACGCGCTTCTTAGATGTGTCAGTCGATGCTGTCTCTACTATTGTATCTTTTTGTATTACAACTGCTGGAGTTTGTTCACTATCAACATCTCTTGCGGTAAACTTCAGTTTGGAAAGCATGCCCATAATATCCTCTTCGGAGAAGGTGTTCCCATATTTTTCCAATAAATAAGGCTTTAAACTTTCTGATATTTGCATTTGAGCATCAGCTATCAGACTCTCCTTTATCTTGTTCAGGCTTTCCTGACGTTGCATCTCGCTGATACGTTGTTCGCAGAACTCTACTATGACATCCTTTGTGAAAGTCTCCTTTGAAAACTTCTCAACGAACTTTGCACCCAGTTTGTTGTTCATTTCCAAAGGGATTCGCAGCACCGATACCGCATCCTTGCTTTTGGGTCTGTCATAGAACACCTCAATATGCTCTCCGATGTAGACTCCCACTTCCATTTTCTGCTGTCGCATATACGACTCCAACTGCACACGTTCGCGTTCTGTCTGTGAATGGACAGGACGTTTCACCTCGATGACAAACATAGCCTCGTCACCGTTCTTTATCAGTATGTCTGGTTGAATATATTTGCTATTTCCGATGGGCACATTGGGTTTGTGGCATATTTCGCCTTTCCATTTCGCCCATCCAAGCAACTGAAGTTGGTTTTCTATCAGATTGTGATAGGCATCCTCATCCACATCTCTGTTTTTCGCTTCGCATAGATCATATACGAATTGGTTCCACTTTTCTTGCATATCGATAGTTATTCTTTATTTGTTGCCCTTCAGTATATTATGTATTCTACAAAGCATCTGGCAATTCTCAGGACTAGTATCTCCATCTCGCGTCCATGCGGTCACGTGGTCAGCATCCATTTCTTTCAATTCATAAATTCGCTGGGCATTCACACCGCCTTCTTTAGTACAATAGGGACAATTGGAAGTATGCTCTTCACGTGCTCTTTGGGTCTGCTGTTTATAAACGACCTCCTTCGTTCTTTGATCAAAGACCCTTATATCTAGCAGTCTTTTATTTTGCTCTCCTCCCAAAACATACTCCCATATACCCTTAGGATTATGCACTTGACCATCGGCTAATAATTTCTGTATTTTTACTGACAGCTCATCAGGATTATATCCATTATTAGAGTAGGTTCTCCAAAGTCTTCCCCATTCCAGTCCTTTCATCTTGGGTTCTACGTCTTTGAATGTTCCGTTTATCCAATTGATAACGCTCTCAAAGTAATCTGTCAACTCACTTATGTCTGCATTATCTCGATGCTCACTCATGTATCTGTCTATTAGTTTGTCATCCTTTTCTGCCTTTGCAACCCAACGCAAGGCTTCTTCAAGAATCTCCTGTCTCTTGGGGTCACCGCTAATATAAGATCTCCATTTTTTCATATTGGTATTGCTGGAATTGCTGAACACCTTTTTGGCGGCAGTTACAAAGTTCCCACTTAATATAGCATTGCGTTTCTCCTGCTCAGTCAACTTCATACCAACAATATTGATGGTTTCAAACCATTGCTTGATTTCAGACTCCTCTCCTTCACATATATATATTGTCAGCGGACTATTGTTAATCTTCTCTCGCTTGTCTGCCGCAAGTGCACCAAAGTGCTTTTCTTTTTTGTCATCATCAACAATGGAGAATAATCCTGTCACATATCTACCAAATGATGTTATACGTTGCTGTCCATCCAAGACTTCATACATACCATCTTGACGTTTAACAAAATAGAGTAACCCCAAGGGGTACCCCTTTAAGAGACTATATATAACATCAGCGTCATGTTTCCCATCATCGTATATATAGTGGCGTTGATACTCTGGCTGGATGACTAACTTTCCACCCCAACCGAACAAGCCTTTAGCCTCAATTTTGCTATACGTAAAACCTTTGCAGATATCTGCTACGGTTAAGTCTGTAATAAGTGTCGTTTTCATTATTATTGTTTTTTGCGGATTAGGATTCTCTCATACATTCTTTTCAGTTTTCCATTTTGTTCAATATATAGTCTTGGGCCACCATTCAATTTTCCAAGTTTCTGCTTGATTATATTCATGTCAGCCATTTCAAGACTAATTCCCAAAATTTCAAACTGCTCTGGACAATAATACCCCAAGAAGGATATGGGTACTCCCATCACTCCAGAATAATCATCTGGTATTGATTTATAACTTGGAACTTCAATTGCATCATAATTCTCATAATGCCAGTATTCTTTCAAACCTTTTAAGTCTTTATGAGTACAAAATTTCAGGTTGTCAGCCATTGACATCAAATCAAGAGGCTGATGTCTGATACCATGTTCAATATTCGTAAGCCAGATACTGGCTGATCTCCCCATGACCTTCCCATCCACTATTCGATATTTGCTTCCTTCTTTCTCATGCTTAATATAATAATCTGCTATTTCTTTCGGTACGTCAAATAGCAAATCCTGGCTTGCCCTTGTAGAGCCTCCCCACACTTCATTTCTCATGACATAAGGAAAAACATCCTTTGCAGACAAAATGTTCTTGTTGCAAATACAAAGGAATTTCTTCTTTGAATCAATAATCCACTTAAAGAACTCGCGGAACAGAGAGAATGGGGGATTCGTAATGATAACATCTGCTTCGTCCCTTAATTTTGTTACCTCATCACTTCTAAAGTCTCCGTCACCATCCAAGTACTCCCACTCCAAATCATCATCATTTATAATGCCGTCGTTTGTGACGTCTCTCTCCAATACAAATATCTTTCCATGTGTCTGGGTCTTCATCGGGTCAAATTGAGGTGCATCTGATTCAAACAGGGATGGTTGATAACCCTCTTTCAGCATTTTACTATCTGGCGCATAACTTGTGGATATTAGTTTCTTAAGACCAAACTCCTCAAAGCGACGAGCAAAGAACCGAGTAAAATTACTCCATTCTGGGTCATCGCAAGGCAAAAGAATGGTTTTACCTCGAAACACATCTGCATCGTATTCTATATACGACAGAACTTCACGTTCTATATCAAGATACTGCGTATAGAACTCGTCTTGATTTGCTGTTTGGGCACTATTTAGGTTTTTGTTAGCCATATGTTACACATTATGGCGTATTGCTTATCTTCGGAGGTATAGACTTGGGAAGAGCACAAAGAAAGCATGAACGAGATCTCATCCATGCCTCACAGGCTCTACCACAAGCCCCAAAAACCAGATAAGTCACGCCCATGCTTAACGCACAGGCGCTTGCAACTTATTCATCGGTTTTTGCTCTGCTTGAATGTGGTAGATTCGTAAGGCAATTCCGAATAACAGCAAACGCTTGTTATTATTCCACAAAAGTCACACCGCCCACTTTCTCTAAAGCATTCGGGCAATGCAAGGGCAAAATTAGTAAATCTTTTTGAAACAGCAAAAAGAATTCAAGGAAAAAGTGAGCCCCTCTCTTAACCTCATTCTTTGAAAGCAAAACGAGGGAGCCG
>Ga0247608_10007421_pt1 | contig 11249 bp, 10 predicted proteins | sample 176DNAGHGlowgp2_FD_193490 | JGI IMG/M metagenome (GOLD analysis project Ga0247608, IMG submission 193490) | Sheep rumen microbial communities from Palmerston North, Manawatu-Wanganui, New Zealand - 1766 DNA GHGlow gp2 | ecosystem: Host-associated > Mammals > Digestive system > Stomach > Rumen ... | reverse complement strand
TAGCAGCACCTCATCTGCGGGATAATAATTGCCGAGAAAGGATGAATGTTCGGACATCATATGGGCATTATCTAAAGTCGGACCGCCGTAATCGCATAAAACCATCTCGGCTATAGTGTCGGAACGGCTTAACTCAGCTGCCGTGTCAGTCAACAGCAATAACCCGCTTTCCACATTTGTCATAACGGAATCGGACATTGTCTCGGCCTGAGCAGTCATATTGTTGATAAAAGCTCGCATGGTGGTATAAAAAAAGAGAACCCAAAGAAGCACTATAAATATACTCAGTGCAGACATGGTGATTATGAAATTTCTCAGAATTCCGGGCTTTTTTATTTTACTCATTCGGGCATTCCGCTCTGCATTTCCTTGGGTGAAATTCCGTAATAGAGTTTAAATACTCTGAAAAAGTGGTAATACTCGGGATATCCGCATAAAACCGCAACTTCTTTGATAAGCATATCTTTGTCCGATAACAGTTCTTTGGCATGTTTCATGCGAAGTTCCGTAAGATAGCAGGTAAGCGAGGTATTAAAATGTTTGGAAAAAAGACCGCAGATATAATTTTTGGAAAAACCGAATTTCTTGGACAGTATGTCAAGTGTGATCTTTTCGGAAAAATTCTCATTCACGAACTTAACAAGATTGTTAAAACCGGGATTTTCAGTCAAAGCCGCTTCGGTCTTTTCGGGTTTTTTGCCCGAAAGTTTATAGTTTAACCTTTCGAGCACCACTTGAATATCATCTTCGTTGACGGGTTTTAAAATATAATCAAATCCCGACTGCTTAAAAAAAGCTCGCACGTTTTCAAAACTGTCATATGCGGAGATCATTACAAATTCGGCGTCCACACCGTTTTCTTTTAACTGTCTTATAAGTTCGTTGCCGTCAAGAACGGGCATCTTAAGATCGCAAAAAACCACATCCGGCTTTAAAAATCTGATCTCTTCGAGCGCGGTTACAGGATTTGTCTGATTGCCGACGACTTCAAATCCATTGTCAAGCCAAGGAACCATATTTATGAGCTCCTCAAGGATCAAAGTATCGTCATCCACAAGATAAACACTGAACATAACGCCCCCCGGTGCAAAAAAATCTCCTACTTTCCACAGATGGCCCACGGCCTCTTTATCCAAGCAGGAGAAATAAAATTACCCTTTCTTAAAAAAATAACATTCTGTCCGCAATCATATATGACATATATTACGATGAATATTGAAAATGTTATGATTGTACAAAAGGGACGCTATCGGTATCTTATTCCCACATTCCCGACACAAAGTACATCAGTGCCATCCAGGTGTATGCGGAATAAAAGCGGTCTTCATTGTCGTGGCCTTCTTTGAGGAGGCTTAGAGCATCGTCGTGCGTTAACAGCAAAAATCCGTCAAAGCACTCCGTGATCTCGGCATTGTCATTGGAAAGCGGCGCAAGATCGTCAAGAGTTATAACCGCGCTTACAAGAGCATTGCTTTCATCGGTCATACCGGGCGAGCTGAACACAAGCGGATTTACGACAGTAAGCTTGTCTGTCTTTTTGACTTCGATCCCGGTCTCTTCGTGTATCTCACGGATCGCAGTCTCAAAAAGAGGCTCTTTTGCGTCTTTATCTTCCGGATCCATAAGTCCCGCCGGAGGCGCGATCACGAACCGGCCTATGGGATAACGGAATTCTTTTACAAAAAGAAGGCGTGCTTCCGAACCGGGGGTTTTAATGATAACAAAGCATGTTACCGCATCGGGAAGCATGGTCTTAAACTCTTCATCACTCTTGATTGCTACGATATCCTGCGGCGCATGGCGGGTAGCGTCAAAATAATGCCTGCCGGCATAATATTGAAGATCGACCACATTAAGATATTTGTTTTCAAATACGTTGACCACGCAATCCTGCGTGATGTCAGGGCCTTTTTTGCTCAACTCTTTATCCTCTCTTTTATCTGTTTCCGGCTCATATCTGTTTTCCGCTTTAACCGGGGCCGACGCAAAGATCATGTGCCGCGCCGTTTTACCGGTTTTATGACCATGATCGAAGAAAACAGGAAATTGCTGCATTTACGGGCATAATCCATAAAGTCGCTTCGCTTTATGTAATATTTCCTGCCCCAGGAAGAAACGGTAATGTACTCGTCATCAAGCGCCGTTGCGGTAACATAATGGGCTCTCATGCCGACGGGACGGACTAACCTGTCACCGTCTTTTTCGTACATATTTAAAACCTTTTTACCCCATAGATTCGGCCAGTTGGGGCCGGCTGAGAGAACGACCGGGATATCGTCTTTAAGCATCCGTTCCATGTGCTTAAAGATGTTCTTGCGACGGCATCCCCAATATGCATAAAACGGCAATCTGTGACGCAGGAAATAAAGATCTACGCCCAAAGCCATAAATATCCCGTTCATCCCGAATTTGGGAATGACGGGAAGATAGAATTTTCTTAAATGTCTTGAATACTTAATATATTCATCCTTGGAAGGCGTTGCACTCGTGCGGTCAACGGTATGCATTAAGACATTTGCACAGGCTATGACTCCGCAGCCGTAACCGCGCACATATCCGTGAGTGCTCCATTCCTGGGCACCCCCGTAAAACAATCTTCCGTTATCCCTTATCTCCGGGAATTTTCTGTGTAAAGAGACTTCCATATTACTCTCCATTCCGTGCCCGCAGATATACATCTAATCCATTTGCACGGAATGGAAACGCTTTTGTGCTTTGGCACAAAAAGCGTTGTGTGAGAAATCATCTATGATTTTTCACACTATGCCTGCTGCGGGTAATGCGATCACGCCTCATCAATGATCTCAAGAGCGATCTTTATGATAAATGTTGTGCCTTCACGACGGCGGTTGATTATCTCAAGTTTTCCGTCCATAAGATCGAGCACCGCCTTGGTGATGGAAAGTCCAAGATACTTGGTGCTGGTAAGATCGGCACAGACATTGTCCGAATCGTCCTTGGAAAGAAGTGATTCTACCGCCTGATCATCCATTCCCGAGCCGAAATCTTCAACCATGATGTCGTAGTATGCGTGCTTTTTAAGTACCTGTGTTTCTACGATCGTGGCATTGATATTTCCGCCGACATAAGAATTGTTGATGGCGTTTAAGATAACATGCTGAAGGATCGATGCCAGACGTTTGTCATCGCACATTACCAATGTATGCACGATCTGATCGGAATAATTGATCCGGATCTTCTTCTCTTCGGCTCTGTCCGCAAGATCGTTCCTGACTCTGTCAAGCAGCTCCGAAAGGTCTGTTTTGGCACGCTTTAAAATGAACTGATCGTTGTTGATGCGGTTCATCTCCATGATATCGTTAAGTATCACGCCGAGATTCTCGGTCTCCATCAGTATATGATTACCGCTGCTGATAACGGAAACGGGGTTTGATTCATTGCCCGAAAGCATTCTTGCTATCTCAACTATCGATTCCACGGGACCGATGATCTGTGTCGTGAGATTCTCAAGTATCGAATCTTTGATACTGTTGGCTTCTTTGGCCTGGGTAAGGGCACCTTCCAAAAGTTCTTTCTGCTCACCGGCAGCTCTTACTTCATCGTCGATATCCGCAAATCCGACAACAAGATGATTCTCGGAATTGTTGACCTTGGCCGCCTTCATCTGGAAGTAATTGGCATGTCCGTCCTTGTCGCCAACATAGTTGTATGTATAATAATCCCTGTCTTTTAGTTTCTCACGAAGGTTGTCGGAACTGACTTCTCTTAAAAACTCCTCACGATACTCCTCGTGAACAAGCTTCTGACAGTATGCATTGGCATACCATTCAAGAGGATGCTTTTCGGCATACTCGGCTCCCATGTATTTCTGGATACGTCCTCCGATCTGCAGAAACTTGATCTCACCGGTCAAAAGGTCGCAATAATATACTGCGTTATAGTTGGAACTGAGCGCCTCCACTATCTCGAGCGCATCCTTGCTGGCACGCTCTCTTTCATTGCCGAGTTTTGTAAGCGTATTCTGGAAATCTCTTGCGGTGACGGTGATACAGAATGTTACGGTCAAAAGAAGCGACATTGCAACAGCGCTCCACGCCGCTAAAATATTACCGGCTTCCGTTGTAGAACTCTTAAAATAATTTACTACCAGCACTATCGTGATCGCCCAGCACATAATGGTCAAAAACAATATTGACCCGCGGAAGTACTGAAGTCTGTAACCCTTCTTCAAACTCACATCATTTTCCGTTTTCATCGGCCTTTTCCTCATATTCGCTTCTGTATTTGACACGAAATACTCTCTTCAGGGAATCATTGATACGATCCTCCGATATGACATTTGACTTAACGGCTTCAACAACCGCTTTGTAGCCTTCTTCGAAATTTTCGGGACAAAGCACCATATCCGCACCGGCTTTGATGGCTTTTACGCAGCTCTCGGCGGAAGTATAGTACTCGGTTATAACAGGATCGTCCAGACAGTCGGTTATCAGTATCACATTTGAAAAACCGTAACTGTCACGCAAGAGTCCCGTATATATATCTTTGGACAAAGAACACGGAACGTTGTCCTTGACTATATTGTCTGCATATTCATGGCTTACCACAACAGCAACCGCGCCGTTGTCGACAGCCGCTTTAAGAACCTCATACTGTTTGGTATAAACATCGTCGGCAGTCAGCATTACGGATAAAACGCCCTTCGTGGGATCGTCTTTTAAGCTTCCCTGTCCGGGGAAATATCCCACTGCTGTACTGATGCCGGATTCGCTGTAGGCATGAGCGCTTTCCTGAACCATACGTGATACGATAACGGGATCGGATCCGAAAGATCTGCTGCTCATAAATAAGGATGTATCGTCTTTGCTGTCAATGATGTCCGAAACGATACCGAAGTTAAAATCTATGCCCGATGCCTTTAAGTATTCGGCGATCTTTTTGTGCTCCGTATATGCGGTATAGGGGTCCATCGACTCGCCTATCTTGGCCTGTGAAAGAGTCGCATCAAGTTTGAGTTTATTTCCCAGCACCGTATTGCCGGGTTCTTCTTTGACTGCCAGGAAAAGCGGATACTTGGAATAGGATCTTGTGTTTTCAAGCATTCCCGAAAACTGATCCGCGCTTAAGATGTTTTTATCGGAATAAAGAACACCTCCGACAGTGTACTGTTCAAATGCCTTCTGGGTGCCTTCTCCGGCCTGAATAACTATATCCACACCGGTGATCGATTCAGGTCTTACGATAAACAGGTTCATGACTTTTTCTTCAAGCGGGATCACTGCGATCTTGGAATCGAGCCATTCGTCAAAAAGTTCTTCCTCTGTAGGCTCGGGATCGGTTACGACCGGAGGTGCCACCACAACTTCCTCCTCGCCGCCCAGAATGTCTTCAATGTGATTCTGAACATTGCGGTTCTCTTCGGCGACATCCGTTCTGCCTGCCTTTAACATAAGGCCTGTATGTTTTATCACAAAGAAAATACCCGTACCCGCCAGCAGCAAAACGACCGCAAGCGAAACATATGCGAGTATCCTTGCCTTCTGCTTTTTTTTGCGGCGTGTCATACGCCTTTCATCCGTGTCCTGGAAGCCGTTTATAAGTTCAAGATATCTGTTTTTATTGTCGTCCATCTGTATGTTGCCCTTTTTCAATAATAATTCAGAGTAATTATACAACATATATGGCGCAAATGACAATAAAAATACCATAAATTGTGGTGGGATAACCCAAAAACCAGCTTCGCATATTTATCCGGCTTCGCATATTTATCCGGCTGAGAATATTAAAGGAGCCATCGACGTCTGTTCGTTCGATGGCTCCTTTAAACTATCTCCATATCCAATGGACTGTACCTCCTGATTCTTTTTCTATTCAGTTGTCGCTATTTTCTGCAGTGGGCTTACCTCCTGTGATTTGATTTACTATTCGGTAGTCATGTGATCACTGCATTTGGAATAATACTTTTTCTTAAGTACCTCCTTGAAAATAAGATTATGAAATTATGCTAATCAGTACAGTGGACCGTACCTCCTTAAAAAGAATTTGGGTGAAACAGTTGTATCTGTAACTTATGTATGTAGTATAGCCGACCGGCTCTGAATTGTCAATACAATTTTATTAAGAAATTATGAACATTTAGAAACATCATTATTAACACGATAAATTGTGTGTATAATTTAAACATTTTTGAATATTTGTGCAAAAACTTTACGTCGGCCAAATTTTTAAAAAACCGGCATATATATCATCTGAACCTTTTCCGCGGCGTCGGCGCTTAACGAGAAGAGCGTAAGCTCATCGAGTTTAGCGAGCGTGCGGTATCGCCGCGACCGCTACGCCGACGGAATAAGCGAAAGCGAGGTGAAAGATGATATATATGCCGGTTTGTAATTATTGATGGCTTAAAGTTTCGCTACTACAAAAATGTCATAGATTGCTTCGATCGCGGTCTCGAAGTCTTCGTTGGCGACTCCGATGATGATGTTAAGCTCGCTGGAGCCCTGGTCAATCATCTTTACATTGACATTGGCATGCGCAAGAGCCGAGAAAATACGTCCTGCGGTACCGCGGGTGGATTTCATGCCACGACCCACTACTGCGATGAGTGCAAGATCCGCTTCGATATCGATGGTATCGGGATCGGCAAGTCTGTGAATAGCGGATACCACCTGCTGTTCCTTGTCCATGAACTCGTCCTGGTGCACAAATACCGTCATCGTATCGATCCCCGAAGGCATATGTTCGAATGAGATACCGGCATCTTCGAAAGCCTGGAGTACTTTACGTCCGAAACCGACCTCCGCGTTCATCATGTCTTTTTCTATGTTTACCGCACAAAAGCCCTTCTTTCCTGCAACACCGGTGATGGTGTATTTTGACTTCTGGCAGGTGGATTCAACTATCCATGTACCACCGTCTTCGGGAGCATTGGTGTTTCTGATGTTTATCGGGATACCTTCACTTCTTACCGGGAAGATGGCATCTTCGTGAAGAACGCCCGCGCCCATGTAGGAAAGCTCTCTGAGTTCTTTGTAGGTGATCGTCTCGATAACCTCGGGATCCTTGATGATCCTGGGATCTGCGATCAAAAAGCCCGATACGTCGGTCCAGTTTTCATAGACATCGGCCTTGCAGGCACGTGCAACGATAGATCCCGTTATATCCGATCCGCCTCTTGAGAACGTCTTGATCTTGCCGTCCGGGAGGGAGCCGTAAAATCCGGGGATTACCGCATGCACGGATTCTTTTAACCTCTTTGAAAGTATCTCATTGGTCTTTTCGGAATCAAACTCACCGTCTTCCTTGAACTTGATGACTTCGGCGGAATCAATGAAGTCCCATCCGAGATATGCGGCCATAAGCTTACCGTTTAAATACTCTCCTCTTGATGCGGCATAGTCGCTGCCGATCTTATTAAGAAAATCCTTGGCGATCTTTACAAAATCATCTTCAAGAGAGATCTTAAGACCGAGTCCGTCGATTATCTCCTGATAACGCTCTTTAATGGCATTGAGTTCGGGTATCATCTTTTCGTTTCCGCTCTTGCCCGTTGCCGTAGCATAGCAGGAATAAAGCATATCCGTAACTTTCTTGTCCTTGGGAAATCTCTTTCCGGGAGCCGAGGGAACAACGTATCTTCTCTCACGATCTGCCTTGATGATATTTCCTACTTTTTTGAACTGCTCGGCGCTTGCAAGTGAACTTCCGCCGAATTTAACTACCTTACTCATTTCTTTCCTCACTGAATTTATTTTTGATCGTCCGTCTTATCCGCTTTATCAGTCGCGTTCGATCAAACGATTGATTAGCATATATCCGTTTTTAACATAGATCTTTGATCCCGAAGCCGACTTCTCGGTATACTCTAGTCCGCATCCCATATCCCTGGTACTGTCGTAGATCATATAAGGGATCGGATTGGGTGTATGTGTCCTGAGCCTTACGGGCGTGGGATGATCGGGAAGGATCATCATCCTGAAATCAATGCCTGCAGCCCCAAGTTTCTCACAAAGAGGCCCTACTATGCGGGTATCGATGTTCTCGATCGCTTTGATCTTACGTTCGTAGCTTCCCTGATGTCCCATTTCATCGGGTGCCTCGATATGGATGTATACGAAATCGCAGTCATTACCTTTAAGTACGTTGAAGGCTGCATCGCATTTTCCTTCGTAGTTTGTATTAAGTCCGCCGTTTGCGCCCTCAACCGCAATAACTTTCATATCGGCGCCCACAGCAATACCCTTTAAAAGATCGACCGCCGATATCATTGCGGCATTAAGGCCTGTCTTTTCCTTGAAAGGATCGAGCATGGGTTTAGTGCCTGCGCCCCAGAACCAGCAGCAGTTGGCGGGATTAAGTCCGTTCTTTTTACGCTCTATATTGATGGGATGATCTTTGAGGGTCCTGTAGCTTTTCTCCATCATCTCGCGGTAAACGGGGTCCTTGGGAAGATAATCGCCGATCCGCTTTGTAAGTATGTCATGCGGAGGTGTAAGATCTTCAAATACTTTTCCCGCTTTGTCTATGAGACAGTGTCTGTAACTTGTTCCTACGTAAAAAGAAAACCTTTCGTTTGCAAGTTCTTTTGATACCGCGTCTACCAGTATCGCACAATCCGATGTGGAGATCTCGCCCGCACTGTGATCGATGATCGTAAGATCCTCAAACGGTACATCTTCCTCGGAAAGAGTTACGGTATTGCAGCGAACCGCCACATCACCGGCCTGCATGTCAACGCCTATCGAAAGCGCTTCAAGGGGCGAACGTCCCGAATAATACTTTCTGGGATTGTATCCCAAAACCGCAAGGTTCGCAGTGTCCGAACCCGGATTCATGCCCTCGGGAATGGTGTGAGCCATTCCGATCTCCGAAACAGGCGCCATCCTGTCGATGTTCGGAGTTTTGGCATATTCAAGCGGCGTCTTGCCACCGAGCTCTTCTATCGGCTCATCGGCCATGCCGTCGCACAAAACAATCACGTATTTCATTGATATACCCTTTCATTAAATGCATTTATCATCAAAACATTCCGGCAGGTATCTCGCCGGAATGCCTAAAATGATCATATCGCAGATGTGTCTTCCAATCTGATGAAATTGATGATCCCCGCGCCCAGTTTTTCTTTTGCCACAGCGAAATCACCTTCGGTCATCTCTTTGGTAACAAATGCAAACTCATCGTAAAAACCGACCTTAACTTCCTCTTCGACCGGTAACGCTTCGCGGGCTTCGGCCGTCACTTCGGCGCCCACGCGTACGAAAAACCGCCTTGAAGCTTTTTTGAATCCGTCAAAAGAAACCGTTTCGGCACTAAGATCAGATGTGAGGGATTTTCCCAAATTGCAGGCGCATTCAACAACGTCTCCCGCTACCGCGCTGGCTGTGGCAAGCCTTCCTGCGCCTTTTCCGTAAAACATCGCATCACCGAGCATATTTCCGGTTACCTTGATGGCGTTGAAAACGTCATCGACGTGATAAAGCGGATTCCCGGGAAGGAGCATAAACGGAGCAACCATCGCATAACGGATATTGTTGTTGCTTTCATATCTTGCAAGAAGTTTGATCTTTCTTCCGAGGTGTCCCGCATACTTTATGTCTCTTGCTGAAATATTTTTGATACCCTCTGTGGGAATGTCTTCGTATTTAACCGTCTTTTTATATACAAGCGAAGCAAGTATCGCGATCTTTCTGCAGGCATCGAAACCTTCGATGTCAGCCGTGGGATCGGCTTCCGCATATCCGTTTGCCTGGGCCTTTTTAAGAACATCGGCAAATTCGGCGTTTTCTTTTTCCATCTTGGTAAGCATGTAGTTGGTCGTACCGTTAACTATACCGCATACCGATAAGATGACATCGGCCGTAAGAGAAGTCTCAAGGGGACGGATTATCGGAATTCCGCCGCCTACGCTCGCCTCAAACTTGTAGCTGCAGTTGTGGGCTTTGGCGAGTGCGATCATCTCCGCACCGTGGGATGCGACCATCTCTTTGTTGGACGTGCACACGCTCTTGCCTGCTTCAAGCGCCATTTTGGTGAATTTATATGCGGCACCCGTACCGCCCATAGTCTCGCAGATGATGGAGATCTCGGGGTCGTTTATGATCTCGTCGACATCGTGAACGATGCGTGACTCGTACTTGTCTCCCGGAAAATCTCTAAGATCGAGTATGGACTTGACGTTGATCCTGTCATGGACGGTGTTCTCGATGATATCTCCGTTGTCCATCAATACTTCAACGGTTCCGGATCCTACCGTTCCGTAACCAAATACCGCTACATTTATCATTTATCTCTTCTCCTATATTATCCGGCAGACCATGCCGCCGGTTTGTGGTCGTTTCTTTGTTTGCCGCCGCCCGCTATTCCTTGGCGATCAGCTGTACGTTGTGAACACCGTTCGTTTCTTCCATCATCGCTATCATCGATGCCGCATCCTGTGTGGTCTCAAGGATCTGGATACTTAAAGAAAGCGTTGCCATACCGTTTATGGGGATGGACTGATGGATCGTAAGGATGTTTGCGCCGTGAGCGGCTATTATCTTTAAAACATCGGACAAAAGCCCGGGTTCATCATCCATCTGGAACGTTATAGTGATCGTCGTACCCTGTGAATTGTCATGAAAAAGAAAAATATCGTCTTTATATTTGTAGAAGCTCGAACGGCTATACCGACCGCCTCAGCAGCCTCCTGAACGGAAGAAACTTTCCTGGTCTCAAGAAGTTTCTTGGCTTTTACAACATTTAACAGAACTTCGGGTAATGCTTTTTCTTTGACAACATAATAATCCGTCGTTGAAGCCATGATCCCTCCCGGGTTTAAGTGCCTAACCCTAAAAATCCATCGTGCATGCGCCGCTTTGTATGTCTTTACAGCGCGTACAGTTGTCCGTTTCTCATGGAATGATATCATAGCGCCCGGGTAAAAGCAACCTTTATTTTGACATTTTTTACATAAAAGAAGGGGAAACGTTGTGCAAAATAGACAACACTTCCCCTTCTTATGTATTTGCAAGATTGAACAACCGTAACCTCGAAAAGACCTCGGTTACGGCGGAATGCCTCCGGCCCCGCACTCGCAGTTTTACTCCGTAAAACATGCTGTTGCGGTCATCGATCAGTTTTACTGATCGATGGTTCCTAAGGGATATTTTCTCGTTAATTCAAGGATACGTGCCTTGGTAGGCTCAACGGCAGCCTCACCGCCTTTGATGATGTTGGCGATGCAGTCTGCGATAACATCCATATCATCCGTCTTCATGCCACGGCTTGTAACTGCGGGAGTTCCGAGTCTG
>Ga0247608_10007420_pt1 | contig 11250 bp, 10 predicted proteins | sample 176DNAGHGlowgp2_FD_193490 | JGI IMG/M metagenome (GOLD analysis project Ga0247608, IMG submission 193490) | Sheep rumen microbial communities from Palmerston North, Manawatu-Wanganui, New Zealand - 1766 DNA GHGlow gp2 | ecosystem: Host-associated > Mammals > Digestive system > Stomach > Rumen ... | reverse complement strand
CCCCGACAAGACATCCTGAGAAATGCCTGTCACTCGGCCAGAACATATACCGGAGCAGCTGGGAGATGAAATTCTTCGACTGGTGCGACAGATGTGACTCGGTTGTCAGATGGGCCGCAGAACCAATATCTATTCCGTATCTGTCTCCGACTGCTAATTTCGACTATTGCATAAAGAATCATCTGGATCCTAAGAATTCGCTTTTCTGGAAGAAACAGAATTATAATGTGGATGTCTGGATAGAACTTTCAAAGAAAGACGGAAGCGGAGTCAGGAAGATATTCATTGAGATAAAGCCGTATGCACAGACTGTACAGCCGGTGCCACCCAAACCCGATGCAAAACTAAAGGAATTCAAGGCATATAACAGGGATGCAATGACATATCTCACGAACCAGGCAAAATGGGAAGCGGCGACTAAGTATTTCAATGAAAGAGGATGTGAATTCATTGTAGTCACAGAACACACACTGAAAAAGTTAGGGATACTATGATATGTTCAAGAACAAAAAAGAGATTTTGAAAGTTTTAAACGGATAAGAAATTCCGGCAATGATTATTTGCCGGAATTGTTATATTTGTTGTTGATGAACCAGTTTCCGTAAGAGCGTGTAATATGGAAACCATAACCACGACGTGGTTGTAATTGGCCAGTTAATAGTTTGTCTATAAAGTTAAAGTATCGTTCATCCTAATCTTTACAGAAGGCAATTTGCTAATCTGTTTGCCACGGTTCTTGAAGCATGGAATTATATAAATCATTATCATTATCAACTTTCTTGACTGTTTCCAATAATTCTGTATCAGACATATTGTTTGCGTTTATAAAGCACTTTGGATTTATTTCGAGATCGATAAGAGGATTTCCGAAATATATGGGAACGGAATGAGCACAAAGAGACGTCCATATTTTCTCGGATGTATATCCTTCAAATGTTGCATTCTCTGAAGCAATGGAGAATTTATACGGTGATTTCATACCAACGACACCTTTATACCCAATATCTGCTATTGTCTTGTTGCGAAGATGTTTGCCCAATGAATCAACATTCTTATAACTATTGATAAGATGAAACAACTGATCTCTTCGAGGATGTGCAAGCCCATTCGAATAAATGAAGTTACAGAATTCAGTTTTCTTCGGAATTTGATGATTGTTTGTTTCCGTTAAAGAGAAAGAATTCTTGAAGAAAGTGAAAGCAGATGGCAGATGCACATATCTGTCTTTATATTGCAACAGCGAAAACCCGACGCAATAATCGGCAATGTTGAAATCCGGTTCTATTGCTTCTCCGAGGAATAAAACTATGATTTTGCTTTTTTCTCTTAAACGAAGAAATTCATTGAAACATTTTTCATTCATATAAATTCTTTCAGAAACTATAAGGATTTCTGGGTTCTGGTTATCCCACACAAGATTGTATTGTAATTTGTTGATTTTCAATAATCTACACATACCATCAAGTGTGTTGAAACTATTTAAATCGTGAATGAAATATATACGCATTGCATTATCTTAAAATCGTTTGAATATTTATTTTAAGTGCCGTGAAAAAAATATTTTTAAATTTTTTCGAGTTTTCTTTAAACTATTTCAACACTTTTGCGTATAATATACAGAAGACTCGATGCGAAAAATCGAATTTTGACCATTTCGAGCGAAGATATATAATATAAAGAGGGTTCTGCTCTCTGGGTTTAACAATTAAAAAACAAAGACAATATGACACAGGTTAAGAACTTTAAAAGCAGTTGTTTCTCAAAGAAATCCTTTGAGAGCAGTTTCTGTGTGTATTATTGGAGCATGTTTGGAATCCGGAAGAGTGGAGATATGGAAGTGTAAATTATACTACTATTTCATAAAGCACGAGGCTCCGGGTTCCCGAATAAAGGAAATCCGGAGTTTTTGTTTATAGTGATAGACAAACATAGGCAGTTAGTTTAGTGGTAAAATGTTGGTCTCCAAAACCAATGTCGGGAGTTCGATCCTCTCACTGCCTGCATAGAATTGAAATATTGAATTTTGGGATTGCGCCGACGATGGCGGGTCGGGTCAGACTGTAAATCTGATGCCTTCGGGCTTAGGGGGTTCGAATCCCTCCAATCCCACAAAAACCGGGGATGTGGTGTAGGTGGTTGTTGCTCGCTGGACTGAAAATCCAGAGGCCCTTGTTCGACTCAAGGCGTCCCCACAAAATAAAAGACATAACAAAAATGATAATAAAACGAAAACATAAAGAGAAGCGTTAAAAGTGTGCAACTGCTGTTCCGGTGGTTGTATGCAGAAACATATATCCACCGTTAGCTCAGTTGGCAGAGCACGTGACTTTTAATCTCGGGGTCATGAGTTCGAATCTCATACGGTGGACTTATACGGTCCGGTGGCAGAGAGGTTATGCTCTTGACTCTTAATCAAGAAGACGTGGATTCGAGTTCCACCCGGACCACATAATTATGGCTCGTTGGGTGAGTGGTTAGCCACCGGTCTGCAAAACCGGTTACATCCGTTCGAATCGGATACGAGCCTCAAATATGGAGATAGCAACTGTCAGTGGAGACGGCGCTCACTGCTAATGAGACGGTTCGCGTAAAAACGAATAGGGATCGTAACCCTGCATCTCCGCAAAATAAAAATAAATTAAACTAAACTAAAACTAAAACAGAATTTCGCAGTATAATTTAAGAAGCGAAGAAAGAGTTCTTCAACACATACGGAAGAATGGCAGAGTTGGTCTATTGCACTTGTCTTGAAAACAAGAGGCCCGTAAGGGTCCGGGGGTTCGAATCCCTCTTCTTCCGCAAATTACATGACAAATTTCATCATAGTCTTTACGATAGATGGAGTTTGTCATTTTTTATTTTTTGTTCATCAATATTTCTCTCGAATTTTTTTCAAATAACATATGAAAATCAAAACTTTTCTCAAATCTCTTAGATAAATAATAAGCACGGGTAGCTCAATAACTCAACAACAAAGAGCAGCAATCCCTTTAACCCCTCGAACCACTAAACTGCCGATGCAAAACTGAGTGCTTTGCCCCGTGTTTTTGGAAAACAACATAACACTACATACAGTCACTAATTTTCAAGAGAATTTTAGTGACTTTTTCTATATTTTGTTGTATAATATCTGTATTTATAACTTTATATTTATGAACAATACAACATACAAACCCTGGCATATCTTCCGGCAGATATTCAATGTGGCATCATCCGCTACTGACATCATAGTTGCATCCGTATTAAACAAAGAGACAAATTGCAAAATCTTCACAGAATACATATACATCCCCGAATCACATCAGGACTCAATATTCGTCCATTCCAATAATGAAATAGGTATAGGAACCCCGATATATGTATATCTCATCAACGAACCGCTTTCCGCAGATAAGTTCATAGTCCCATCATATGCAATGCTCGACGGTTATCTGAGCGTCAAATTCACACATTCCGGGATATACATCTATGCAGATACGGAAGCACTGTCCATAATGAACTTGTCTCATAAGCAGACACACGACGTCATCACTAACTATATATTAAAGCATATATACAAAACACACATAGCATCTACTTCAGACAATGAAATCTGCTTTACTGATCCATACTATAATTTCCTTCAAAACAAATTCGGTCTCTCAGAAGACTCTTCTTTGTATATCAACATAAAAGCAGTCCTCAAAAAACTTTCATTTCACGTCAACGAAATTTTTAACACTGCCAATTATAACTATATGAAGTTCATTATGAACGACAACCCGTTCGATGAAGACACTTCTTATTCACCGCATATGCTTTCCCTTAATTCTTACCAGTTCTTCTCAGAACACTTGCGCATATACACCATCCTGCAACAGATAAGAGCATATGTGAAAAACAAGCACGAAGCACAGACGGAAATCTTAGAAAGCATGATATGGATGCTCGCATATTATCTCAATAATTCAGAGACAGAAACAGACAGAATGGAACTTCCTGACCAACTATGTGAAGCAATAACATTCGAGAACACCGATAAAGTCATACATAATGCTTCTCTTCTCGTCAAACTGCCTAAAAACCAGACATTCAAAAACTATACGAAATTCCTTGCAACAAACCTCGTGATGAAAGCAATAAGAATCGACTACATATCTTCACTAGTCGGCACATCACCGATGGAATACGCTGCACAGTACAAACAAGACAAAGTCTGCGAAGAAACTATAGCACAATAAGCCATCCTGGGCACTCCGGCATAATTTGATAAATATAAAGACGGGCGCGGTCATAATTCATATCTCCGTAACCCGCCTTTATATTATTACACAATTCGGGATTTCAAAAAATTAAGTTATTATAATATGCTGGATATTAAGAACGTAGACATTAAGATTGACAATGAAGTTTTTCAGAAGATTATCGGCTTTCTCAAACAAACGTGGCTCGGAATACCCCGTTGGCTGAGGAACGTATTGATTGTGACCGTATTTATGGGAGGAATGTACTACCTCTATAACCGGATTGTGATTTCATACGACATCGAGGACTTGCAGTCAGAAGTAAGCACGCTGAATGACCGTTACGGAACCACGGTATTCTATGACCGCTACGTATATGACATCAACAATGTGCTGACATCCGTAAAGACCATCGAGAACCAGCTGGACGTCATTTTCAATGAACAGATGAGTTGTATGGATGCTTTTGCTGAGTTTGTGAAGAACAATAAGCCGAACGACCCCGTTTTAGAGTTGATTGAACACAAGAAATAGTATTTACAAAATGAATATAATGCATACAAACATATCATAGAACATCAGATAGACGTATACGAAAACAATGATGAAATACTACACAAGAACGAGCAGCCAACAAAATGACTGCTCTTCTTTTTTTGATATCTGATTAACGAAATACAAAATCTTGCAATTTCGATAAATACAATATAAATCTTTTTTGTGCAATTTAAAGATGAGTGATAAGAAATACGGAGCGGGTGTCATTCTCAACCATACGCACCCGACACAACAGGAACCAATCATACACGTCCACAATACAGAACCCTTCGAGACATACGAGGATGCCGTGCTGGCCCTGAAGAAGAAGATAATGCATCCGGGCGAAATAGTCGTTGTCTACTACAAGAATGCAGCAGCAGATGACGGCATATCTTCCGTAATTGCAACCGGACCCATCGAACAAGGTGGATACAACGAGATTTTCAAGAATGCAGAGCAGATTGACGACCTCGCAAAGACACTGCGTACTGCAATTGAAACACAGGACTCCGACGTGGTGGAACTCGCAGCCCAACTGAAAGCGGAAATTATAGCCGAGGCAGAACAACTCCGCGTCCAGACTATAGCAGACGTCTCTGTTATAATCATACAGTCACAGAATGAACTTGAAAACAGGCTAAATTCATCTCTCAATTCATATAAGGAAGAGATGAATAGCCGTTTTGATTCTTCTGTCACAGAGATGAACACAAGAATATCCGAATTCGAGAATTCCGTCAATAACAAAGTGACAGAAATCCAGAATACAGTTGAACAGAACAATGCCGAACTGAACGAAAGACTCGATACTGCAATTAGCGATATCAATGAGAAAATCGAAAACACGGAAACTGCACTAAACCGTAAGATAGATGAAATCATTGCAGATAGTTCAACATCTGTTTCTGAACTTGAAGAACTTATCCAGCAGAATAATACTGAACTCGACAATAAGATTGACACAAACAAGAGAGAGTTTGATGAATTTGTCACAGATACATCATCAAAGATTGCACAGACCAAAGAAGAACTATTAGAAACTGTTGATGATTTAAAGCAAACTCTTGAAGAACACATCGACTCTTCATATGTGGAAATCAACAAAAGGATTGATGATACAGAAGATAAGCTGGATGTGCTGAGAGTCGATTCATCTGTTGCTATTGATGAGTTGCGTGAATATGTGGATGCCAGTCTCGCGGCACTTGAACACAAAACAGAAGAGCATATAGATTCATCGTACAATGAATTGGCCGGACGTATTGCAGAACTTGGAGAAGGTAGCAGCGATGCTATCGACAAACTAAGGATGGATACATCTGTTGCCCTGTCTGATTTGAATGACAACCTAATAGATGCAACAAATAGTCTATCTGAGCATATTGATGCTTCTTATATTGACATTAATGATAGAATCAGTGATATTGAGAATGACATCAATGATAGAATAGACAAATCTGTTATTGACTTGTCAACTGCCTTGAATGGAAGAATCGATGATATGGGAATAGACGGCGGAGAAAGCAAGGAAGAAATCAATGCACTTAAAGAAGAAATAAAGCAACTGAAAGAAATGCTCGGTGTTGAGAACGTGCCGGTTGATTCATCCAATTTGCTTTCGGATTTGATTGAGAAAGTCGATGATTTGGATAAGCATACCGATTGGAGGTCGCTTAATTCATCAAGCGGTGGCGGTGGTGATGAAGGTGATGACAGTTTGTTGCCGTTCAATGCTTTCTGGAGAGACCTTAATGTATGATTTTAAGAAATATAAAAGAGAAATCCACAATTTGATTATTGTGGATTTTTTCTTTTATGGCAAATGTTGTATGTGCATATCAGAGAAGTGTGAGATTTGCAATTCGCAAATTGCGAATTAGTAACTATAAATAGTTGTCTATGATATAGTTAGTATTTTTGATTTTGATAAAGCACGATTTGAAATAAAGCAGAAATGATTATCCACAATACTCCTAAATCTTAAAGAAATAAGGGTTCTTTGGATGTTTTCCAGAGAACCCTTATCTTTGCATCGGAGTAGCTGGAATAAACCAGCACCCACCATAAAAATCATGGCCAATTTTTTAGTTCTTCGATTCATTCGCAGTGATTCGAAATTAGGTTGAGGCAAAACCTCATCAGCCGCGGGTAGAAGATTTAGTGAGTTCAGATGTCCGCATCTGGAGTCTACCCTTTCGTGTTTTCAAACACCTATAAAACAGAATAGTTATTATATGCAGCCGATGTGTTGGTGTTGATTACAAATCCTCTTCGTGAACATACGAGACTGCGTTTATAGAGTCCTGCCAGTCCATAAAGAACTGCTCATTCTGACAATGTAGTTCAATGGCCTTGTCATACAGAACCTGAGCATCCGCTGAATGTGTTTTCATAGCTTGTTTCAAATCATCTATGCTCTGAATGTTAAATACAGAGTGGTTAGTTTCTTGCATCTTTCATAAGGAATAGTTTTTCTTATATATTATACGGAAATTATTGGAGTTTGTTTATTTCTGGGACGATGATTGTTGTTTTTCCGTATAGTCCAACGCGAGTCGCACTATCGCACGCATATACTGATACTGCTTCGTGTTGATGTAGTCATTGATGTCTATCACGCCGGCATGTATCTTCCTGTGACAATTAGAGCACACTACAACACATTTGCTGGCTTCCTCGATGATTTTCCTCGTAGTCTTGTTTGGAGCAGCACTCATATTGAAGTCTTTCTCTTCCGGGTCAATATGATGGAAGTCAAGACAATTGATGTCATTTTCATTACAACAGCAACAGCCACAACTCTTGAGAGTGTTTATTATCTCTTTCTTCTCTTCGTGTTTCTTCGCGTTTTTCTTCTTCTCACATTCCTTGCATATATTCATATATGTTCGGTTTGCTTTGTTCCAGTAGTTGAATTCAGTGACAGGAAGTTCTCTTCCACAGTCATGACAGACTTTCGTTTCTATGACTTCCTGATCACCTTCTATCATCTTATCTGGAGTAATATCTGATTTCTTTAATTTTGGCACTATAATAACATAGGTAAATTTTTGTAGAAACGCTAATGAAAGCGTTTCAGAATGTTTGAATATTATACACCGAAAACCAAATAAAGTTTAAAAATAAAAAAGTTCAAAAATATTTTCAAAAATGTTTTGATGAAATATTCAAAGATGATGTGATGAATGTGTATAAAATAGAATGGAACGAATCTTAAAGAATGTTAAACTAACAGATAAATATTGCGTATAATATTTGAAGCGAGATGAAAATCATTCCAGATTTCAGTCTCAAAAATAATTCAAAAACATTGAAAATCATTGGTGGTTGATGTATGATTGTCTTATAGCATGTGACTCCCTAAAAGTCAATGAGCCGTGGGCGAAGCGGCACCGCCGACCAATAATAGTCCACAATTATTGTGGACTATTGTCTTATATATAATTGAAATATGAGATACGTATCTGCAAGAGAAATGATGAATATTTTCCATATATCAAGAACTACTCTTAATAGATGGAAAATGGATGGTTATATTAATTATCAACAACTATCTTCTCGAAAAATATTATATGATATAGATTCTGTTAATAAAAAGTCGAACATTATCAATAATATAATCAAAAAAACTGTTTTGTATTTTAGAGTTACTCCAGAAAAAAAATCTGAAGTAAATTCGATAATTAAAAATGCAAACAATTATGCTACTGCACATAATTTCTCTATAGAAGATGTATACATTGATATCGTGACGCATAGATCTAAAGTGCGGCCAGAATTCAAAAGATTAATAGATGATATTCATAATCACGATATTGGTTGTGTCTGTGTTTTAAATGAACATAATATGTCATATTCAGATTTCGAATATTTCGAAAAAATGTTTTCGTTTTTCGAAACGAATATTGTTGTGTTAAATGTTAGATAAATAATTAAAGTGACATTCGGTAAACTGAAATGTTGTAATAAAAAATTATTTATTTATAATATGAACCCACAAGATTTATACAACACACCACAAGTACCAGGAATTTATCTTTTCAAAAACAAGATAAACGGAAAATGTTATGTCGGTCAAGCAAAACTATCATTGCGCAGAAGACTTCTTCACCACAAGAACAACTTAGAACATGAAAGGTATGATGCTCCCATATATAAAGCATTGAAAAAATACGGATGGGAGAATTTTGATTTTTATATTCTTGAACAATTTGATGAAGAATATACTGATGAATTAGGAAAGAAATTAGATGAACTCGAAATTCATTATATATCTGTATATAATTCTTATGGCAAAACTGGTTACAACCAAACAAAAGGCGGAGATGCTGGAATTACTGGATATAAATTTACAGATGAACAACGTAAGCGTGTTTCGAATAATTCAAAGATATCAGCAAGAATTCATGCTGAAAATATAGATAAAAGAATATACGTTTATGATTTAAAAACTAATGAATTAAAAATGTTTAGGATGTGGTCAGATGTATGTGAATATACTGGTCATCATACACATCAGTGTAAGAATATTGTTCATTTTGATAGGTATTTAATTGCATTTTCTGAAGAAGAAATAGAAAATAAGAAAATACTATATAAAGAAAAAAATATATATAATGTTAGAACATATCACGTTAGAACAAATCATGGAGGATCTAAACCTCATATGACAGAAGAAATGAAAGAAGATATTATAAATGGAATTGCCCAAAAAGAATATTGTAAGAAATATAAAGTATGTAAGAAAACTTTTATTAATCATAGAAATTTGTTAATTCCTGATTATAAACGAGAATACAAACAAAAAATAAATGATGAAGAATTTGCTGAATATTATATACAACATCCATCTGTGTCCGAGTGTGTTGAACATTTTAATTCATCTGAAAGATATATCTATAAAAAAATAGAACGAGCGCGAAAACTTGGTTTATTACCAGCAAATATAAGAAAAGAAAATAATAATGGTGCTTACGAACCAAACACTCTTAAAACACATCGGTTGTCAGACAAAAAAGAAAACAAAAAACCACACATCGACCCTATTGCACCTAAATCACAAAATGTGAAAGTATGCACAGATGATATCGATAATGAATTCATTCGCAAATTTGTTCTATATTACAAAAAGAATCCAGACTTCATGAAGTGTGCGAATAGATTCTGTAAATCTCTTGAATATATCAGTTTCCTATACAATAAGTGTGTTGAGAATGGCTATATAATCATTCCTACAGAAACTAACAAAGAAACTTCTGTTTCCACTTCATCCCAAACTGTTTCTGACGAACTGACTGTCTCTGACAAACCAACAGGTCTCAACCCGTCAATATCTCATCCGACTCCAAAATTCGTCCAGAATACGCTTTTCTGACCACGTAGAGGCCATCTAACTTACATTCCTTACAAACTTATCATCATATCAAATTAAAACGAAGAGAGGGCTTTTCTATAGCCCTCTCTTCTCATTCAATCACGCACTCTTCACCTCCAACCAATAATTCTTCATCATTATATGCTTTAGCACTTCTAATATCATCAAATTGCTGACATCTGTGTCTTTTGAATAAATGTAGCCGTTTTTCTTCGGCGTCACTATGTACGTAAGCGATGAATACATCATCCCTGGGTTCAGATAACGGACGTTGCATAGTCTCGTAGTTGGATCGAGTGTTTTCTGCATTCCATTATGTCGTCCGGGATTTACCGGTCTTATCTATGCAGAGAGTCTTAGTTTCCTTATTCCGTCCGGTCTCATATCTGTCGGAATATCGATTGTCTTTCTCGTCAGTCCTCCCACTAACTTCTCATCTGAGAAGTGCAGCACGACCACTACATAGTTTCTCATCATATATTGCATCGGTATCTGGTTTAGTACAAGCAGTTGTATCATCTTGTACACGCTTCCGATGTCGATTTTCTCCTTGTTGGTGATGTGGATGTGTATGTATGTTATGTTATATGTCTTAAATTCCTAACTGGTTGCATCGTCGAAACTTTCGTTCTCAATTTCTGCTTCTTCTCCGAGCGTCAGATATTTTTGCATGTTAACGAAATATCCGTCATTCTCGAATTCGCGGAGTGCGTTTCTGTATATGTTGTGGAAATTCAATTTCGAGACTGTGTCTCCGAACGCGATATCTTCCTGTTTCCCGTATAAGACTTCGTACACACTTCTTACATCCTCATCCTTTATTTTCTCATTGAAGAATATATCATTTGTCGTCTTTCCGCTTGTATTGTCCGTAAACCGTATGTTTGCTGTATCTTCGCTATGATAGACGACTGTATCTTCCAGTTTGTTGCACAACGAATAGAATTGTTTTACGAACACTGTTTTTGAGACGTCTTCATCGGGCATCACATTAAAAGTGAATGTGACGACCAGACGCGAAAGCGGCTTGCCGGCGCTGTATTTTTTATACAGATAGTCAGATTGTGGTATCTCATCGTTGAATGTATATACTTCTTCGTTTTCTCGCTTATA
>Ga0247608_10007418_pt1 | contig 11253 bp, 9 predicted proteins | sample 176DNAGHGlowgp2_FD_193490 | JGI IMG/M metagenome (GOLD analysis project Ga0247608, IMG submission 193490) | Sheep rumen microbial communities from Palmerston North, Manawatu-Wanganui, New Zealand - 1766 DNA GHGlow gp2 | ecosystem: Host-associated > Mammals > Digestive system > Stomach > Rumen ... | reverse complement strand
TATGTTTGCCCTTAGCATCAGTTAAACGTCCGTCATCAAGGATTTGAAGAAGGATATTGAATACGTCAGGGTGTGCTTTTTCGATTTCGTCAAAAAGAATAACAGAATAAGGTTTCTTTCTGACAAGCTCAGACATATGACCACCGTCATCATAACCTACGTATCCCGGAGGTGAACCGATAAGTTTTGCGGTAGAATGTTTTTCCATAAATTCAGACATATCTACACGAATCATGTTATCTTCACTGCCAAACACCGCTTCTGCAAGTGCTTTTGCAAGCTCAGTTTTACCGACACCGGTAGGACCTGAGAAAATAAAGCTTCCGATTGGTCTGTTCGGGGATTTAAGTCCGACTCTTGCACGTCTGATTGCTTTAGAAATTGCATTAACCGCATCCGACTGACCGATAACTCTTGCATGAAGTATTTCTTCAAGTCTCATAAGTCTTTCGGATTCGCCTTCTGTCAACTTAGTAACAGGAACACCTGTCATAATCGCAATAACTTGCGCTACATCATCTTCGGTAACGGTTGGTTTATTTGCATCATTTTGTCTGCGCCATTCTTCAGAAACTTCACGAATTTTATCTTTCATATTTGCTTCATCATCTCTTAATGCTGAAGCTCTTTCAAATTCTTGGTTTCTGATTGCTTCTTCTTTTTCCTTAATTATAGCTTTAAGTTCTTTATCAAGCTCTTTGCCTTCGGGAGAAAGAGTGCAAACCTTCAAACGAACCTTAGAAGAAGCTTCATCAATTACGTCAATAGCTTTATCAGGCAAGAATCTGTCGTTGATATATTTGCTTGATAATTTTGTTGCCGCAATAATTGCTTCATCAGATATATTTAAGTTATGGTGTTCTTCGTATTTTGATTTTAAACCTCTTATAATTTCAATTGTTTCATCAATTGTAGGTTCTTCAATGATTACAGGTTGAAAACGTCTTTCAAGAGCAGAGTCTTTTTCAACGTATTTTCTGTATTCGTCCGACGTTGTTGCACCTATAACTTGAAGCTCGCCTCTTGATAGAGCCGGTTTCAAAATATTAGCCGCATCAATAGCGCCCTCTGCTGCACCTGCGCCAATAAGAGTGTGCATTTCATCAATTACAAGAATTACATTACCTGCTTGTCTGATTTCGTCCATAATCTTTTTAAGACGTTCCTCAAACTCACCTCTGTATTTAGTACCTGCAATTAACAAGCCCATATCAAGCTGAATAATTTTTTTGTCTTCTAAAATATCAGGAACTTCATTATTAACAATTCTTATTGCAAGACCTTCCGCAACGGCAGTTTTACCGACACCGGGTTCACCCAAAAGAACAGGGTTGTTCTTTGTTCTTCTTGCAAGAATTTGTATAACACGTTCAATTTCTTTTTCTCTGCCTACAACAGGATCTAATCTCATCTCTGAAGCCGCAAGAGTTAAATCAGTACCGTATTCATCAAGACTCGGAGTTTTAACCTTGCTTGCAGAGGATGATGAAGATGATGACGAGCTTGAACCGCTACCGACTCCTGAGCTTGCAGTCGGTTTGGAATCTCCGAGCATCTTAACGACATTTGTTCTTACTTTATTTAAGTCAACACCCAAATTTTCAAGAACTCTTGCCGCAACACCTTCTCCTTCTCTAATTAAACCTAAAAGCAAATGCTCGGTACCTATATAGTTGTGACCTAATTGCCTTGCTTCGTCCCAAGAAAGCTCTAAAACTCTCTTAGCTCTCGGAGTAAATGGAATTTCTACAGCAACAAAACCTGAGCCCCTGCCGATAATTTTTTCAACCTCGACACGTGCATCTTTAAGATTTACTCCCATTGATTTAAGAGTTTTTGCTGCAATTCCCGTTCCTTCGCCGATTAAACCGAGCAATACCTGCTCTGTTCCGACAAAATTATGACCAAGTCTGCGCGCTTCCTCCTGCGCAAGCATAATTACCTTGATCGCCTTTTCTGTAAAACGTTCGAACATTAATAAATTACCTCTTCTTAAAATACGTATTTTCTATGATAATTTTACTAAATATAGCCTAAAAATTCAAGTGGTGTCATACATACGTATGATTTATTAATCAGCTTAATCTTTTATGTTAATAATTTCGCTTTTTCAAAAAAGCATGTTAAAATGTATGTACCAATAGGAAGGCAGTTACTATGTATGACTACAAATTACTGATGGATATGGCAAAAGAGGCTTCTAAAAAATCTTATTCGCCATTTTCACGTTTTGCAGTAGGCGCAAGTGTTCTTGCAAAAAGCGGTAAAATTTATACCGGATGCAACGTCGAAAATTCTTCTTTTGGTATGACAATATGCGCTGAAAGATGTGCTATATTTAAAGCAATATCAGAAGGAGAAAGAGAAATTTTAGCAGTCGCAATCTATTCTCCAAATGCAGATGATTGCAATCCTTGCGGAGCTTGCAGACAAGTTATGTATGAATTTCAAGACAGCGAGCTCGGAGTTGAGATAATTACCGAAAGCATGAGCGAACTTGTTATAAGAAAGTTGAGCGAATATTTGCCATACGGATTTAAGATATAATAAGAAAGGACATAAAATAAGTTAATAAGAGTAATACAGATTAAAAACACTTATTAACTTTAGCAGAATGTACATAATAGAAATCTTTATAAAATGGTTAAATAAAAACAAAAGAAGGGATAAAGCCAACCCCGATAATACACTTAAAGAAGGGGTTATTTTAAGTTCAGAAGGAGAAGTTACAACAAAACCGCAAGAAGATGAGGCTTTAACATGCGAGCATAATTTCATGCCGGTTGACAGTACGGGATTAGTCCTTGCTTGTACAAAATGCGGATTTGTTATAAAACATAGATAATAAAACTTAGAAGGATAATCAATATATGAATAAATTTTTGGATTTTATATCGTCAAAAAACTTTAGAAATGTTTTGTGCTTTATTGTATTTACGGCATTGGTAACGATTACAATATCTTCTCAGAATTACTTTTTTCAAAAAGTTATTGAAAACGGAATAAGCAAAAAAGATATAGTTGCTCAGAGAGATATAAAAGTAATTGATACAAAAAAAACAGATTGGCACAAAAAAGAAGTTGCACAGAATATAGAACCTATTCTTACTCCGGCAGAAGATGAGTTTATTACAACAAACCTTTCTACTTTAAGAAGTTCCATATCAAAAATCAGAGAAAAAGATATACCTGATGATGTTAAATTGGATGAATTAAGTGTTTTATTTGATCAACCCGCAAAAAAAGGACTGATTGATTTTTTACTTAAATCAAACGACGACGATTTAAACAGTGTTTTTGAAAAGGCTCAGGTAACACTTACTTCTGTTTTAAATGCGGGAATTTCATCAAAAGATTTTGAAAACAATAATGTAGAATCAATAATAAGAAAAAATATACCTTCCAATGTCCCGAGATATCAAGGAACATTAATTACGGGAATTTTAAATCAAGTAATCGTTCCTAATCTTGTTGTAGACGAATTTGCTACTGAGATTGCAAAAAAGAATGCACAAAATTCAGTAAAACCGTATGAAGTTGTATTTAAAAAAGGTCAAAAAATTGTATTTGAAGGCGAGCCCGTCACAAAGTTAAAACGTGATGCTTTGCGTGCTGCAGGTTACAATGTGTTGGAGGTAAATTGGGGCGGTATTTTAGGGTTATATTTGTTGATTGCATTTTTTACATTTATTTTTCTTCAATACGAAAAGAACTACGAAAAACAATACTATAATGCAAAATATATGACAATTATGGGCTCTTTTACGGTATTAACATCTTTGATATCAGCAATACTTCCGACCGGAGTATCACCTGCAATAATACCGATTCCTGCATATACGATTTTACTTTCAATTTTTACAAACCCCAGAAATGCTTTCTTTGCGTCAACAATTCTTATTGCGGCTATTGCTATCGGGATGCATTGGAACATAGAAATAATAGTAGCTTTCTTATTACTGAACACAGTTATAATGACTGCTATGTCAAGATTAAAATTTTCTAAAAGATCTGATTTACTTATTGTAAGTTCAAAAATATCACTTGCAGCAATATTAATTGTTGGCGGAATTTACTTCCTTGAAAAATTCATGATGGACATAGAAAATGTCTTAATCATGAAAGATATGGGATTAATCCTTGTTAACTGTTTCCTAATAAGCGGAGTTTTAGTTTTAGGTATGCTTCCGATTATTGAGAATATATTTAAAGTCATGACTCCATACGGACTTGCGGAGCTTGCCGACCATAATCAAGAATTATTAAAACGTCTTATGCAGGAAGCTCCCGGAACGTTTAACCACAGTTTAACAGTTTCTCACCTTTGCGAAAATGCTGCGGAAGCTATAGGCGCTAATCCCGTTTTAGCAAGAGTCGGTGCAATGTATCACGATATAGGAAAACTTTTAAGACCTATGTTTTTCGTAGAAAATCAATCATTTTACGGAATTGAAAATCCGCACAATTCTTGTACACCAAGGTTTTCTAAAATGTTGATTACCGCTCACCCGAAAGACGGTTTAGAGCTTGCAAAAGATGCTCACCTTCCGCAAGTTATACATAACTTCATTCTTCAGCACCACGGAACAAGTCTTGTAAGTTACTTCTATAACGAAGCACTAAAAGAGGAGGGTGCTGAAAACGTAAATGAAGAACAATTCAGATACCCCGGACCAAAGCCGAATATGAAGGAAACGGCAATTTTGATGATTGCAGATGCAGTTGAATCTGCGGTTAGAGCAGCCAAGAATCCTACAAATGAAGAGATTGATTCCATTATAGATAAAATAATAAAAGAAAGACTCAATGACGGTCAGTTATCTGATTCTCCACTTACTCTGAAAGACATAAAAACCATAGGTGAAACCTTCTCAAGAATGTTAAGAGGCATGCACCACAAGAGAATTAAATATAATGATGATTTAGTAAAAGAATTCGGCAAAAACAAACAACAAGCCCAAAATCTTATACCAAAACCAATCGTCGCTCAACCGACACTTGATATGGATTTGGATGCAAAGGTTAAAGAGCTTGAAAATAAGAAAAACGAAACACTTTCAAAACAGTCGGTAAACAATCAAAATCCGTCTGCAGAATAATTACAATTTATATGTTTACCCCGCCTTAGCCGTTAGCAAATTCAAACATTTTCATATCATCTTCCTGCATAGATTTGATTGATTGAATTTCTGTATTTATTGCTTCAAGTTCTGTTGATAAATCTTGTATATCAAGATCAATCCAGCTTTCTTTTTCATTGATTGCTTCTTTTTCAGAATTGTACCAAGCCGTAATTGCTTCTCTGATACTTGAATCAGTTCTTTCTACAACAAGACCCGCAGTTGTAAAATATGATAATGAAGCATCGGGCAAATATTGACCTGCTTGATCTACCTGTTCAAGATTAAATATTCCCGAAACTAAAGCATCACTGATATAATTTTGGTTGTTAGCCATTTCTTTGTTATATTCTGTTGTCCAACCGTTTGAAGCTGCTGCCATAAAAATCGGATAAAAATAATTGACAATGGCTTCAACCTTTGATGTTACACTGTCCGTATTATCATGAGATTGACCTGTTGATACTAGATCTTGTGATTTAGTTTTATATACGGATACATTATAATTTGATTCTAATTTTCCGCCATCTATAATAGCTTTGATTTCATCTTCGGTTGCATAAGCACCTGCTACTTGTGCAATTAAAGCCGGAATTTTGTCTTTAGAGAATGTACCGCCTCTACCGTCTGCATCCATGCAAGAAGCTCCCAATACACTCTTTAAAATACTTGCATAACTGTCAGACATAACAACTAATCCGTTAGCATCCGTTAATACCATTGAAGCATCCTTCTTCATGCCTGCAGTATTACCCGATATGATATCGGTTGCAGCAAGTGTTGTATTTCCCATCAAATAATTGTAATCCATTGCATTGTATTGACCGTTTGCATAATATGCAATGTTTTTCCCTTGTAAACGAGCATAGTATTCCCTTGTAAGCTCGGATTGCTGACGAGTCAATGCCATTTTTTCGGCAGCATCAAGTGAGATGCCTAACTCGCAATCAGCTTTTCTTGCCGTTAAAGTTAATAATGTTACGTTGTTAACTCCTAAGCTCATTTTGTTTTCCTTATTTGTCCCTTTTTCTTGGTCGCATTAAGAGATTTATTACAATTCTCTTTTCTTAATATATATATCGGCACATTTTTCAAAAACTTTAGTTTTTTTAACGATTTTTTGAAAAATTGTTACAAATCTTTACAAAATGAATTAAAAAAGGCAATTTCTTAAAAGATTTTGTTTTAGTACATATAGAAGGCAAAATATGTGTATAAAGGAATAGTGTATGAATGAAGTACAAGGTGTAAATAATTACCAATTTAAAACAAACAACTTAAATAATGTTGTAAATTTTAAAGCCGGTGGAACGAATTTAAGCACAAACACTGTTAGTCCACAAGATACCTTTGAAAAAGAAATACAAAAACAAAGAAAAAAAGCAGAAAATGACAGAAAATTAAATCAAGCTGTTCAAATTGGTGTTTTAGGTACTCTTTTAGCAAGTGTGGGTTTAACTGCATATTTATATTTTGGCAAAGGAACACCTAAAACTGTTTTTAATAAGATAAGTGATAAAATGCCATCACTTACGGATGATTGTGTAAATCCGAAAGTAAAAGCAACAATTGAAAGATTTGTAAATATACTTAAAGTACCGAAAGAAGTAGCAGATTATACAAAAGCAGCCCCTCCACGATTTATGATAATTCATGGCCCGACCGGCACCGGTAAAACTTTTAGCGCTCAATTAGTTGCAAAAGAATTGAACGCAAAATATGGAGAAGTTCAATTTTCTGATTTATCTTCTGAATATGTAGGTAAGACAGCAGTAAATATCAGTAAAAAATTTAAAGAAATTAAAAAAATGGTTAATAAAAATCCAAAAGAGCAACATGTTCTGGTATTTAACGAAATGGACTCACTATTAAATAATGTAAACAAATTAGGTTCTAACAATCAACATTTGGGACAAAACAGAACTGCTTTCTTAAATGGTTTAGATAGTGTAAAAGATTGCAAAAATCTTACAATTATTGGTACTACAAATGTTAAACCGGAATCCGGAAATATGGATAGTGCTTCTATCGGCAGGGCTGTAATCATGGAGCTTGGACTTCCTGTTAAAAATGAAGCTGCCAGTGCATTTGCATTTCAACTAAGTCGATTCGGCGGAACTGACAACTTGAGAAATGATAAAGAAGCACTTGAAAAATTTGCTCAACAAATTGTTGATAAAAAAGGTTCAAACAGAGATATTGAAAAAATCGTAGAAACAGCAACATCTGATTTTACTATTGATATAGGAAACAAAACAAATGCAACATCTGAGCAAATGACAGCAGATTATATTCAAAGAGCTATTGATAAAAAAGAAGTTTGGGCATCAGGAATTGATGACAGTGCAAACGGTGGAAATATTATTCCTCAAATAAATGACTCGCTAATAGCTAAATTTTGGGAATTCATAGCTAAACAACAAGGTGCAATATAGAAAAGGAAATAATTAATGTTAAAAATAGATTCAACCAACTTTAAGGCTGATACAAAGCCGACTCAATCAACCTTTAATCCCGCAAATCGTCAGCCTCAGCAGGCACCGATTCCATATGAAAACGACTCGCTTGAGCTTATGACGGTTCAAAATGACATGCAAAAAAAACAAAGGCAGCAGGAAAAGTTACAAAAAGTAAGTGCATACGGTACTGCCGCTATCGGTGCAGGCATAATAGGTTCTTTGTTATTAGCTATCTTTACCATGATTAAAAATAAAGGTAAATCTCCGGCTGAAGATGAAATGAAAAAACTTACCGAAGTGACTCTCGATTGGATTGATTTTAAAACACAAAAAGGTTCTGTTGCACCCCTAAACTCAAAAACAACGGCAAAAGCATTGAGAGATGCGTTTAACGGAATAATAGACAGTTCAAAACTTTCAGAAGCGGCTAAAAAATGGGGAGGCAGACGTGATGGCGGTACGGATATAATTTATTTATACGGACATGGCGGAACGGGTAAAACCTATGTAGCTGAACAATTTGCGCAGGAAATAGAAGCAATCTTTACAAGCATTAAATATCCGGATATGGGTTCTCCGCTAAAAGATGCCGCAAGCATGAAGGTCAGCAACACATTCAAAAATATTGAAGAAATAGCAAACAAAAATATTGACCGACATGTCGTTGTTTGTATTGATGAATTTGATGCGGTAATCAAAAAAGCAAATGAATTGTATTCTTCTGACGAAGCAAATAAAACAAGAGCTGCAGTGCTGACAGGTATTGATGCAATCAGAAGAAGATGTAAAAATGTGACATTTGTTACTACATCCAATTATCATCCTAAAAACGGACAAGTTGATGAAATAGCTTTAAGAAGATTTAATAAACAAATTGAAGTTCCGTTATCAAATAAAGAACAAATTAAAGCATTATTAGAAATGTACTTTAAAGATGTTGAACAAGTCGGTGCGGTTATTGAAACAGACTTCTTAAAAACAAGCGCTGCAGATAAATTTGCCGATAAACTCCAAAAAGAAGGATATTCAAACGGTGAAATTGCACTTATTGTTCAAGAAGCTGCAAATATGTTTAAGGCATCGTTAAAAGATGTTCCCGATGCGGAATTAAAAACAAAACACCCGTTCAAAATAGAGTTCTTGGAAAAAGCTCTCAAGATGAAAGGTCAAGCTGCAAGCAAAACCAATAAATTAATGGATGTTAATCCTGACGGCTCAAACCAACAAGCTCCTTTTAAATTAAGTAAGTTCAAAAGAATAATTTTAACTATGTTAAATCTTAATTAATTATGCAGTATTTATGCGGTATATACAGTATTAAGTTGTGTAACAATTTGGTTAAAAATCACTCAAAAAAGGCAATTTTTCCGTATAAAAAAACTTTATATATATGTAAGACAAAGTAAGATAGATAAAGCGGAAAAGGAGACAAAGCAAATAAGCAATTGTTCCTAATTCAAAGTTTCAAGACAATTGGTTTAATACAAATCAAAAAGATCTTAATTAAATTCTCTTTTTATACTCTCTCTTAATATCCTCGTGTTTATTTAATGTTGCTAATCAAAAGTTAGCAACTTTTTTTATACACAAAAAGGGGATATTACCTTCATATAAATCTCTTAATTTTATTTTTTTAAAGCAGAGTGTATTTTATAATTTTTATCAACTTTTTGAGTTTTTTCGTACAAGTCAATCGGCTTATTGTGTGGAGGTAAACAATATGAAAAACAAGTTTTACCCTTAGGATTAGATATCGCAAAATCCCCATTTCCTATAACATCCATTCCAATTAACATGTCACAACTCATTAAAGAATCATTTCCTGTTACAATCAAATCCGGTATAACAATTCTATTAGGTAATGCTAAATCAATAATATATGTTGGGCAAGTTATATATCCTCCAGCTGTACCTATTGGCACCGCACCGGTTTGCTTTAGACCCAATTTATCTATAACATTCTGAGCTACCGCAGATATAGTAGCACCTGTATCCCAAATTCCGTCAATTATTATTTTACTTCTTTCTTCGTATGGTCTGGAATCAATATATGATGGAACGATAATACATACTTGAGATTTTAATTCATTTGCAATTCCGTCATACATTTGTCTAAACGCAAAATGCTTATTACGCATACCCTAATTTGCTCCTGAAAATAATCTGCTGTTGCTCTTCTTTTACTTGATTAACTAAAAATGTTCCAAGTTCATTCTCTTTAAGTGTTTGCGTCATAGCTTCTTTAATTGAATCATATACACCTAACACACTATTATTTTTGATAACAATATATTTATTTGGATATTTTTTTAAAAATTCTTTTTCATTTTTTTTATAGAAATCATATTCTTTTTCAAGCATAAAAGCCTCATTCGTTTTACTATTATAACACAGCATGCCAATTTTCTCAATTATATCCTTTTATAACGTCATATATTTATCTGATTTTGTTATACATAACTATTTTATTGAAAAATAATATGTTTTTCTCTACAACAATTCCTTCAAATAATTTGGCAAAGCAAATCTTGCGTTGTGATATTCTTTATTGTATATCTTACAAGTTTTTGTAATTGCCTCGCCGCGTCTTTCATCATAGTAAGAAAGCGGTTTAACTTCCTCGGAACAAAATGCCCAAGCCCAATATCCGCCCGGGTATGTCGGAATATTTGAAGTATACGTTGAAACTATCGGAAATACTCGTTTTAATTGAGTATACATTTTTTTGATTTCTTCTTTATTCGTAAATGGTGATTCCGATTGAGCAACCATAATTCCGCCTTTTTTCATTGAGCGTTTTACGTTTGTATAGAATTCATCAGTAAATAAACCTTCTCCTGGCCCCATTGGATCTGTCGAATCTATAAGAACAATATCAAACAGATTTTCTTTATCCTTAATATATTCGATTGCATCTTCAACTAAAATTTCGCACTTAGGATTATCGAGCTCACAAGCAATAGTCGGAAGGTATTTTTTGCAAGCATCAATAACCATGCCATCAATTTCGCAAAGAACGACTTTTTCTACTGTATCGTGCTTTAGAACTTCTCTGACAGTTCCTCCGTCACCGCCTCCGATTACAAGAACTGTTTTAGGACATGGATGCTGCATCATCGGAATATGTGCAATCATTTCATGATAATGAAATTCATCACCCTCCGTTGTCATCATTAAATCGTCTAACGTCAACACTCTGCCTAACTTTGAATCCGTATCAAAAATCTCTACTTTTTGAAATTTGGATTGCTCAGAAAATAAAATATCTTTCGTCTTTATTGCAATTCCGTAACCGCCGGGGGTTATTTCTTTATATATATTTTGTTCTTTATCTACACCTTGTAAAACTACTGTCTGTGTCATTATATTTACCTCTCTTAAAATTTAAGCTTGCCTGCCAATATGTGTATATGCAGGTGAAAAACCTCTTGTCCGGCTTCTTTGCCCGTATTAATTAATGTTTTATATGATTTTATACCGAGTTTTTTTGTAACTTCTTTTACTGTCATCATCAATTTACCCAACAAATTTTCATCATCAAGCTCATTTAACGACTCAACGTGAATTTTTGGAACAACAAGAAGATGAATGTCTGCCTTCGGATTAATGTCTTTGAAAACAACTGCGTAATCATTTTCATAAACAAACTCCGTTCCGAATTCACCTGCAATAAT
>Ga0247608_10007413_pt1 | contig 11257 bp, 12 predicted proteins | sample 176DNAGHGlowgp2_FD_193490 | JGI IMG/M metagenome (GOLD analysis project Ga0247608, IMG submission 193490) | Sheep rumen microbial communities from Palmerston North, Manawatu-Wanganui, New Zealand - 1766 DNA GHGlow gp2 | ecosystem: Host-associated > Mammals > Digestive system > Stomach > Rumen ... | reverse complement strand
ATTGTTTTTGCATCTTTATAGTCTTTTTCAAAATTTAATATATTTTTATAATTTGCTCCTCTAAAACTATAAATACTTTGAGAATCATCTCCTACACAAGTAATATTTCTATATCTTTCACTTAATAATTTAGTTAATATATACTGCGCTTCATTAGTATCTTGATACTCATCTATTAATATATATCTATATAGATCTTGATACTTCTCTAATAAGTCTTCATTTTTCTTAAACAATTCTATTGGAAGTAATAATAAATCATCAAAGTCTACTGAGTTATTTCTCTTTAGTTTTAATTGATATGTTTCATATACTTTTTGAATTACTTTCTCATAATCACTTACTGCGTATCTTTCATACATTTGTGGTGATATCATTTCATTCTTACAACTACTTATTTTATTTCTAATAGCTTTAGGATTATATATTTTAGGATCATAACCCATATCTTTAATTATCTTTTTAACTACAGTTAATGAGTCATCTGAATCCATTATGACAAAGTTTTTATCATAACCTAGTCTTTCATAATTTTCTCTTAATAGTTTTAATCCGAAAGAATGGAATGTAGATACAGTTAATTTTTTTACATCATTCCCTATTGCTAAGAATAATCTATCTTTCATTTCTTTAGCTGCTTTATTGGTAAATGTAATGGCTAAAATACTATATGGACTTACTCCACATTCTTCTATTAAATAAGCAATTTTAGTAGTTAATGTTTTTGTTTTACCTGCACCAGCTCCCGCAATAATTAGAAGTGGTCCATCATTATATAAAACTGCTTCTTTTTGTTTATCATTTAAATCTTCCAACATATTTATCACTTCCTGCATTATTTATTATACCTTAATTTTTTATATAAAAAAAGAAGTATTATTTAATACTTCTAAATAGATTATCTAATTCTGTTAAATCTGGTTGAACAAACTCTTCTTCTACTTTTTCTTTTACTTCTTTTTTCTTATGTTCTTTTAATAATTTTAATAATAACTTGTAATCTTCTAGAGATAACATATCATCATATACTTTTAATTTCTTATCATCTAATTTTAATTTATTAGGTATAGTTCCATATACTACTTTTGGAGCAGTAATCTCAATATATGGCTTTTCTTTAACCTTAGATGTATTACCATATACTATTTCTGGAGCAGCTATACTTAAATAATTTTCAGGTAAGTGTTTTAATTCTTTTTCTATTACTTTAGATTGTGGAATATTACCATATACTTTATTAGGTACTTCTGTACTTTTATAGTTCTCTGGTAATTTTTTAACTACTTTTATTACTTTCTTAACTGGTTCCCTGTAGTCTTTTCTTATATATGTTAATACTAATTTATATATAATTAAGAATATTATCCATACTACAAATATGACACTTGTTAATTCTATTAATGCAGTAGCTTGTTTATTAGTATATATTGATTCACTATTAAATATATCTAGTTTATTATTATTAATTACATATAATAATAATGCAAATAAATAATTTATTACTAAATATATTACTAGGTTTAATCTTTTTATTAATTGGGATGTTTTATAACTAAATAAACTTACCCATAGAATAATACTAGTTGCGATTATTGCTGCAAAGTAGACTGCTAGACTAGGAAAATATATCACTATAAATAAATTATTTATCATATTATCAAATATTTTACTTATAGATGGTAAATAACATATTAATAATGCAATTAATGATATTAGAGAAAATCCTATATAGATTATTTTATTTCTTTTAATAGTTTTCTTATTAGTATCAGAATAGATATATACTAATATAATTAAAATGATAAGTATTAATATAGACCAAGCTGATTCTTTAGCTACATCAAAAAATAAAGATAATTTATCTAATAATGATAATTTACTCATATCTAACGCCCCCCTTTCGTTAGTATTATTCTTCGATACTTGTAAGTTCTAAGATGTAAATAGTTTGTGTTGTTTGATCATTATTTGTACAAGTAATTAATGTTAGTGTTCTTACATCATAGTTTCTATATATAGCTACTTTACCTATTTTAGGTTGTGTATATATATTTACTAAGTTATAAATATATTTCTTTCCTTTATATGTTACATAAGCTTCATCATTTAATTGTAGTTGATACAATTCATTAAAGAAGGCTTTCCATCCTGTTCCGGAATGTCCTGCTAATATAAAGTTTCCATTTTCTACATCAGGATAATTAGATCCATTTATTATTAAAATATTCTTTTCTACATCATTTTCACTAGATCTTCTATCAACAAATCCCTTTGTAAGATTTATCTTTGGTATTGTTAAGTAACCGATATATTCATCAGTTACTGGCCCTTCGTCTTCTTCTTCTTTTATTTCTTTTACATCTTCTTCTTCTTTTATTTCATATAATGATTCTATTTCTACTAAATCTTTACCATTATAATAGTAATTTGAAATATAGTCATAAGCTAATACTTTTTTAGATTCAATATAATCATAGAGAAGAAAGAAACCTCCTACTATAATTATTAGTGCCGCAATAAAGGCTACTTTTGTAGGAGATTTTTTATTATGCTTTTGCATGTTTTAATATAAAGTCTAATCCAATACCAAGGATTATAGTACCAATAAGAACAAATATAATTGATTCAGTTCCTGTATCAGGTACTGGTGTTTCTTTTGTATTTGTTATTGTAATTTGATGTGATTGATGATTATCATCTACAGTAAATGTAATTCTCTCATTACTTTTAATATATCCTGTTGGAGCTGTTTCTTCTTCTACTGTATATGTTCCATATGGAATATCTGTAATTACATGTGCTTTTTCTTCTGAAACAAATCTATCTACTACTTTTCCAGTAGAGTTTTTAATTACTAATACTGCTCCACTTAAATTTTTCTTAGTTTCTTTATCTATTTTATTAATATTAATAACGATATTTTTTGGAGTGTTTTTCATTGTTAATGTATAAACTACCTTATTAGTATTAATCTTAAAAGTTATAGGTTGTTTATTTAATATATATCCAACTGGTGCTGATATTTCTTCTAATGTATAAGTTCCTGGAGCTATATTTTCAATGATATGATCATTGATTGTACTTGTCCATCTCGTAATTTCTTTACCTTGTTCATTTTTTACAGCTAATACTGCACCTGCTAAAGGTTTATTGGTTTTTTCATCTACTTTTTTAATTAATATTTTTGTTGTTAAAATTGAAACACTTGTTGTTGCTTTAACACTAGGTGTAGTTTTTTCTAATAGTGCTACATTTTGCATATTACTATTAGTTGGTGCATATTCATATGCTTTATAAATTGTATTACCATTTGCTGTAGCAGTAATATTTAATGTAGTTCCTGCAGTTATTGATGATGCTGGAACTTTAATTTTAAATGAGTCATTAACTCCTATTTTAAAAGAATTGTAGTAACTAAATTCTTGTCCAGTACTTGGAATTATTGTAATGTCCTTTACAGGATTATCTATTGTTACTGTATATTCTGTAACATTAGATGATTTAGTTGCTTTAATGCTATTTGATACATAATAATTATTTTCTAGAACTAATTCTTTACTATTTAATGGTGCTATTTCTAATGCAGTTTCAGGTGTATCAGTACTATCATATCTATGAGCGATACCTCCATTAACTAAATTTTTAACAAGTTTTCTCATATCATATGGATCTGCACCTGTACTTTTAAATTCATTATTTAAATTACTTGTTCCACGTGTAGAATCTAAATACCACCATACAGCAGTTTGTGTAATGTAATAATCTTTATCATTATCTCCAGTAATTGATTTTTCTGGGAAACCATTCTTTAAGATATATACAAGTCCACCATCAATCTTAGTACTATTAGTTACTAAGTTAGCTTTTACATTATTTACTCTATCTTTTGCTTCTTCTACACAATATAAATATCTACCATCTGTAGTTACTTTGTAGGCAAAAGCTCTTCCTGCAATAAACTTTTTATTTACTTTACGAGCTGCACCTATGTTTATAGTACTTTCTGCAGCTTTAACATTCATTATGGAAGCTACTACCATAATTAATACTAGTAATAAACCTGTTGTAAACTTAATTATTTTATTCATAAAAACATCTCCTTCAATGCCGTTTATTATAGCACAAAGTACTTATTTTTTCAAGTAAATGGGCAATATAACACTTTTTATTTTTATTCATATAATATTTTGTGAAAAGGAGATTTTATGAAAAAAAGAATATTTATTTATTTTGTTGGTGTGATAATTATCTTTATTATTGCCTGTAGTTGTCTATTTAATTTAAACAAAAATGATGAAAATATAGAAACAATTACATTGGCAGAAGTTGCTCATACTGTATTTTATGCACCTATGTATGTAGCTATTGAAGAAGGTTACTTTGAAGAAAATGGAATTAAAATAAATTTAATTTTAACAAGTGGTGCCGATAAAGTTACTGCAGCAGTATTATCAGGTGATGCTCAAATCGGTTTTTCAGGGAGTGAAGCTACTATCTATGTTTATAATGGTGGAGAAAAGGATTATTTAAAAACATTTTCTCAATTAACACAAAAAGATGGAACTTTTATAGTATCTAGAGAAAGGATTGATAATTTTAAATTATCTGATTTAAAGGGTAAAACTGTTATAGGTGGTAGAGCCGCAGGTATGCCTGAGATGACATTTGAATATGCTTTAAAACAAAATGGTATTGACCCAAGAATTGATTTAAATATTGATACTTCTGTTGCTTTCCCAGCTATGGCGGGAGCATTTATTTCTGGGCAAGGTGATTTTGTTACTTTATTTGAACCAACTGCTTCACAAGTAGAAAAACAAGGATATGGTTATGTTATGGAAAGTGTAGGTAAACTTGGAGGCATTGTTCCTTATACATCATTCTCTGCTAGAAAAAGTTTTATAAAAGAAAATAAGGATTTAATTAAATCTTTTGATAAAGCTATCCAAAAAGGATTAGATTATGTTCATAATCATAGTGATAAAGAAGTTGCTGAAGCTATCATTAAACAATTCCCTGATTCTAAAATAAGTGAATTAGAAGATGCTGTTAAAAGATATAGAAAAATAGAAGCATGGCCTACTACTACTAAATTTAGTAAAAAATCATTTGATCACCTTCAAGATATTATGATTGATTATGGTGAAATTACAGAGAAAGTTCCTTATAGTAAATTAATGTATAAGATTAATGAATAATTATTATTTTACATCTTTTTACAACAATTATATGTTAATATATACTTCACTTGTTTAATTATGATACACTAATTATATAGGTGAGGTATTTTTATGGATATTAAAACAAAAATAGAAGATGACACTGTATTATTTGATAAATTTACTGATAAAAGTAGAACTTCAAAAAGACGTGCTCTTAATTCAATTGGCATTTATACAATTGAAGATTTTATTAATTTTAAGGAAAGTGATTTTCCTAAATATTCTAAGAGAGAATTATATTGGGCTATGTCTCATATATTTAAATATGAATATTTGGGCGAAGATATAATATATGATGCATTATTAGAAAAGGAATACTTTTCAGATTATGCTGGGTGCAAAAGTTGTTATACCGATATGGTAAGAATGGGAATTATGACAAAAGGATATACAATGTACGCTGTAAATGGTATTCTTTCTGCTCTTGAGGAACATAGTAAAAAGAAGGATGATAAATTTAATATTGAATGGCTTATTAAAAATGTACATTCAAGATATTATAACAACGCGATACTACAATACTATTTAGAATTTATTGAAAAGAATAAAAAAGCTAATCAACAAGCACATGTATTAGATAATAGCCTTGAATTGAATAAATTAAAAATTCAACTTGAAACACTTATTTCTATTAATAATTCTCTTCAAAAACAGATAGATGAGCTTCAAGAAAAAATTAATAAACTTGAAGGAGGTCAAAGAGTACATGGAAAATAATGATATTACTATTGAACAGATCAAAGAGGAAATTAGAAAGTTAAAACTTGAAATAATTGAAAAGGAAAATAAAATTGCCGAGCTATTAAAAATAATAGATGGCGATGATGAAGATAAGAAAATTTTAGAGTAGTCTACACTACTCTTTTTTTGGGTAAATAGTATTGGCACTTATTGTTTTTATTCATAGAATACTTTGAGGTGTTTTATGAAGAAGATTTTAGAAATATCTAATTTAAAGAAATACTATCATACTTTGGATGAAGAAATACTGGCATTGAAAGATATAAGTTTTTCTGTATATGAGGGAGAATTTATTTCGATAGTAGGACCTAGTGGTTGTGGAAAAAGTACTATTCTTTCTATACTCAGTAATTTGATTGATAAGTCTAATGGAGATATAAAACTTGAAAATAAAAGTATAGCTTATATGCTACAAAGTGATTCTCTATTACCATTTCTCACAATACTAGATAATTGTTTAATTGGATTAAAAGTAACTAAAAAACTTACCAAAGAAAATAAAGATTATGTAATTAAATTACTTAATACTTATGGATTAGGAGATTTTATGGATAAATATCCTAGTAGTTTATCAGGTGGTATGAGACAAAGAGTTGCATTAATCAGAACTCTTGCAGTTAAACCTGATATATTACTTTTAGATGAAGCTACCAGTGCCTTAGATTATCAATCTTCTTTAGTAATAAGCGAAGATATATATAAAATAATTAAAAATGAAGGTAAGACTCTTATTATGGTTACTCATGATATTGGACTTGCAGTTAGTATGTCTGATAGAGTTATTGTTCTTTCTAAAAGACCTGCGGAAGTAAAAAGTATTTATGAAATTAAATTAGATAATAAATCTACTCCTATTAATAATAGAAAAGATAAATACTTCCCCAAATATTATGAAAATATATGGAGGGATTTAGATGTACACATATAGTTTAGAACATATTAGTTTTTTAAAAAAACGAAAAAAAGAAAAGATAGTTATTACTACTTTTAGAATACTAATTATATTTAGTTTTCTTATTATTTGGGAAATACTAGCTAGATATAATTTAATTAATACATTCTTATTTTCTTCTCCTAGTAGAATTATTAATACTATTATTAAATTATTTAATACTGGAGAATTAATAAAGCACATAGGAATTACTTTATACGAAGTGTTTATTAGCTTTTCTCTTGCTTCTATTATCGGTATTATAATAGCTAGTATTCTATGGAGATATGAAAAAGTTTCTAAAATAGTAGATCCCTATATAACTATTATTAATTCATTACCTAAAGTAGCATTAGGTCCTTTGATAATTATTTGGGTAGGAGCTAGTATTAATTCAATAATAGTTATGGCTTTAACTATTAGTTTATTTACTACTATTATTAATATATATACTGGTTTTATTAATGTAGATAATAATTATATTATTATGCTTAAGAGTTTTAAAGCTAGTAAATTTGATATTTTTAGAATGGTTATTTTACCTAGCAATATTTTAAATATAATAGCTACTTTAAAAATAAATATATCTATGAGTTTAATAGGTGTTATTATGGGAGAATTATTAGTATCTAAAAATGGACTTGGTTATTTAATTATGTATGGATCTCAGGTATTTAATTTAGATTTAGTTATTAGTAGTATCTTTATATTAGGAATTATTTCTTATCTTATGTATTTTATACTAAATAAAATATCAAAAAAAAAGAAGATTTAATCTTCTTTTTAATATGCTTCTTTATAAATGTTTACAATATCATCTACTGTTACATTTCTTGGATTACCTGGAGTACAAGGATCATTGATTGCTTGTTCTGCAAGAAGTCTTAATTTATCTTCAGGAATTCCTACTTCTCTTAGAGTTTGTGGAATATTTAGTTTTCTTGATAATTCTTGAACTGCGTTAACTACTTTGTTAACTGCTTCTTCATCAGAAATATTATCCATATTTAATCCAAAAGCTTTTCCCATATTTCTAAATAATTCTGGGCAAACTTGTCCATTGAATTTTAATACATGTGGTAAGAGAATTGCATTAGCTATACCATGTGGAGTATCAAAATATGCTCCTAATGAATGAGCCATAGAATGAACTATACCAAGTCCTACATTTGAGAATCCCATACCAGCTATATATTGTGCATCAGCCATTTTTTCTACTGCAATATCGTCTTTTTCATTGGCTGCTTTTTCTAGATTTTTATAAATTAATGCCATGGCATTTATATGGAACATATCAGGTATTAACCATGCTGCCTTAGTAATATATCCTTCCATTGCATGAGTTAATGCATCCATTCCTGTTGATGCAGCTAGTTGTTGTGGCATATCTTGCATTAAGTCTGGATCTATTATTGAACATACTGGTATATCATGTACATCTACACATACCATTTTTTTAACACTTACTTCATCAGTAATTACATAGTTTATTGTTACTTCAGCGGCAGTACCAGCAGTTGTTGGTAAAGCAAATAAAGGTAATGCTTTATTTCTAGTTTCAACAGCACCTTCTAGACTTACTACTCCACCATGTTCTGGGTTAGTCATAATGATTGAGATAGCTTTTGCTGTATCAATTACACTACCTCCACCTACAGCTACTATAGCATCTACATTATATACTTGCGCAGCCATTAATCCTTCTTGAACATTTACTGTTGTTGGATTTGGTTTAATATTTAAAAATTCGTGATAAATAACACCACCCGCATCTAAAATTGAAGTTACTTTTCCTGTTACTCCTGCTTGCTTTAGTGTTTTATCTGAGACTAATAGTACTTTTCTATATCCTCTTTTTAATAATTCTTCTGCTATTTTTTTTCTTGAACCACGTCCAAAATATGAAGTTTCGTTTAAAACTACTCTATTTACCATATCTAGCCACCCTACTTTCTACATAAGTATAACACAATATGTAAATAAAAAAAAGATACATTTTAATTTAATGTATCTTGTGATTTTGAATTTAAACTAAGATCTGCTCTTCTCCCTTCGAGATATGCAAAATATCCTGCAGCAGCTATCATAGTACCATTATCAGTACAGTACTTCATTGGTGGTATTGATAAATCTACATTTAATTCATTACATAAATCTGTCATAGCATCTCTAAGTCCATTATTAGCAGCTACTCCTCCAGCTACTATAACATGTTTTATGTTCTTTTCAGTTATTGCTTTCTTTACTTTATTAATAATTGATTCTACTGCAACACGTTGGAATGAACATGCAAGATCTTCTTTTCTTAATTTATTTCCTCTTTGCTCTTCATTATGAGCTAAATTAATAACGGCACTTTTTAATCCACTAAATGAGAAATTATAACTATCATCTTTTAATGGAACGGGTAAATTATATGTGTCTTTACCAATAGAAGCTAATTTATCTAATTTTGGTCCACCTGGATATTCTAAATCAATAACACGAGCTACTTTGTCATAGCATTCACCTATAGCATCATCTAATGTTCCACCTAGTTTTTGGAAATCATAATGTTTTTTCATTTCTATAAGTTCAGTATGTCCTCCACTTACTACTACAGCTAGTAATGGGAATTCCAAAGGTTTAACTAAACTATTCGCATAAATATGACCTGCGATATGATGAACTGGTACTAATGGTTTATTATAAACAAATGATAATGTCTTAGCAGCCTCTAATCCTATTAATAGTGATCCTATAAGGCCTGGCCCATAAGTAATAGCAATAGCATCAATATCATCCATAGTCATATTTGCTTTTTCTAAGCATTCTTCTAGTACCATAGTAATATTTTTAACATGATGACGACTAGCTATTTCAGGAACTACTCCACCATAATTTTTATGAACATCTATTTGACTAGATATTACAGTAGCTATTTCTTCTACTCCATTTTTAACAATAGAAGCACTAGTTTCATCACAACTACTCTCAATACCTAATATATATACGTCTTTCATGACAATCACCTTTTCATTTCATATGTATTTTAACACAAAAGACTCTTATTTTAAAGAGTCTTTATACTTTCTTTCCATTAAAATTCCATCTATTCCATTATAATAACCTTTGCGAATAGCTCTTTTAATAAAACCATTCTTTTCATACACGTGGATAGCTGGAGTATTATCTTCTCTTACTTCTAAAGTTATATCTTTTTTAACAAGATTTATTAAATATTTTAATAATAAATCTCCTTTTCTACAATTTCTGTGGATAGAATCTATTTCAAATTGATTAATCTCAGCGCGATCGTAAATATCACTATAGTAAATATATCCTATTATTTCATCTTCTTTTAATACTAGAACTTTTCCAAAAGGATTATTACTTAGTTCTTCTTTAATATATTCTTTAGAAATAAAAGAATTATCTAATTCATCTAAATTAGTTAATTCATATATCATAATTTACTTTCCTCTGCTTCAGTTAGTTTTAAATATTCTGGATTAACAGCATGTGGATTAATATTTTCTTTTTCTTTGAAATAATTAACTACTTTTACCATATCAGGTGAATAAGAATTTAATTCTAAATCATCAAATTCATCATTTGAGATATATTCATATTCTTTAATATCTTTTAGTTTTTCTTGTAGATCAGTTAGAAGTATATGACATGGTTTTAATACTTCTTTATAATCTTTATCATAGATAGCTGTATATACATATCCACGTCTAGCATTTAATATTGGTACATGATATGTATCTTTTTTACTAGAAATAGCCATTGCTTCTAATGAATAAATTGTTGTTATTGGAATGTTTAGGCTCCATGCATATATCTTAGCTATAGTGATACCTATTCTAATACCAGTAAAACTACCAGGTCCATTAACTACTATTATTTTATCTATATCCTTTGGAGATAAATTATTATCTTCAAACATAGAAACAATTCTTGGAAGAGCTACTTCTGATAAACTTTGCCCAAATTCTTCTTTTATTTCAGAAATTAATTTATCATTTTCCACAATAGATGTGTATAAATAGCTACTAGATGTATCTATATATAAGATTCTCATAATATTGCCTCACATAATTCTTCATATTTAGAGCCATGTGGAGTAATGATGATAATACGTTTATCTTCATCTTCTTCACTACTTTTAATTCTAATATCTAATCTTTTTTCTGGTAAGTAGTCTTCAATCATATCGGCCCATTCAATAATAGTAATACCTTTTTTAGTATAATATTCTTCAATACCTAAATCATCTACTTTACCATCAAGGCGATATACATCCATATGATATAGAGGTAGTTCACCTGAAGTATATTCTTTAATAATATTAAATGTTGGAGATGTTACTTCTTCAGTT
>Ga0247608_10007409_pt1 | contig 11261 bp, 14 predicted proteins | sample 176DNAGHGlowgp2_FD_193490 | JGI IMG/M metagenome (GOLD analysis project Ga0247608, IMG submission 193490) | Sheep rumen microbial communities from Palmerston North, Manawatu-Wanganui, New Zealand - 1766 DNA GHGlow gp2 | ecosystem: Host-associated > Mammals > Digestive system > Stomach > Rumen ... | reverse complement strand
ACAAACGGAAGAAAGCCCTGACCAACATTTGCAGCAACTGCAGGACAACCGTAATGAGTATGGCTCCCGTTAGCGGGTAATACTTCGTTTGGCCACCTGAGAGCACATGTTGATCGACCATCAGCACATCCGCCTGATAGTAATATGTATAACAAAAGGTAAAAAGACAAAAGACAATAGCACACGCCGTCTGGATAACGGCGGTGCTATTCGAATTTATTTTCATCATCAGTTTTTCTTTAATACTACAGCACTACGTGCAGGAATATAAAGTTTCAACCACTCTTTGTGGTCGTCGGCATATAGCGGATCATAGTTGGTGAAATGCGTGATGCTGTCATCAGCAAATCCAAATCCACCAAACTCCTTCGCATCTGTATTCAATACCACATTATAAGAACCCGTTGGCACGAGGAATCCGTAATCGGTAAACGAACGTGTGGGAGAGAAATTAAATACAAATAGCAGGTCGCCACGCATGAACGCCAGTACCTGGTCGCCATCATTGTGCCAGATTTCCTGAACGGGTGTATCGTTGAACTTCTTCTGACTCTTTATCACTTTCAGCATCTCACGGTCGAAGTCACCCAGCCAATGATAGCACAAATCTTTGTTGTCAACGAGGTTCCATTGGCGACGGGCATACTTATAACTCCATCCATTACCCTCACGTGGGAAGTCAATCCATTCAGGATGACCAAACTCATTACCCATAAAATTCAGGTAACCACCATTGATGGCTGCAGCCGTAACCAGTCGAATCATCTTATGCAAAGCAATACCACGTTCTGCAACACCGTTGATGTCTTTCTTGGCAAAATGCCAGTACATATCGGCATCGATCAGTCGGAATATGATGGTTTTATCACCCACCAATGCCTGGTCGTGAGATTCGCAATATGAGATAGTCTTCTCATCAGGACGACGGTTCTTAACCTCCCAGAAGATGCTGCTGGGCTTCCAGTTCTCGTCGCTCTGCTCTTTAATGGTCTTGATCCAATAATCAGGAATGTTCATCGCCATACGGTAGTCGAAACCGTAGCCACCGTCTTCAAACTTAGCTGCCAATCCTGGCATACCACTTACCTCTTCAGCGATGGTGATCGCGTTGGGATTCACCTCATGGATGAGTTTGTTGGCGAGTGTCAGATAACAGATGGCATTGTCGTCCTGATGCCCATTGAAATAGTCACCATAGTTGCAGAAAGCCTCACCCAATCCGTGACTATAGTACAGCATCGAGGTAACACCATCGAAACGGAATCCGTCAAAATGGAACTCATTGAGCCAGTACTTACAGTTGGAGAGCAGGAAGTGAATGACGTCGTCCTTACCATAGTCGAAACACAGGGAATCCCAAGCCGGATGCTCGTGACGGTCGCCTGGATAGAAGAACTGGTTGGGGTCGCCAGCAAGGTTGCCTAAGCCTTCCACCTCGTTCTTTACAGCATGGCTGTGCACGATATCCATGATGACGGCAATGCCTTTCTGGTGTGCCGTATCGATGAGCGATTTCAGTTCCTCTGGAGTACCAAAGCGGCTTGAGGCAGCAAAGAACGAGCTGACGTGATAGCCGAAACTACCGTAATAGGGATGTTCCTGAATGGCCATAATCTGAATGCAGTTGTAGCCGTCTTTAATCACACGCGGCAACACGTTGTCACGAAACTCCGTATAGGTGCCTACTTTCTCTGCATCCTGTCCCATACCAATGTGGCATTCATAGATGAGTAGCGGATCTTTCTTTGCTTTGAAGGTCTTCTTTTTCCACTCATAAGGTTTAGCAGGGTTCCACACCTGAGCAGAGAAGATTTTCGTCTGATCATCCTGTACGACACGCTGTGCCCATGCAGGGATGCGCTCACCTTCTCCCCCATTCCACTTGACATGCATCTTGAACAGGTCACCATGCTTCATCGCCTTGTTTGGTAGTTTCAGTTCCCAGTTTCCTGTTCCCTCGATCCGTTTCAGGCGGTAGGCATCATCTTCCATCCAATTGTTGAAATCACCCACAAGAAAGATGTCCGTAGCGTTAGGTGCCCACTCTCTGAACACCCATCCGCGTGCTGTCTTGTGTAAACCGAAATAGTCATAGCCGCTGGCAAAATCAGTCAGCGTCTTCTTGCCATTCTGGGTCAACTGGTTGATTTTCCAGACAGCATGGTCATGACGGCCTTGGATAGCAGCCTCATAAGGCTCCAGATAACCGTCGTTTTTCACAAGCCCTATATGCTGTGGGACTTTCGTTCTCTTCACTGCAGTTTTTTTGGCTACAGGTTTCTTTGCTGTTGTCTTAGCGACAGTCGTTTTCTTTGCAACCATAGTATATTGATTTGAGATTGATTATGCAGGGAGTTACATTTTCACTTTGAAGATAGCCTTTCGGATGTTGCCCTCACCGATACACGGCTGATGTCCGTCCCAAGGGAAGAATATCGCGAACTCACCAGGTTTGCAGTTGACGAACGTCTCTGCTACCACACCTGGATATTTTGTCACGTCCTTCTCGTCGTTGTACGCAGCCTCAGGAAGGTCGGCTAACGGCATGTAACCGTAGGTTTCGTTGTTGTCGAGTGGAATCTGGATGTCGAGCATCCGCTTGTGTGTTTCAAAGGTGGCAGCCTCTTTGGTTTTGCCTACAGCAACCTGAATGTTTACAAACAAGTCCTTGTCTTTGATGAAATGCTTTCCCTCCTCAAGGGTGTTCAGGTCATTCTCTTTCAAGAACTTCACGATATCAGCAAACAGCGGGTTTACAGATACGTACTTTTCAAACTGATCTAATGTGTCAACAATCATAGCGTTAATAGTTTAAATATTATTGAATAATTCGTCTTCCGTTCTGATACGTTCCCTGTGCGGTAATCTTGCCGTTGCGGTCTTTTTCCACAAATTTACCTTCACGCATATCGTCAACATAAGTACCCTCGAATCGGATACCGTCTTTGGTCTCTTCGATAGCTGGGCCATTACGCATTCCCTTACGATAAATACCCTTGAAGCGGCTGCCGTCAGCATAGTGGATAATCACTTGTCCTTCTACGGCACCGTCCTTGAAAGTTCCTTCAAAGCGATCCTGCGACTTTTTCGTGAGTTTACCCTGACCGTTCTGCTGATCATTTTTCCAACTGCCTGTATAAATGTCGCCATTTGCCCAGGTCATCGTTCCTTGTCCCTCCTTGATACCGTTGTTGAAATAACCAGTATATTTGTCACCATTCTTGTATTTGAAGATACCCTGCCCTGTTCGTTCACCATTCACATAGGTACCTTCATAGATGTCACCATTGGCAAACTTATAGATGCCCTGACCGTTCTGTACATCATGGAGCCACTCGCCTACATACACATCACCGTCGGCATACACATACGATCCTTTTCCAGAACGCTCGTTATTCAGCCAACTGCCCTCATACGACGATCCGTCGCCCCAGTCGAAATGTCCCTGTCCATTCTTCTGGTCATCTTTCCATTCACCGTCATAATAGGCACCAGCGGCATACGTGTATTTACCTTTACCGTTTCGCTTGTCATGATACCATTCACCGTCATAGACATCCCCATTGTAATAATACATGATGCCGTGCCCCTCCTGGTAGTCACGATACCACAACCCCACGTATTTATTGTTGTTCATAAAGTAATAGGTACCTTTGCCGTGCTGCTGGTCCTGATACCATTCTCCCTCATATTTCTCACCATCGGAAAAAGTATATACGCCATATCCCTGACGTTTGCCTTTCACATAATTCCCTTCATATACATCACCGTTCTTATAGGTTGCAGTTCCCTTTCCATAGGGTTTATTTCCAACTAATTCACCTTTGTATTGTCCACCGTCTTTCGTTACGGTCGATCCGAGTGTAATCTTCTGACTATAAGCCGTTAGGGAGCATATCAGGAGAAGAAATAATGAAATATATTTAAGTTTTGTATTCATGTAAGTTTCCTTTTTATTTCCAACTTTAGTTCGCACATCATGAGCGCGCACCTTATTGTTATCACGCAAAAGTACTCATTTTATTTTGAATAGCAAAACCCATTAGGATTTTTTATAAATTACGCCCCTTTCACATTGACTTTTTTTGATATAACTCTTCTGCTGCCAAATCCATTTGCAGGTCCTCTTCATCCAACTGAGGATACATCTTACTTCCTCCATCAGCCATCAGACATCCTCTGTCTTGCAGCCAGATATGGTTCAAAGTAAAAGCTATTGAGTCCAGCGTCTCTTCACGCTTCGACGGCTTCAGCTCACATTCCCAAACGGTGATGCAGTGCCAGCCCATCGCAGCCAGTTTCTTTTGTTCCTCCTTGTCGCGCTCCTTGTTTCTGCGAATCTTTTTCACCCAGAACTCGCGGTTCGTCTTAGGTATCTTACAACACTCCGAGCTTTCTATCACCTCTTCCATCTTACCTCTAACATCAGACATCCGTGACTCCGTCACGTTATGTCCGTGCCAGAAGCACCCGTTTACAAAGATGCACGTTCTGTATTTCTTCAGCACCAAGTCAGGATGACCAGGCAGCCGTTTATGGTTCAGCCGATAGCGGAATCCCCTACTCCACAGCCCTTTGCGCACAATCATCTCAGGCTTCGTATCCTTCGATCGGATAGCCGCCATGTTGTTGCTGCGTTGTTGTGGGGTTAGACGATCCATAGCTGTTTATTTCAAGTATTCTATCAGCTCTTCTATAGAGCAACAAACCCTGTCGAACAGTTTATACATCAGTTCCGGCTCTTGCTTCTCTGGAATATACGCTATCGTCATTTTCCCCCTTCCTGCAAACCATCCAGCCTCAGTATGAGCACTTCTGCCACAGGGCAGCACTATCACGCAGGTATCGCAAGCCTCCATAGCCACGATGTCGTTTGTAAACTGCCTTTCTGCTTTTGGGTGCTGCAGCATATCACGATACTGCTCAGGAGTCCATTCCATATAGTCCTCGCTCACGCTGCTCCACTTAAATCCAGGGTCACCCGATGGCGGATTACGGAAGTCATAGACCTCGTGTCCTGCCTCCCTGAGCGTCTCCACCACCTCAGGGTAATACACATTTCTCCAACTGCTTGCTACGTATATATTTCGTTTCATAAGTGCAAAGATATGAATTGTTTTTGAACGTGTTCAGTACCTGGTACGTGACACCTAACCGTTAACCGTTAAACTTTATCGAGGCTCCTTCTTCCCTACTATTGCCCACGCTCGGAATGTATCTTCCACCATTTTTTCCAGTTCCTTTTTACTGGCAGCATCCAAGTCAAGTTTTGCATGTTTCTTTTTATTCTCTATGTGGGCAACGTATCGTCCTTCATGTTCATAAGCATAACATATCTCATCATTCTCAGAAACTGGCTGCACATCCAAGTCAAGGAAGGACGATGCAAAACGGATTTTCGTACCACGTGTACTGTTGCTGCCCTTCCTTTGCAACAACATTCTTATGAATATCACTATTACAACCAATGCCAGAAAAGCTCCAGCTTCAGGTGGTAGAAAACTAAACATATTCCGACTCATTTCTTTATGAACGATATCAAAGCGTCTTTTGTTTTGCAAAGATACGATTAAGCGAGAACAAAAACATACACAAAAGGGACAGTCACTTTTGTGAATGACACGTACCTGTCACCTGTCTAAACTATTCCTTGCCTGCATTGGCCTTGTGGCGTTTATTCATCATTTCGTTGTATTCATCAACAGTCATGATGCCTTCCACTGCCTTTTCTGGACTTTCTGCATCTTTGTAGAAAATCCAAATATAAGGCAGAGGTGTGTTTTGAAGAGTCCAACCCATTCTTGACAGAAAGTTTCCTGCGTCAACCATATTTTTGATTTCGTAGCCCTTTTCATCAACTAGTCTTGGTGAGTCTTTCAAACGTTCCCATGCTGGAAAAATAGGATTATGACCAAAGTTAAATTTTGTTGTTGAAGACGCGTATTCATAAGAACCAGATATTGCACAATAATAACGTTGTGTTTGTGCAAAAACACCCATTGAACACATCAGCGTAAGAAATAATAGTATCTTCTTCATAATCGTATATCTTTAGTTTATCGTTAAGGTTATCGTTAACGTTAGATATAACACTCTCTCCCTAGTGTTTCTGTCACACCTATTGGAATTTTTCAAATTGTTTCAATGCTTCCTGTGCAGAAATATTTCCCTGCTCTGCTGCCTGGCGCAACAGTTTTAAGCCCAGCGCTTCATCCTTGGGCACGTCAGTACCAGTATAATAGAAAACTCCCAAATTGTATTGTGCATCAGCATTTCCCTGCTCAGCCGCCTTCCTATACCATTCTATGCCCTGTACAATATCTTCAGCTACACCCAGGCCTGAATAATAGCAAGTACCAAGACTGAATTGTGCGCCGGCGTGTCCCTGCTCTGCCGCTTTGCGAAACCATTCAAAGGCCTGTACCATATCTTCATCTACACCCTGACCTAAGTAATAGTCTGAATAATAGCACATCCCCAGCTGATACTGAGCTTCAGCATCGCCAGCGGCAGCGGCGGCCTCATATTTACTTGTCTGCGACCATGCAGAAACAGGACATAACATCACCAAAGCCAGTATCGTAGCAAGTGTGATGATTTTCTTTTGAAAAGAGGTTTTTTGCATAGTGATTCTTTTTATCGTAACTATCGTTTTTTGCTATTCATCATGTCAAAAACGCCACGTGCCAGATTGAGCATTGCACTATCGGGCTGTTCGGCCTTCATACCAGGTATCAGATACGTTTGTGCTAGATAGTCGCATTCTGAGTTTGAGAGTTCTTTTTCCAGCTTCTTGCCAGTACCAATGAAATAGGAGTGATCAAGGTAGCCGACAACTATAACAAGTCCGCGGTCGTTCTTTCCTACCTTATATTTACCATAGATACCACTCACCATTTTCATGGGATTGTCATCGGCGATATGCCCTACAATAACCATCGCGGACTCGATACACAGCACATCATCCAGTTTTCCTAGAACCACGTTGATACTGTCAACGATTTGCTCCGACAAGATACCATCCGGATTAGAAACATACTTACTATGATCCTGCATATGTGGCATCGGAATATTCTCAGCGCTCCACACATGCGAATCCGTCAATTCGGCCTTTTGGCTTTGGTCAACAGCTTTCAGACTTGTTTCCTGTTTTTCGTTTTGATTAGAAGATTCACCAGGGCTAAACACATAGCCCACCAATGCTGCGAGAGCAATGCCCAGCACAACGATTATAGAAATAAGAACGTTGCGCTTCTTTGATTTTTTGCTTGATTGTTCGTTCATCATTTCCCGTCAGTTAATTATGTCTAGATAATCCTTTTCTTTAGGTTGTTAGTTATTACTGCCGACAAAGATACGAATTAGTAAGAACAATACAAAGAAAAAGTGTTTTTTCTTTTATCATCGATCTAAAAATTATTAAGAACTCGTTGCATCGATCTAACGAGATCTAAAAGAATTGTTTGTTTCAAAATGATCTCTGACCTTTGCAACAAAAAAATTATGTCGAATCCTGCATTTATGTCCGTATGCTTCGAGGGTGAGCGACGCGAACTGAGGTCACTTTATAGTAAAATGAAACGGCTACAAGAAAGGGAGAAACCATTGGTGGAAAATAGTTTCTATTATCCAACGCGGTGGTTGGGAAATCTGGTGATAAAGCTTGGTGAAGATTGGCATAAAGTATATTGCCGAGGCACTTGGAGTTCCCTAAACTTGGCTAACGACCATCTTTACTTCTTTACTGAAACGGCTTGGCAACCGCCATTCGCACTACTTAAACTAATTCAGGAGAAATACCCGTCTCTCCAGTTCTTTTTCGAGGCAGAAGGAGATGGCTGGGATTCTTATCTTACGAATGACGCAGAAGGCAAGTACTACTCTAATAGATATATCGTTGATGTAGAGCCAGACATTGAGTATTTTGACACCATAGAAGAGGCCTGTAACCATCTCTCCGCCTATATAGACAAACCTGTTGCTAATACGTGGCAGGCTTTGTATGAAGCGGCTGAGAATTGGAACGATGAACATCCCGATTCCGACTGGCCTATCAACGTGAAGCAAATAGAAGTAATCAGTAATGATGAACTATGGGAATGATTGATTAGTTCCCCCAAATCCGTGATTGTTGATAATAGAATTAGCGCTTATTTTTGAACCAAATATCCATACACAAAAGGGACTCCCTTTTGTGTAAAACATTCTTGATGACAATATTGCCTTTAGTACACAAAAGGGACGTCCCTTTTGTGTACTTTTTAAAACTCTTCTGCTGCCAAATCCATTTGCAGGTCCTCTTCGTCGTATGACAATGGACGAAGTTTATTTTACTCTTATTTTATGTGTCTTTATCTTTCTTCGATTACCACGAAAGTTTTCAATTTCATTGATTCGAAATACACCTTTCTTCAGGGCGGTCAAAGAAACTATAACCTCTTCTTTATCCCCTCCACATGTTCTCTTTTCTAGAAAAGAAGGGTCTACATATTTGTATGTCCTATCCTCTGCAAACGCTTCCTTGTCATAATCCAGCTCATACCAGATACCCACAGATCCATGGACAAACGATTCAAATATGATTTCATCGTTTATGGATATAACCTTATCCGTATCTTTGAAAATCCATCTTAATTTTTCAATTAGTTTTCTCATTATTTTAAGTTCACTATTCTATTCATTTATATTGGCCAAAAATTTTATAATCTCTTACACAAAAGGGTCCCTTTTGTGTAAGACGGTTGTCAAGATGTCACTCACCTGTCCCGTTGGCATTCTTCCTTTGTGTTACTTCACAATCTTTCCAGTTTTGTCGATATAAACCCACTTGCCGCTGGTATCTTCGACCTTAGCCTGACCCTCGCTGAAATCATTTGCACCTTTCCACTTGCAAGGAATAACGACCGTTCCTGTCTTGTCGATATAGCCCCACTTGCCTTTATCGTCTTGGACAGCAGCCAGGCCCTCGTGGAAATCATATGCAACAAAACTAAATATATAATTCCACTGGCAAGGAATGACTAACCTTCCTGTTTTGTCGATATAACCCCACTTGCCGTTGGCGTCCTTGACCGCAGCCAGGCCCTCGTTGAAATCTTGTGCATCTTGCCACTGGCAAGGGATGACTAAACGTCCCGTCTTGTCGATATAGCCATCCTTGCCATTGGCGTCGTAGACGCGAGCCAGGCCCTCATAGAATCCCGATGCATTTATCCACTGGCAAGGAATGACTAAACGCCCTGTCTTGTCGATATAGCCCCACTTATCGCTAGCGTCCTGGACTGCAGCCAGACCCTCGTGGAATCCCCATGTTTTTTTCCACTGGCAAGGAATGACTAAACGCTCCGTCTTGTCGATATAGCCCCACTTGTCGTTGGCGTCCACGACAGCAGTCAGGCCCTCGGAGTATCTCCATTTAGCTATCCATTTACGGGTGGTTACTTGATTCGATTGCTTCGTACTTGTCTGTTTCTTTGCTGGTTTCTTCGTACTCGTTGTCGACTTTGGGCTTGTCGTCGCCTGCTTCGTTGTCGTTGTTTGTTTCTTCACAACAGGTTTCTGCCTGACATCCTGAGCGAATGCCATTTGTATGCTGAGTGCGCAGACAATGAGCAGCGCAAGGCGAATCGTCAATTTCTTCATAATCGTTTGTATTTAGGTTGTTAGTAATTTTTTATATGACAGAACCTGTTCCTAGTATCACTGATATCTACTTATCCATTATTTGAATAATGGGCACTGTCTTTTCAATGTTTGACTTGGTTTCATATCTGTGAATCCCTATTTGTCTTGCAACTTTGCCCTCTGGAACCCTTACAATTTCATCATCATAATAGTATTTGTTGTCGTCGTTAATAAGCAAGAAAACAGGTTCTTTAAATATTTCAATATCACCTATTTCTTTATTTTTTCCCATTACTAACGCTGCATCATCATCTATTACTTGAAAAACTTTAAAAGCGTCATTTTCCAGCTTCTCGCCTGGCTTATCAAAATAAGTAAACTCGTCGTCTTCTGAAAGGTTTGTGTCATCAGAAGAATATTTCGACGCAAATATATAAGCAAATAACAAGGTAATTATTACCCCCGTTACAATTCCTGCTAAATAAATCAACCATTTCTTCATAATCGTTTTCTTTTAGGTTATTAGTATTTTCTGATGCAAAGATACGACAAAAAAAATGAAATTCTTAATAAATCCGGTAAAAACTTAAAGAATGCCGGAATATTTGGACAATCGTAATGGCCGGAATACCTTTGTCGAAAAAATGGAGTACAATGTCAAGAAAGAACAAGCTGTTGAAATGTGCCAGAGTTTTGTCTCTGTGATAACAGGCAAGTGTTTTGAGAAAGCCGCTGAGCAAGGAGAACGAGTCGAAGTTTCTGTAATCCAGCCACACCTTGCAGAATTAAGTCGTCGCATCAGCATTCGTTTTACAAAGGATGGCGATGCAAACATTAACATTGCCCCTTTGAAAAAACGTTCAAGTTGTGGGAACAATCTACAGCAATTCATTGAAGAATACTTACCTGACTATTATCACAGAGATGATGTGCTGCATTTGGACATATACTCCAGATATATAGACAATGAGGAGCTGGGTGAGAGCGATTTGCAGTGGATATATCAGGACTTTGGATCTGACAAGAAGAATGTTGAAGAAGAAATAGACCGTCTGGAAATGAAATTTGCTTACGAAGCCCTTTTGAACTGGCTTGAGAGCCATGAACCAGATAGCTGGTAATGACTATCTTCTTTGCCTGTATGCCTGCCTCGAAGTGTTGGGCCAGAAACTCTTTTCCTGGTGCAAACTTCTCTGGCATTCTAATTTTTCGTCCTTGTAAGTCACACAGATACTTCAAAGTCTTTTCATCCTTGGCTCCACTTAGCATATCATCTGACAAGACAATCTCGTAGTCAGGTGTAATAGCCATCAGGAATTTATCGTAAGCTCGATGAAAAGTGGGAGTCATGCATAGACCGTTCTTAGGGTTCGTGCGATTATTCTCATCGTCAGCCCAACCAGATATATGGCAAGCCTCCAACAACGGTGTATTTGTGATTCCTGTAATACAACATTGATTAAGGTATGCTGTCAGTACAGCATCGCGGAAGAATTGCTGGTTTACTCTCTGACGTACCACAACTTCTCGTTCACGTCCTTGAGGCAGTTTCTGAATGTCAGTGTCTAAAGTATCTTCAATTTTCTTTCCTGCCCTTTCTGCAAACAGTCGTTCGCTTTCAAATGCCAATTTATCAA
>Ga0247608_10007408_pt1 | contig 11262 bp, 4 predicted proteins | sample 176DNAGHGlowgp2_FD_193490 | JGI IMG/M metagenome (GOLD analysis project Ga0247608, IMG submission 193490) | Sheep rumen microbial communities from Palmerston North, Manawatu-Wanganui, New Zealand - 1766 DNA GHGlow gp2 | ecosystem: Host-associated > Mammals > Digestive system > Stomach > Rumen ... | reverse complement strand
AGATGGCCTTCATAGATGCGCTGACCGATGACGAGCCTTTCGGCTTTAGTGTATTTCATGTAGACACCTCCTTAAGGGTATTAAACCACAATACCCCCCTCGTGTCTACTTTTTGGCCATCATTACAATTTGTACTATTATCAGCGTATGTTATATGAAAGGGGAATATAGGATGAAAGCGGAAGGAAAATCAGCTAATTTTTTAAAGAATAATAATTCATTTTACAGAGTTCCATATTTTCAACGTGGGTATGTATGGGATAAAGATAATTGGAATGGAATATGGAATGAATTATCTGCAGAAAATGCTTCAACTTATCTGGGAGCAATAGTTTTGAAAAATAATGAAACAAATGAAAAAACAATTATTGATGGGCAACAACGTTTGACGACTTTGACTATTTTGATGCGTGCTTTGTATGATTACAGAATAAACGGTTAAATCGAGAAGATTATGAGGCAGTTGTAAACGGAAATTTTGATTTGAATAGTACGGCCGAAAACGAATCTAAAATAATTATGTGTTACAGATATTTTACTGATCACATAAACTCTTCGGATGGAGAAGTTTTATTTCGGATTCTTTCAAGATTATTAAATGACGAGGTTCAGATGTTGGTTATCATAGAATTGGATAGTAATGATGATGAACAACATATTTTTGATACGATAAACAGCACTGGTGAGAAATTGACGGCTGCGGATATTATAAAGAATGCGCTCTTCCACACTATTCAAGGGGATGATAATATTGATGGAATATATCAACAGTATTGGCAAGAGTGTTTTGAAAAGAATAACGAAGTAGTAAGTAAATGGCTCTGTACAAAGGGAACCGGTCAGAATCAAAGAACGTTTATTGATTCGTTCTTCTATTGCTTTGCAGTGATAAAAGGCTTCTTTGATGTTAAAAATGACAAACTAGCAAATCTGGCTCAGAAATATAAGGAACATATACAAGATTTTGATCACGATGCAAACGTTAGTTTTATAATGGAAGTATATGAATATGGTAAAGTTTATTGGGAAACATTTATAGGTTTTGATGCGCTGACAGCTTATTCATTTTCAGATGATAAAAGCCGGTTGCTTCACATTCTTAGTGAGAGCAAAATATATGCGTTTGATTCAATAATCCTTTATGCACTAAAAAACTATGATGCTGATAAGCAGTCAAAGATTTTCAATAATATTGAGAGATATGTGGTCAGGCATTTTATAATTGGAACTTCGGAAAAGAAGAGCTTTGCTGATAATGCAGCAAAGATGATAAATAATACTTTTGATTTTGAAGTAGAACTGAAAGATGATAGTATTTCGGATGAGCGATTTGAAGACAGTTTGAAAGACTTATCTAATAATAATGCAAAATTATTATTGTTCTGGGTTGAACTATATAAACAATCAATCAGTAACAGAAATGATCTGTCCAAGGTCTTCCTACCATATTCATTTGAGTTGGAACACATATTACCGGTGAAATGGGAAGATAAATGGAGCAATAATTTGCCACAAAAGGATGAAGATGGTAATCTGATATCGAAGGATCAAGCAATTGCAAACAGAAATAAGGTTAAAAATCAGTTGGGCAATATGACATTGTTAACTGCAAGTTTGAACAGAGCAATAAAGAATGGTTCATTTAAAGATAAAGTTAACGGAAATGGTAAATACCCTGGCTATAAAGATTGCTCGGCATTGTCAATAACAACAGAAATAATAGAGGAAAACGATTGGAATGAAAAGACGATAATTGAGCGGACGAAGAAATTGTTTGATTTGATAAAAAAAATATGGCCGGCAAATGCTGTATCTTAAAAATATAATTGTCTGATGTTTTCCTTGTTTATATAGTAAATTGATTTGGGGATATGTATGACTTTTGATAGTAGTTTTTGTGATGCAGATGGTTGTACAAGGAGGTAGCGTATGACGTGGGGGGTAAAAACAAATAAGTTTATCGTTCTTTTGAGTTTATTGTTTCTTTTTACAATATTAAATACTACATTTATATTCGCTAGTTGGGAAAAAGTTGAATATATTGATCAGAATGGTAGTGTAATGAAATTCGCGGGATATATAGATAGCTATGTTGTGGAAGCAGGAAAACTAAAAGGTATATCTATAAATTCAAGCTCAATGAAATATGGATATGGTGGTGCAGTTTTGATGAAAGTACCCAAAGAGGTGGTTGAAATAGATGAAGTGGTGGTAAATGATTGCTATTATTATGATTCGAATGGAAATAAGTGCTTCCCGTCTATATATTTTGCATTTGATGATGCTACAGAGCTTAATTATATAGGTAATCGTAGGAGTGATTGTAAAAACAGTTTTTTAACAAGCTATATACCTAAAAGTGTTAAAAAAATAGGTGATTTTTTCAGCGGATCAGGAATTACAAAGATTGTTATAGAAGATGGCGGTGCAGTTGAAATAGGGAATTCGGCTTTTTACGCATGTTTTCACCTAGAAACAATAGATATACCATCAGCGGTAAGTATAGGAGATTCAGCGTTTTTAGGCTGCAAGATATCGTCAGTAGATCTGCCTAATGTTACAAGCATAGGAAATAAGGCTTTTAAATTGTGTGATAAATTGGTTGACATAAAAGCACCATCCGCAGTAAACGTAGGAAAGAATGCATTTGAAGGTGACTATAATCTTCAAAAAGCAACTATGCCCAAAGTGACAGAAATAGGGGATGAAGCATTTTTAAGCTGCAAAAAGCTCAAAGAAATAGAACTGAATGACGTTATTGACATTGGTAGAGGAGCATTTAAAAAATGTGAATCAATAGAACACATTAATTTGAGCAATGCTTTAAGGTTGGGTAATGAAGCGTTTTGTGATTGTTATTATTTGTCAGAAATAGATGCACCGCAGGCTGTTAGCATTGGTGGGACGACTTTTTCCAATTGTGTATATTTAGAGAGGGTAAATCTTCCAAAGATTAAATCTATATATCTACATGAGTTTGAGACATGCCTAAATCTAAAAGATGTTAATTTGAAATCGGTAAATCATCAAATATCCGGTTCTTTTTTTAAGAATTGTAAATCATCTTTGGTAAAAATGGTCTTATCATCGGTGCCAGCAATTAGTGAGGATACTTTTGATGGGTGTACTTCTCTGGAAGAAATAGATTTGTCATCTGTATCGGAAGTCAGCAGCAGTATGTTTAGTGATTGTAAATCTCTTGTTAAGATTAATATATCATCGGCAAAAGAAATAGAAGAAAGGATGTTTGTCGGTTTTAAAAATTTAAAAGAAGTTAATATACTTTCAGCAACTACCCTAGGAATGAGTGCATTTTATGGGTGTAAACAAATTGAGATAATAAATGCACCCAAAGTAACAAGCATCGGTGATTTAGCATTTTATGACTGTTCAAGCTTAACTTATGTGGATTTATCATCGGCAACGTACATTGGTAATCAGGTTTTTGAATATTGTACAAATTTAACGGAATTGAATCTTTCGTCTTTGCCATGTTTATCAAGTTCTGTTTTTAGCGGCTTTACGAATCTAAAAAAGGTTAATCTGGCCTCACTGACAAGCATTGGGGAATCAGCTTTTAGTGGATGTATTAATTTGCAAGAAATAGATATATCTTCTTTGACCGTAATTAATGGTTCTGTATTTTGGGGATGCGAAAAACTACAAAATATAAATCTTTCGTCCGTTGAGAGCATAGGGAATGAGGCCTTTTGGGGTTGCTCTAATTTGACAGAGGTAGATTTGCCTTCAGCAAAGTATATTGGTGGAGGGGCATTTGGAAAATGTAGCAACATAAGTTATATAAAAATACCTTTAGCGACTGCCATTAATAGTTCCGCCTTTTCTGAATGTACAAATTTGTTAGAAGTTGACATTCCAATGACAACAAGCATAGGAAACTATGCATTTGAAGGTTGTACAAGCCTAACAAGTATTAATATGCCAATGGTGACAAGTATAGGTCATTCGGCATTTTATAATTGTACAAGCCTAACAGAGGTTTCTATACCGCTTGTAACGCAAATTGGATCTGAAGCATTTTGTAAATGTTCAAACATAAAAAAAATAGATCTACAATCTGTGACTGATACTGGAAGAAAAGTCTTTTGGGGGTGTGCAAGACTTCGAGTGGCAATTATACATGGGGACACTATATCAGAGGAGGAATTCTACGGTGCCTCCGGTCTTGAAGAAATAATAACAGACAGTGACAGACTCATAATAGAGCCAATGGCTTTTTATAATTGCACATCCTTGTACAAAATAACCCTTCGAAAACCCGGATATGTTTCCTCGGGATGGGATATTTACAGTAGCGCTAACAATGTAGTATACAAGGATGGCGACAGATACGAAGATTTGGCAAATAAATCAGGGAGAACTTCATATCTTTATGCCGTTACAAAAAGGTGTACGCATGAAACAATCGTTACCGATAAAGCAGTTGCCGCAACATGCTCCAAAACCGGCCTTACCAAGGGTAGTCATTGTAGTGATTGTGGTGAGGTAATTGTTAAACAGGAAATAATACAAAAGAAAAAACATAGCATAGTTAAGGATCCAGGCAAAGCGGCGACATGTGCACAATCAGGACTTACGGCAGGCAGTCATTGCAGTGTATGCGGAGAGGTCATAGAACAACAGGTTGTAATCCCGAAACTGAATCATAATATTGTAAATGACGCAGCCGTTGCAGCAACATGTTCAAAAGCCGGTCTTACAGCGGGAAGTCATTGTTCTTTATGTGGGGAGATATTTATTAAGCAGGAGACCATTCCTAAAACAGCTCATAGTATTGTGACAGATCCTGCGACCCCGGCTACATGTTCAAAAACAGGTTTGACGGAAGGAAGTCATTGCAGCGTATGCGGTGAAATCATAGTTAAGCAGAATACAATAGCAAAAAAGAGTCATACTGTAGTTTACGATAAGGGATATGCTGCATCTCATACAGAAAAGGGTCTTTCGGATGGAAGCCATTGTTCTGTTTGCGGAGAGATAATAACGGCTCAAACAGTAATTCCAATTCTTGAAAATCCTTTTACTGATGTCAAGAAAGGTAAGTACTATATGGAATCAGTGCTTTACCTGCTTGATAAAAACGTAATGACCGGATTTAATGCGAATACATTCGGTGTTGATTCAAATCTTACCAGAGAAGATATGGTTACACTTCTTTGGAAGTCTGAAGGCAAGCCGGATATGAAGGTTAAGGAAAAGCCTTTCCCGGATATTCCTTTAGGAAAATATTACACTAATGCTGTGGCATGGGCAAAGCAGAATAAAATAGTAGGCGGATATGCAACCGGCTATTTCGGACAGGGTGATGACATTACCCGTCAGGATTTCATAAAGATCATATATGGCTTTGCAAAGTATAAGGGTTATGACACTTCAGTTGTTTCTGCTAAGACATATTTGGAAAAAGCTGATGCAAAGGATGTGGCATCGTATGCTCGTGAATCCATGAACTGGGGATATGAAAAGGGGCTCATTGGTCAGGGAAGTGACTTAAGGCCGAAGGAAAATATCACTAGGCAGGATGCGGCAATGATCATTGCCAGATTCCTGAAAAAGTTTGACAAGGATTTTTATGATATTACATTCAATGCAAATGGCGGAACAGGAGCACCGGGGGCGATTAAAAAGCCTCGAAATACAGCAATCGATTTGCCGACTATAATTCCAAGCAAAACAGGTTATACCTTCCTTGGATGGTCAACTGAGAAAAACTCTGAAACAGCGGATTATAAAAATGGTGATCCATATAGTGCCGACAGGGATGTAACCTTTTATGCGGTCTGGAAGATTAATACCTACACTTTATCTTTTAACGCAAATAAAGGAAGCGGTGCACCGGAGGCAATAACAAAAACGCACGGGGTAGCAATTAATCTGCCTTCGGCCAAGCCTGAAAGAACGGGTTATACTTTCCAGGGGTGGTCTACAGATAAATCATCCGAGACTGTTCAGTATAAGGCAGGTGCTACATACAAAGAAAATGCCAATACAATCTTATATGCTGTTTGGAAGATAAATACGTATAAGATATCTTTCAATGCAAATAAGGGAAGCGGAGCACCGGAGGCAATTACAAAAACGCACGGAGTAGCAATAAAACTTCCATCGAGTGTTCCTCAAAGAACAGGTTACTCTTTCCTTGGCTGGTCATCAGATAAGTCGTCAGATAAAGCAGAGTATAGAGCGGGGGCAACCTATCAGAATAATACAAATGCAGTACTTTATGCTATTTGGAAAGCGGACACATATACCATATCCTTCAACGCCAACAAAGGAGGCGGAGCTCCGGAAGCAATAACAAAAACCTACGGAGTGTCTGTAAAGCTTCCAACGGCTACGCCTGAAAGAACAGGTTATACCTTCCTTGGCTGGTCTACAGATAAATCATCCGAAACAGTTGAGTATAAGGCAGGAGCAACATACAAAAACGATGTCGGTGCAACCTTATATGCTGTATGGAAAATTAATACCTATACCATATCTTTTAACGCTAACGGAGGAAGTGGAGCACCTGAAGCGATAACTAAGACGCATGGAATTGCAGTAAATCTTCCGACGGGTATTCCCGAAAGAACAGGTTACACTTTCTTGGGGTGGTCCACCAATAAGTCTGCCGAATCCGCCGGCTACGGGGCAGGATCGGCATACAAAAATAATGCAAATGTTACCTTGTATGCTGTGTGGAAGATAAAAACCTATACAATATACTTTAACGCCAATGGAGGAGTAGGAGCACCGGAAAGAATAACAAAGACCCACGGAGTGTCTGTAAAACTTCCAACCACAAAACCTGAACGAACAGGCTACACGTTCCTTGGCTGGTCTACAGACAAATCATCCGAGACAGCCGAGTATAAGGCAGGAGCAACATATAAAGCAAATGCCGATGCAACCCTTTTTGCTGTGTGGAAGATAAAAACATATACGATAACTTTTGATGCCAACGGAGGAAGTGATGCGCCGGATGCAATTATAAAGAATTACGATGCATCAATTACCATTCCGGCGGATGAGCCTCAAATGACAGGATACACATTCCAAGGGTGGAGTACAGATAAAACTTCCAAAAAAGTGCAGTATGTGAGCGGTGATTTTTATAACAGCAACAAAAATATAATGTTATATGCCGTGTGGAAGCTTAAGGAATATAATGTCATTCTTATGATGCCGGATGGTGCATCCCAGGTGGTAAAAAAAGTTTGGAATGACACGATAACCATACCGGATGCGACTTATGTGATATCAAATAACTGCTTTGTAGGGTGGTCTACGGATGATCAGGTTTCAGAATGGTGGCGTAACACTACACCACAGAACGCCGAGCAATATGTAAATTATAATGCGGGAGATGAATATTCGACAAATGCAGATCTGCTGTTATATGCAGTTGAAATACCTGTATATAATTTTGCATTCCGCCAAGAAAACATATTTTATGTCAACTGGCCTGAAGATATGATAGTTATTCATGGCCGGGAATGTGTCTTCCCTGATCTGGATGTTACCGGTTTTAATTTTTCCGGTTGGGATATAGACCGTGATGGTATTCCGGATTATGTACCAGGCGAAAAATATTATATAACCGGTGGGGAAACATATTATCGAAGCGAATTGAAGCCCGTATTAGAGTATACCGGTAAATACCACGTTGTATTTGATGCAAACGGCGGAACGGGAGGACCGGTCTCAATAACAAAAGAGCTGTCATCAGGAGATCGTGTTATCTTGGATCTCTCAAATAAAGTACCCCAAAGAGAAGGATATCACTTCAAAGGTTGGGCGGCTTATCCTGAGGCGGATGATGTTATAGAAAGCTTTATTCTATGCGAGTATCCTTATGTGTACGCCTCCAAGTTTTACGCAATATGGGACGAGATAGATACATTTACTGTCACTTTCGATGCTAACGGCGGAAGCGGCGGTCCTGATAAACTGGAAAAAACAGAGTATGTTGATACAAATCTTCCTGAGGCAGAACCCTCAAGAGCAGATTATAAATTCCTTGGCTGGGCGGAATCTCCGACAGCTCGGGTGGCAAAATATGCTGCCGGCGGCAAGTATACAGATGAAGGTGACAAGACATTATATGCTGTATGGGATTATATTGATACTATCACCATTACATTTGATGCAAACGGTGGAAGTGGTGGACCTGAAAGCGTAGAAAAGAAAGAATATTCAACGATTAATCTGCCTTTGGAAAAACCTTCAAAAGAAAACAGCTCATTTATTGGATGGTCCGTAAATGGTGATGCTACTGTTGTAGATTATGCCCCCGGCGATCTGTTCAGTTCTGATTTCATAACTACACTTTACGCCGTTTGGGACGATACTGAAGTTGTATCAGGTACCTATGGAGATAATATCACATGGAGCCTGAATGCTGATGGATGTATGACATTTTCCGGTACCGGAACAATGACAGGAACAGCGTATATGCTGAATTTGAACGGTAGAAAGGTTAAAAAAGTAGTTGTGTCCGAGGGAATAACAAGTATTTCGGAAATGGCCTTCTATAATATGAGTGATTTGGAAACAGTAGAACTTCCGAGTGGAATAACGAGTATTGGAGGGCAGGCCTTTGGCAACTGTTCAAGCTTGAAGGCAATTGACATTCCGGATACTGTGACAGCGCTTGGGTTCTCATTTGCAGGTTGCAGCAAATTAGAGAGTTTCACCATTCCAAGTTCTGTTACATCTATCAGTTACCTTGGTGTTATGTCTGGACTAAAGACATTCACCTGTCTGTCTACTATCGCAAATACGGATTGGGTTTGGAATTTGGGAGAAAACCAGATGCCGTCTCTTGAGAATGTATATCTGCCGGAAAGCTATAAAACGGTAAGTATTAGCGGACTTCATGCAGGGTGTGCAATTACATATTTCTAATGCTATAGGAATCGGGTGTACACATACATAGTAAGTTGATTGTGGGCAGCCCCGCCGGGCTGCCCGCTTTTTTGAAATTCTGGCTTAGTTGTAGGACAGCAGTATTTTTGAAGAAACTTACAATCTGACAAAAAACACGTCCCCCTGTCAGCTCTTCGCATCACCGGCTTTCATTTCGAGAGCCAAAACATAAATAGGGCAGGGAGGCAATATATTTCCCTCGGGTGCATAACCCATTCTCTGCACCCGAGGGGAATATATTGCCGCCATGCCCTTTCACTCCACCCTCACCCCACAAACCAAATTGACAAAAACCTCCATAAATGCTTTAATATTGTGAGTATATTATTGCTCATTCACAAAACACCACGGAGGTAGCACATGATCTCTTTATTGATTTCTTTTGTAATACTGATAGCCGGCTACATTCTTTACGGCAGGGTGACCGAAAAGGCATTTGCGCCGGACAATAGGGAAACGCCGGCATTTAGGAAAAAAGACGGCGTTGATTTTGTTCCGATGAAGACATGGAAGGCTTTTCTTATCCAGCTTTTAAATATAGCTGGGACGGGGCCGATATTCGGCGCGCTTATGGGCGCGGTGTTCGGGCCGGTGGTCTTTTTATGGATAGTTTTCGGCGCAATATTCGGCGGTGCGGTACACGACTTTATGAGCGGCATGGTAAGTTTGAGACATGATGGGGCATCTATAGCAGAGCTTTCCGGCATATATCTTGGTAAGGTTGCAAATGTTGTGATGCACATTTTTTCGGTGGTGCTTTTGATCCTCTGCGGCACGGTATTTGTAACGAGCCCGGCGGGGCTTATCGCAAAGCTTATCCCGAATTTCATGGACGCCCGGTTCTGGACAGTCGTGATAATTGTATACTATCTTCTTGCAACCTTGCTTCCGATCGACAAGCTGATAGGAAGGCTTTACCCTGTATTCGGAGTGCTTTTGATAATCATGGCCTGCGCGGTAATAGGAGGTATCGTTTTTTCGGGAGGAGAGTATACGATACCGGAGATAACATTTGAAAACATGCACCCCGAAGGGACCCATATTTGGCCGTATATGTTCATAACAGTAGCTTGCGGCGCAATATCCGGCTTTCATGCGACACAATCGCCGATGATGGCAAAGTGCATCACTTCCGAAAAAGAAGGTCGCAAGGTGTTTTACGGAGCAATGATATGCGAGTCTGTAATAGCCCTTGTATGGGCAGCGGCCGGCGTGGCGTTCTATGGTTCGACGCAGCTTTTAAATGACGCTCTGTCGCACGGCGCATCAAACGTCGTATATGAAATATCTACGGGCGTGCTTGGAATGTTCGGCGGTGTGCTGGCAATTGCCGGCGTTATCATTTGCCCCATCACATCGGGAGACACCGCATTCAGAAGCGCAAGACTTATACTTGCGGAGGTCTTCAGGCTTGACCAGAAGAAGATCAAAAACAGGCTTGTTATAACCATCCCGCTTTTGCTTGTGGGCGGACAATTGACATGGTATTCTGTACATAACGATAAAGGCTTTCAGTCGGTATGGCGATACTTCTCGTGGAGCAATCAGACGCTTGCCATGATTGCCCTTTGGGTAGCCACTTCATATCTTATAAAGAAAGGAAAAAGCAGGTTCGCCTCTCTTTTGACGGCTTTACCGGCAACATTCATGACCGCCGTAAGCATCACATACATTTTGACGGCAGGAGAGGGCTTCGGGCTTGATTATTCGGTTTCGGCGATTGCCGGGATCATTGCAGCTTCCGCTGCCTTTGGATTATATCTTACGATCTGGGTGGTAAAAAGACTTGTTCCACCAAAAAAATAAGTAAAAAAGCTTGTCGGGTGTACCTGAACAAGCTTTTTTCTTCATTGGGTACACCCGACAAGCCCTGTATTCCACGCTGCAGTGTACCCCAACAAGCTTTTTCCCTTATTAGGTACACCAAAGAAGCTTTATTCCGGCCCACGGTGTGTACCTAAAATGATAATTTCTTCAAAAGGTACACCAAAGAAGCTTTATTCCGGCCCGCAGGGTGTACCTAAACAGATAAATTCTTCAAAAGGTACACCAAAGAAGCTATTACCCAGCCCGCAGGGTGTACCTAAACAGATAAATTCTTCAAAAGGTATACCAAAGAAGCTATTACCCAGCCCGCAGGGTGTACCTAAACAGATAATTTTTTCAAAAGGTACACCAAAGAAGCTGTTATCCGGCACGCCCGGTGTACCTAAACAGATAAATTCTTCAAAAGGTACACCGAAGAAGCTGTTATCTGGCCCGCGGTGTGTACCAAAACAGATAATTTCTTCAAAAGGTACACCAAAGAAGCTACATTCAAGCCCGCGGTGT
>Ga0247608_10007404_pt1 | contig 11266 bp, 10 predicted proteins | sample 176DNAGHGlowgp2_FD_193490 | JGI IMG/M metagenome (GOLD analysis project Ga0247608, IMG submission 193490) | Sheep rumen microbial communities from Palmerston North, Manawatu-Wanganui, New Zealand - 1766 DNA GHGlow gp2 | ecosystem: Host-associated > Mammals > Digestive system > Stomach > Rumen ... | reverse complement strand
AGCTGATTGAGATGGAGTTCAATTTGTTGGCATATCTCGGTGATTTACAGAAAAATCAAACAAAATATCATTTTGAGTTAATCACAAAGAATGAGCTAATTCTCGAACATGAATCCATGCCTTTTTGAAACTTTCTGGATTTGATCCTCGTGGATACCATCCTCCATTCATTTCATGCATTGTCCTAAAAATAACTTTTAGCTTTAATTCTTTTATTGTTTTAAAAAAGCTCTCATATTCTTTATCAAACGCTCCAGCAGCAACCTGATCTGCGTTATATGAATTTGGAGAAACTGTAATGTGATAAATTCTCTTATCTCATAATAATTCTTTCATATTTTTTAGCTCTCATATAACATCTTGTTGATCCCAAGGATCATAAATGAATCCAACTAAGGGCAAATAAAGGTTATATGTTTTTTCTATTTCAACAATATTAGCTACAGTATTATCAGATGATTTTAATCAAAACACAAAAGCATTTGTTGTACATGGGATACTACACAACAAACAAAATAATATCGTTAATAAACTTCTTCTCATTTATTTTTATTTCAGGTAAAAGTGCTTTCTTTTTTCTCAAAAAAGATAGCTTTTTGCTATCTTTTTATTTGTTAATTATTTAAGAGATTATTTGATACTTAATAAGTAAGAAAATTGCAATTCAAATGAACACAATTGAGAAAATCATGATAACAAAATTTTTAACTTTCTCAGCTCTTATTGCTTCTTTTAATTTTGAGATTCTTTCTTCAAGCTTTTGCTTTTCTAGTATAGCCTCTTGTTTTTCTCTATTATAATCAGGAAGCGCTATCATTGTCTGAATTTTAGTCTCAAGCTCTCAAATTCTTTGTTGAAGCATAAAAATAACCTTATTTTTTTCTTCAATCATCTTATCTTTTTCTTTGAAGATAAGAAATAATTTATCAATTTTTTCATCTACAGCTTGATCGATTTCAGATTTTAATGCTATTGAATCTGATGAATGACTTGTTGATGAAGATGTGGTTGCTTCTCATATTAATTCTGATTTTACCTCATTATGAAGTAATGAGAATTCTTCTTTTAAATCATCTATTTCTTCCTTTGCTAGAAGCACTTTATTTGCAACTTTTTTATAAGAAAGTTTTCCACCTTTTACATATCTATCAATTGTTCTTGTAGAAACTCATAATTGAATAGCTGCTTTTTCTCTTGTGATTGAATAAGTTTTCATTTTACCCACTAAGTAATAAAAATATTATGCAGGTTTGTCGAGATCAAACTTTGTAAGTTCTGCTCTCTGCATTCCTGTAAAAAATGATTTTACTGCTTGATATAGCATGACTCCAGCAACCATACTACAAAAGCTTACTAATAAGATTAATTTTGTTAATGTGAGATTCATCCACAATGCTGAGAATTCTGATGATTTTCACCCTAAGTTTTGGACAATAACTGCTATAACTACTGCAAAAAACAAAAAGAATCCGATTGTATAAACTAGTATTGATAATCTCATTTTTATTTTAGTATTTTACTAAGTAAAGCATATGCAAATGATACGACTATAGAGATGATAAATACTCTAATCGGATCATCTGACAATGTAACATGTGCAATATCTCAATAATTACTATTTATAAAATATTGGAAGAAATATAAAATCCCAACATTTATTAAAATAGAAACTATTCAGAAACTTAACCATTTTAGTGGAGTACTTATAAAATGGATAACACTTTTAAGTCAATAGTTAATAACCCAAAAAAGTGCTCATAAAATAACATATGCCTCAAAAACTGTTGTAGAATCTTTTGCAACTGGTTCTATAATTATTCCGAATTGATAATAATTAAGAGCAAAAAGAATTCCTGCATTTATTAAGATAGAAAGGACAATGTCTTTTATAAATCTCCGCATTAGCTCTAACAATGTAAATAGCTGTCGATTCATTTTACATAACTGTCTACTCTTTTCAATAGAAAGTTTACAAAAAAATAATGAAAATTAGCGTTTCTTATTAGAAAATCTTATATTTTACTACATTCTGATAATAGATTTTATTGAGATTATAACTGTAATCATTATAAAGACCCTTGTTTATAAGTTTAAGATAATAATGTCGGAAGAATCTGAGCTTCTAATTAAAGAATATTCGAAAAATCCACTTTGCAATTATGAGATGAAAGATCCTGATGTTTTTAGACATGAAGGAAATTTTATCTGTTGAGATGACATTACTGTTTATCTTAAAATTAAAGACAATAAAATTACTGAATTTAGTTATGACGGGAATCCTAGTAATATTACTCTTGCTTCATCTAGTTTTTTATCAGAATTCATCATTTGAGCTGATTTAGATGAAGTATTAACTTGGGATTATAATACTTTTCTAGAAAAATGATTTGAAGTTTCTCCTAGAAGAAAAAGAGCCGCAGTAATTGCGCTTTTAGGGGTTAAAAATGCTATCTATAAGTATCGTTGAGAAAAGAAAGAGGATGATTTTGAAGATTTAATTGATTAGATACTTGAAAAAAACAAGCAAATATTTATAGTGTTTCTTGCTAAACACATTGTATAATGCTCAGGTGATGGAACTGGTATACATGTACGCTTGAGGTGCGTATGCCTTCGGCTTGGGGGTTCGAGTCCCCTCCTGAGCAATTAAAAATTTAATTAGTCTTTTGATATGAGTATCTGAAGGCTTTTTTATTTTGATGAAATTTTAAAATAATAAAAAAGAGCTCATTTAGAGCTCTTAAATAGTTAATTTTCTTCTTAGAAGATGTATACATATCTCAAATCTTCTTCATCACAATAAGAACACACATTCTCACTATCCATGGAAGACCTACATGATCACTGACCATAATCCTTACTTTTAAGTACTTTTCAACAAGTTTTCACCTCTGCAAGGTCTACTCCATCTAAATTACTTTGAGATATAAGGAGATTGGCATTCTCCTCATTATCTGGTTTCATCATAAGTAGGAATCCCCCATTTTTAATTCAATTTTTTATTCCTACATAATATCCATACTGTCAATTAATTATTTTTGAATTAATTCCAGAAAATTTTCTGTTAGAATCAACATCTAATGGTATCTCTTCCATTCCTACAGCTTTTAATAAATCTTTAATAACTTCTATTGGTTGCATTTTAACGGATGCATCAGATGCCCCTGTTCAATTTGGCCATTCTCCTTTATCATTAAAATACGTAATAATAGCTGATCATATTTTAGCTAAATCCATTTTTCTTTGAGTATCAGGATCTTTTATTTCTTCTTTCTGTTCTTCTAGCTTTGGTTCTTCTGTTTTAACTTCTTCTGTTTTTTGTTCTTCTACCTTTGGCTCTTCTGTTTTAACTTCTTCTGTTTTTTGTTCTTCTACCTTTGGCTCTTCTACTTTAGTTTCTTCAGGTTTAATCTCCTCTTGTTTCTGTTCCTCTGCTTTAGTTTCTTCTTTAATAGCTTCTCATCCCATTTCTGAATAATACTTGTATTCTTGAGTTCTCATTAACATAAGCATAACATTTCATCTGGTTTCTAATGATTTTGTAGGATAAGATACTTTTTTCATGATTCCTACCTTTTTAAGGGCATTAAGGTGATTTACATAATATGGATCCCCTCCATCATTTTTACTTCATCGAAGAAGTCTTGAAAGAATTGTTCAAAATTGAGCTCTTGTCATAGAGTCATTTGGTTTAAATTCTGTGATTCATTGTCACATAACTCATAATTTACAAGCCATTTGAACTGACAATTCCAATACTGGATCTAAGTCTTTAGTATCACTGAATGAACATTGTCTTGAGGCGTCTATTGTTCCTCATAAGGTATTCATTACAAATACAGCAATCATTTTAGACATTTCTGCTCTTGTTACAGGATCATCCATTCTTGCTTTTTCATAACTATCTTTTGTTGTTATTCATTTTGAGAATGCCCATTCATATGCTTGCATATATTCATCTGGAATTTCCTTTTTTACTTCTTTTTGTTCTTCTCCGGTCACTGCTTGTGCTCCAGTTAATTCTGGAGTTTGAGTTGTTGGAGTCTCAACACTAGTTTCTTTTGGTGTTTCTACTGGAGTATTTTCTTCTGTAATTGCTTCTTGTGCATAAGAAGGGAATATTAATAAACTTCCCAAAATTAGGCATCAAAATAAGAAATTTGTTGTCTTCATTTTTGTGGTTTTTTTAAATAAAAGTAAAAGATTCTTTGAAACTATATAAATATTTTTTCTATTATCAATTCAGAATTCATAAAAAACTAAAAAAACAGCGATAGAAATTCTATCGCCATTTTAATTTTAATAGAGACAACTCTTCTAATCAATCGAATCAAGATAATTTCTTAGGGCGAAAGAAAGTGCATACAAGCAAAATCCTCCAATTCCCAATGCTGTCAAGAACACCCATTCTTCATGGGGTTTCCGAGATATGAAATAGCCACACGCGATTGCTACTAAAATGAATAGATAGCCATGACGATAAAGAGCATCTGAAAGATCTTTTCTCTGTGTCTTTGTTAAAGCTCTAGCTTCAAATCCTATGGTCTTTATTAACTTAGACATGGGAATAAAAGTAGCTATTGCCAATAACCAAAACCAGTGAGAAACGAACACTGCTAGACTAGCACAGTATGTACAGGCTAACACAACTAATAGGAGAGTCCCCCATAAAAAAATAAACCTTTTCATATTCTTCTCATTTTGTTTTACACTATTTTAAAAAATAAAAAAAGAATGTCAATAAAAAAATACTCCGTATTGATTAGTAATCTTTGTCTATTAGAGATTATTATTTTATTTATAAGATTTAATTGATTCGCAATTATTAAACTATGCGACTCATAATTGTTTTTGAACGTCTGAGAAATCAAATTGTGGACCATATTTTTTATGTATAAATTCATTAATTTTCGCTACATTTCACTCATTTATTTTCATTTGGTACGCCAAAGTATCTTTAATACATGGATATTCATCTGCTAATTTTTTAATTTCTCAAAAAGTTTCTTCTTCCATTTTTTGATCATCCATTTGTATAGCAAAATTTATAATTCGTTTTAAAATTGTATAACTTGATCCGAATTTTTTATTGCATAATTCAATATACCTTGCCAACTTCTTTTTTTCTCATAAGTCCCCCAGTTCATCAAAATATGTATTTAAATAGTTTAAGAAATATATTTCATAAGCAATTTCCGATATTTTTCATTCATAAATTTTTGTTGTATTTTTTAGTCATGGAATTCAATATCATATTTGTTCTAATCAAATCTGATTCGTATCGATATCTTGTTGTGATCAATTGTCATCAATATAAATAAGAATTTGATGTGGGTCTTCTGTCCCCAAATAGTCACTAAAATATCAAATATCCCTTTGGTCTTTTGGAGTAAGTTGTAACACATCTTCTGTTCAATCTTTTAATACATCTGCATATTTGAAGTGCTTGTTCAAATATTCAGTTCATTCATTTAATTCAATAATTCACAAGATGGTATTCACTCTACCTAGACAATAATCTGTATTTCACATTTTACTTCATTCTAATACTTCATTATTTGAGGGTAACATTACACCACCTTTTAACATAGTAGACATTAAAATCTCTCACCAAGATAATTTTTTAATTGCTTCTATTGGCTCTTTCCCTTGTTGTCTCAATTCTATATATCTTTTATTTAATTTTGAATCTTTTAGCTTCTCTGTATCTTTCTGGAATAAGATTTCAAATTTACTTGCTCATAATGTTTTTCATTCTATTTTTCCTACATCACAAAAAGATATAAAATCTTGGAATTGATCAGTTGGAAATATTAGATTTTCTCAAACACCATGTGACAAATTTCTAGAAATAATAGCTGCTTTAGCTCATATCATTGCTTGTCTTAAAAGGTTTTTATGAGCGGAATAATCCTCCCAAATCTGATTTAATTCCTCTAAAGTGTCATCATCTAACTGCTGTGAACCATTTTTCAACGAATTATAAATCTTCAAAAATCTTTTTATTAAATATGGTTGCACATTTTTAGCTCATTCTTGTAATTCCGGACACATTTTACGTTCAATATCATCAATTGTCTTAATTTCATGTTCATTACCTGGTGTATTTAATCACATCTTAGTATTAATATTATATAAAGTATCATAGACAATATGAATTATATACTATATTTTTTATTTGTCAAAATTATGAAGATGATTAAGGCTAATTATTGATATCCTTTTATTTTTCTCTTTTTTATCACTATTTTAATTCTTTACAAAAAATGTCTAGTTTTTTTTGACATTTTTTTATTTTATAGATAAAATTAGTTATTGATTTTATACCATACCTAAAACTATGTCACAACAGTGGAGTAAAGTTGAGAAAATCCGTTCAAGATTTCATCAAAAATTCTGAGCAAGAATTATCAGAAAAAACCATAGATGAAGAAGAGTTGATAAAGCTATCAATACTTCAAATTTTTTGTATCGTAATTGGATTCGTATTTGAGAATTATGTCTAGTATTAGTTTTAGGTAGTACAACAATTATATTTTGAAATGGAGATTCTACTCCAAACAATCTTGAACTTGTTTACCCTCTTCAAGAGGTTTCAACTGTTGAATGTAGAACTGAGGCATGGGATACTTTAAGTAATGAATGTAAAAAAGAACTTCCTATTATAAAATGAGCAAATTATTCTGCTTACAAAAACAATGAAGATTATACTAAGATATATAGTGTCCTTTATTGAGGAAATTATAATGACTGATGGGATGTTGAAAAAGGAAGTCACTATTGAGTAGATATCGCCACAGCAAGATGAACCCCTCTCTATGCTATTGCAAATGGTAAAGTTTATTTCGCATGAGAACAAACTGGATACTGAAATGTCGTAAAAATCGAATTTGTATACCAATGAATTAGATATTATGCAATTTACTGACATATGAGCAGCATTAATGTCAAAGACTGAGATACTGTTAGTAAATGACAAAAAATCTGAGAAACATGAAATTCATGAGTATCAATGTGAGCATTAGGAGGATACCATGTTCACTTTGAAATTGCTAAATGAGATTCTGGAAGACCTGTATATGCATTCTATGGTTGTCCTGATCTTAGCAAATGAGGTATTGAAATTATAAATCAATGACTTTGTAGAACTGAAATGTTCTCTCGTACTCTTGATCCTATTGCTTTATTAGAATGAGCTAATGCTAAACTTCCTCATCCTAATACTAGTAGTAAAACTACAGTATCTGAAGAACATGCAGCTGCTGCTCCTGAAGTTACAGAAGTGACTAAAGAAGATCGTGAGCAAATTATAAAAATTGCCAAACTATACATAGATAGTCCGTATGTTTTCTGAGGAACAGGATCCCTTCCTTGAGAAGGAACAGATTGTTCTAATTTTACACAGAAAGTGTATGGTAATGCAGGAATAGAATTAGAAAGAAGTTCTTCTGAACAAGCATATCAATTTTCTCTAGGTTGATATTGGTATGATAGTATTAATCTAGCAGATGTATGAGATCTTATCTTCTTTAAAAATACTTATAATTCAGACCAAGAAATTACACATGTTTGAATTTATATGGGAAACAATATGATGATTCATGCATGATCTAGTAAAGTTGAAATTGTTACATTAGATAATTATTGGAAAAGTCATCTAAAATGAATTGGATCATTTAAATATCTTCACAATAATTATAATAAAGCATTAGCTGTTCAAAATTATAATAAGATTCTTTCTACTCCTATATCCAATGTAGAAATTGCTAAAGTTACTCCTCAAGAAGAAAAGAAAGAGGAAAAGAAGACTGTTGAACAAAATACAACTAATCAAGAACATAATGTAGCAAATACTGAGGAAAAGAAAATTACACTTGATTGAAGTAAACTTGATTCTACAGGGAAGGCTTTCTTTGGGGAATGGAATGTTAAAGTAGAATGAGATATTACTACTCATTTGAAGAAATGAGAAACAAGAACCTTAAAACTTACTATCGACAAAAATAATGGAGATAAATATAATTGAGTTTTAAAACAACCTATTATGTTCATCTCTAATTCTACTGCAGTTAGTATTGAACCCGCTGCCATCAGTCTTGTTAAAAATTGAGAAGTTGAAGTAAAACTAATTGCTAATCAACAATGAGGAACTGTATTTGTTGCAATTAATATGTGAACTGGTAGAATGTGAGGATTTGAAATTACAATTGAATAATTATATTTGAAAAAAGATTTTTGCCAAGATTACTAATACTAGGATTGTTAATCCTCATATTAATCACCATGCAAAAGTCTTTTTCTTTTTAAGAAAAAAATAAACTATATATCAAAGAAGTATGGCAAAAAAATAAAATACTCATGGAACAAACAAGGCTACTGTCCATGGAGCAGAACATCATATACAATTATAAATATTATATGCTACTATAGAGGTATGAGCTACTCCTATAGCAAATAATAAAACAAGAAACCAAAAGAAATATTTTTGTAATCTCATATAAGATTTTCTAATTTAAAACGCAGATATCTTCAATATGGTGAGTGTGTGGGAACATATCCACCGGTTGAATCTCTTTAAACTTAAATCATTCTCATGCCAACAATTCTATATCTCTCGCCATCGTGATTGGGTTACATGAAATATATAGAAGTTTGAAATTATATTCTTTTTTTAATCATGAAAGATAAGAAATTACATTTGGATGTAGTCATTCTCTTGGAGGATCAATAATCACTAATCATACATCTTTTATCTTTTCTTCCAATTCAGGAAAATTAATTAACATTTTTTCTGCTGGAGAAGCAACAAAAAAACTCTTTTCTTCTAGTCAATTTATTTTTGCGTTGTGCCGTGCATCAACTATAGCTTCTTCAACTATCTCTACTCAAACTAATTCTTTCCCTATTCACATTTTTAGAAAAGAGAGTCATATACTTCAGGCTCAACAGTATAAATCTAGAATATTTCAATCGATATTTCAAACCATTTTCATTGCTGTTCAGAATAGTTTCTGAGCTCATAGAGTATTTGTTTGGAAAAATGAAGAAGGCGATATTCTAAATTGCACCTTAGTATCTTTGTCTTCCTCTTCTTGTTCGTGATTCGAAAAATCTAATGTTTCATAGATTACTCAATCTCACCAAAAAGTTTTTATTTCTGTTTCTGAATTACGAACAATATCTGCTAATCAATTATTATAACTTATTACAAAACTAGAAACTTCATCTTTTAGATATTGATCCGTTTTTAATTGTTCCAAAAAATTTTGCCATTTACTATTATCCTCTCATTGAAGATTATTATCTGAAACAGAAAGATTTACTAATAATTGTCCTGTATTTATTCACTCCCTTATAACTAGATGACGGAAAAATCATTGATGGTTCTTTTGATCATAAACTTTCAATCTAGAATTTTTACAAAGATTTTTTAGATACAAAAATAATTTATTCACTCTTTCAGATACTAATCAACAGTGTTCAATGTCTATGATTTTACTAAACTCTCACTGTTTATGAAAACCTAAATTAAAATCCGCATCTATACTATATTTTTTCATTCATTCTTTTAATAGATCCTCCTCTTTTTTTCAACTTTTCTTTGCTTTTCTAAAATTCTCTTCCAATTGTTTATATACTCAAAAACTGAATTCTATTTTGTTTCTATATCCTTCTTGTTGTGGAGATCCAACTATTGGCAAAAAAGTTATTGCCTGAGTTTTTGAAACTTTTCAAAAAGCATCTTTTACTATTTCTTCTTTTAGTGCTAATTGAGACTCATAGTTCATTACTTGCCACTTACACCCTCAACATCCAACTGCATAAGGAGGATGTTTTTCAGTTGGTTCTTCCATAAAAGGAGAAAAAAAGTGAGAACAAATATTATGTCATGTTATTAATTTTGGATTTTGTTTTTTTATCTCCAAAAGATGTGCTTCTATGTAATCTTTTTTCTGTTTAACTACACGAACATCAACAATACTTCATGGTAAAGCTCATCATTTTATTAGTACCTTTTTTCAATCAGGTAAAGATGCTATTCAAATTCATCAATACCCTATTTTATATATTGTTAAGCCTTTTAATATCTTTTGCATAGTTTGTTTGTAGGAATAAATTTCTGGTGTTTTATATTATAATTCTATTTTATATTGAAAATAATAAGGAATTTTATATATTATCTTCCGTTAATGTTTTATGGCGATTGTAGCTCAGTTGGTTAGAGCATCGGATTGTGGTCCCGAGGGTCGAGGGTTCGACTCCCTCCAATCGCCCCATTTAGGGAAAATTAAACCATAATATATTGGTCCCCTTAGGTAAATCAAGAGGACTTTTTTTATTGGGGAATATTTATTCTTAATTTCTCTTGAATATTTATTCCTAATCTCTATACTCTTTGCTAGTCGTTTTTTTATCTTGTTAGAAAAGTTATGGCACACAAGAAGGCCGCTGGTTCGGTTAAAAATTTAAAGGACTCTCAACCAAAATATCGTGGGGTCAAAGTATTTGGAGGACAGCCTGTTCAAGCTGGTAATATCATCATAAGACAGAAATGAAGTAAGTATGAATGTGGAAAAAATACTTATGAAGCTGCTGATTTTACTATACTTGCTGAAAAGGACTGAATTGTAGCTTTCAAAAAGAAGAACTTTAAGAAGTTTAATGGTAGAACATATCTTAAAACTGTCGTTGAAGTTTTCTCTGCTGAAGAATTAGCTGATCAGAAAAAGGGAAAAGCTCCTGCTGCACCTAAAGCTGAGAAAAAGGCTCCTGCTAAAAAAGCTCCTGCAAAGAAACCTGCTGCAGCAAAAAAACCTGCTGCTAAGAAGACTACTACAAAGAAAGCTGCTGCTGAGAAATAATTCGATTTTTATTATTTATAACTAGGAAAAGATGTCAATTGGTCCAAAGAAAAAGATTAGTAAGACACAGACAAATAAAAGACATTCTACTTGGAAGACTATCAATCAAAGAAGATTAACAAATACTTATAAAACATCTAAGTGTCCTAATTGTTGAGCTAATAGATTGAATCATAGAGTTTGTCCTGCATGTGGATACTATAATGGTAAACAAGTTTTGACAGTAAAAGCTAAGTGAAGTAACGTTGTTGAAGCTTAATTAGTGAATCGTTTTAACTTTAAATAATTTCCATTCCATGGATATTAGAAAAAGAATCAATGCTAGAAAAATCGTTCTTTCGTATTTTTATCAGCATTGTTTTTTTTCTCTTATGAGTAAAAAAGACAGTACTGATACATCAAGT
>Ga0247608_10007403_pt1 | contig 11267 bp, 9 predicted proteins | sample 176DNAGHGlowgp2_FD_193490 | JGI IMG/M metagenome (GOLD analysis project Ga0247608, IMG submission 193490) | Sheep rumen microbial communities from Palmerston North, Manawatu-Wanganui, New Zealand - 1766 DNA GHGlow gp2 | ecosystem: Host-associated > Mammals > Digestive system > Stomach > Rumen ... | reverse complement strand
CCCAATGTATGGGCGATCATCACAGCCTTTGTTTTTTCGGAGAAGGCTCTTTCCAGCATTGAAACATCAATATTGTACTCGGGTATGGTCACATCCAGGAATACCGGAACCGCGCCGTACTGGATAACCGGAGCGACTGTTGTGGGAAAGCCTGCAGCCACCGTAATGACCTCGTCACCTCTCTCTATCCTTCTTTCCTTTAAGAGGGGGCTCGTGAGGGCCATAAAGGCCAGGAGATTTGCACTCGAACCGGAATTTACCACCGAAACATACCTTACCCCCAGATATTCCCCGAACTTCTTTTCAAAAAGAGCCGTGTATCTGCCGGAGGTAAGCCAGAATTCAAGAGAAGAATCCACGAGATTCACCATTTCCTTTTCGTCATAGACCCGGCTCGCATAGGGTATCCTGTCTCCCTCTTTATAGGGCGCACTGTTCCCATGATACTTTTTGGCATACTCCCTTACAAGCCCCAGTATCTCTTCTCTTGCCTCTTTTTCTGTCAGGTTGTCAAACTGCATCATTTTCCCTTTCAGGGCTCTTCTTTGTCCCGTGTATTCAGATATTCCTCTGTCTGTCTGAAGAGCTCATTTCTCACATCTCCTTTTGAGACATAGATCTTACTCCAAAGAACCGTATTTTTCACGCCTTCTTCAATATCCCAGATACTCTTCCACTTTAGCTTTTCTTTTAACTTCGTGCAGTCAAGCTTTAAGAAAGCGGCCTCGTGCGGACCGTTGTCGGGTTTTATCACGGTTTTTAAGCCTTCTCCCCACTCCCTGCAGAAGATATCCGAAAGCTCCTTTGCGCTTTTTACATCCTTAATGTCCGGTCCCACGTTATAATAGTCCGCATAGCTTATGTCTTCATACTGGGCTGCAGCTATCTCCGCGTATACCGTGACCGGCTCCAGTACATGCTGGAAGGGTCTGGTGGAATCCGGATTCCGTAAGACTATATCCCTGTGCTCTTCCGCCGCTCTCACACAGTCAGGGATCAGCCGGTCCGGAGCAAAGTCCCCTCCTCCTATGACATTTCCGGCTCTCGCTGTGGATATCCTTACTCCACTGTCATCACCGAAAAAGGATTTGACGTAGCTATGGGTCACAAGCTCCGAGCAGGACTTGCTGTTGGAATAGGGATCAAACCCGTCTAAGGGCATTTCCTCCTTAAAGGCTATATCGAGGTCATCATTCAGATAGACCTTATCGGTGGTCACATTCAGAAATGACCTCACAGTGTCTGTATTTCTCACACATTCAAGGATATTCACGGTGCCCATGACATTTGTCTCATACGTAAGCCTCGGCTCCCTGTATGAGGTACGTACTATGGGCTGGGCCGCAAGATGAAAGACTATTTCCGGCTTTTCATCCTTAAATACCTGTAAAAGCCTGTCATAGTCTCTGATATCACCCGTTATATGATGTACGTCCTTTTCAAGTTTACATAATTCAAACAGGGAGGGATCCGTTGGGGGCTCCAGAGAGTATCCGGTAACTTCTGCTCCAAGGATCGTTAAAAGATTTGAAAGATATCCTCCCTTAAAACCTGTATGTCCGGTGATCAGGACCTTTTTTCCTTTATATAATGAAAACGGTATCATTTCCACACCTTCCATGGAGCATTTCCCGATGCCCAGAGTTTTTCCAGCTGCTCCTTTTCTCTCTGGGTATCCATGCATTTCCAGAATCCTCTGTGAAGAAAGGCTCTGAGCTCATCCGCATGGGCCAGCTTTTTAAGCGGTTCCTTTTCAAATACGGTGTCATCGCCCTCCAGATAGTCAAATATCCCGGGCTCAAAAACCATATAGCCGCCGTTAACCACGCTGTTGTCCTTTTCCTCTTTCTCGGAAAACTCATGGATAACGCCGTCTTTTCCTATGTCAAGTACGCCGAATCTCTGGTCAACGGCAATGGCGGTAAGTGTACCGATCTTTCCGTGGGATCTGTGAAACTTCAAAAGCTCTGAAATATCCACATCGGAAACTCCATCACCATAGGTTAACATAAATGTCTCATCCCCGATATAGTCCCTCACCCTTTTTATCCTTCCCCCGGTCATGGTATGAAGCCCGGTATCCACCAGGGTTACCTTCCAGGGTTCGGCGTAGTGATTGTGTACCTCCATCTCATTTTTCGACAGATCGAAAGTCACATCCGATGAATAGAGATAATAATCGGCGAAAAACTCCTTTACCATATGCTGCTTATAGCCCAGGCAGATAATGAATTCATTAAACCCGAAATGGGAGTACTCCTTCATGATATGCCAGAGTATGGGTTTATCGCCTATTTCGATCATAGGCTTCGGCCTCAAATGGCTCTCCTCAGAGATCCTGGTGCCCAAGCCTCCCGCTAAGATTACAACCTTCATTACTTTATTCCTAAACTGATCTAATATGATACAAATGATCCGAACGAAAAGCCTGGATCGCCGGTCTGATACAACGCCCGGGTTGCATGGCTTTTTGAACAGGTTCAAACGCCATTTAGACTTTCGGCGTCCGAATCATAGTATATCATCACACCCGTCTCACGGCAAACTTCTCAGATCCATCCCCCGTCCAGCGCAATGACCTGTCCTGTCAGATAATCATTGCCCTCTGAAAGGGATAGTATGAGCTCTGCCACCTCCTCCGGTTTCCCCATCCGGTCAGAGGGTATCTCAGAGATCAGGTTCCGTCTCTCCTCTTCACTGAGAAACCGGTTCATATCAGTATCAATGACTCCGCAGGCTATGGCGTTCACCTGGATCCCCGATGGGGCCAGCTCCTTTGCGAGTGCCTTTGTAAAAGCATTGATACCGCCTTTTGAAGCGGAATAGGCGACTTCCATGGAAGCGCCGGTATTTCCCCACTGTGAGGATATATTGATTATCTTTCCGGAATGGGCCCTGACCATTTTGGGTATCACCAGTCTGCAGGTATTAAAAACAGATGTCAGATTTGTCCTTATCACCTTATCCCAGTCTGAGGGATTCATATCCTGTAAAAGCCCGAGATAAGAGATCCCCGCATTATTTATGAGGATATCAAGATCATGTATCTCCTTTATGACCTCCTCCACAAATCCGTAATCCCCTATATCTCCTGCATAGTGATGCCCCGGTAGTCCTTTGAGGTCATCTGTGTCTTTCCGGCAGACAAGGAAAAGCTCATACCCTTTTTCCGCGAATTTCTCCGCTATCGCTCTTCCGATACCTCTGGAAGCCCCGGTTATCAGAACCTTCTTCATTTTCCGGCCTCCTTTTTCTTAAATACCGCAATAAAGACGCACCAGGCTATCACAGGTACCATCTCCATAAGCACCCTGTTCCCGGAGTCGCTGGTCCTGACAGCCAGTACCCCTCCTCTTGCGAAGCATACCGCAAACACCGTTAATACCATCACCGCAGGCAGAAAAACCTCCACCGGGATATCCTTAAACCTTCTCCTTATGACCTCATATGCAAGGATAAGGATATAGATAAGGATCATTATCGCAAATGAACCCCAGCCGTTTCCCAGGCGGATATTCATAATAAAAGCCTTTATATTTGTGAGATAACGCTCGTGATTTATGATCAGAAGTCCCAGGTTTCCGAGTATGAGCATTAATGTCAGGAGAAGGGGGATATAACCTTTTGGAAGGCGGTCCCTTATAAACATTATGTAAACTATAAAAGCAGCGATCATCCCGGTCATTATGATGGCCGTTTTCATGTCAAGGAAGCTGTATAGGGGATTAATACCGATCTTCAGATAGAGGTTTACATAATACCCCAGTTCCATTACCCCGAGAGGCAGTCCAAAAATGAGGAGCAGTCTTTTTCCCTCTACATCGAGACTCGAGAGAGCAAGCGCAAGTATAAACACCATAACTCCTCCCTCCATCCTGGACATGATGAGCATGGCACTTATGAACACCATTATTAAGACGTAATCTGCGGAAAGCTTTTCTTCTCCCGAAGTCTTGATAAAGAGACAGGTCAGGATGAAGAACGATCCCATAAAATACGCATTTGAAAGGATCCATCCAGAGAGTACGATGAAGGGCTCGCTTGTAATGAGAAACAATGTGCAGAGGAAGGGAAGGATGATCCGGTTCTTCTTATCCCCGCCATTAACCTTAAACTCATCATAGAGGGCCGTAAAGAATATCAGTATAAAATTATAATTAAAGAAATGCTGTATCCCGAAAGTCTCATCATAGCCAAACATAAAGGGCAGGCACTGTATAATGGCAGTTGTCTGCCCCACATCTGTCAGGAATTTATCAAGGCTTGCGGTATAAAAACCGTCATGGACAAGGATGGAGGGGTAAACTGAGTAGTAATACACGGAGTCATTGGTAACTGTCTGGGGCAGGACCCCGGAGCAGGCTATCAATGCAGGTATCACGACCAGCGCCGACACTGCAGGGATCAGGGGTAGATACTTTATGTAAACTTGCAGATCTGGATTTATGTTAACCATGCTCTGGTGATTTATGTTAACTTTGTTTCTGCTCCCGGCCCTCCTGATCATTACCATGAGAAATAAAACAACATATGCTATAAATATCTCCTTCACTTGGAATCTGATGCCTGTTATGAGAAGGAGAAAGCCCAGTACAGAGTATATGGAAAGTCCCACCGGAAATGAAAGGAGCAGAGCCCACTTCATACTGATCTTTTCCCTGATAAGCATAACCGGAGCGAATCCCGCGAGGAAGAGAACAAGGATCGTTAGTACCTGATTCAGCATATACGTGCCTGCGGAAGGATCCATTAGGTTTTTATATATTTCAAGTATCATAGGTAGTCCTCATACTTCTCCCTGCTCATAAAGTACAGATCCTGGGTTTCTGTCCAGACTGCCACAAAGGCATCCGTTTCACTGTTCTCAAGGTCGTCAAGGTTTACATAAATTTCCGGATACAGATCCCTCTTTTTCTCCACCTTTTCCGCATAGGCATTATAGTACCAGGAGTACCAGAAGGCCGATGCCTGCTGCACCTCCTCCCTATTCAGCGCAAAGGAGTACCTCAGCATGTCATTGGCATTTCCTATCTCCACGAATTCACTTTTTTTGTCAGCGAAAATACCTGTAACAACCGTGCCCGCAGGAAGTGATGTATCTACGGTAACCTTTCCCGCGTACAGCCTGAACCACCTGGTGTAATCGTTTTCTATAAGGTATTCCTTATCAAAGGGGTTCCCCTCTTCCTCATCCCGGCCGTATGAACTGTAGTCGCTATATAGCTTTGTTTCTCTGGCCACCCTCACCTCTTTACCCTTAACGATATTCCTTAAGAAGAGATCCGGATATGAACGCTCTTTGGCAAAAACATCCTCATACATAGTCTGTGACACAGCCCTGCCCGCCGGCAGATCACTTTTCTTATCTGTTTTCAGGACAATGAGATTAATGACTGTAAGTACAACAAGGATCACGGATCCAAGCCGTCTCACTTTTTGATTTATGTCAACCATTCTCAGCCTTTCTCCCCGGAGTTTTTGTTTTAATATATCTGACAATTATCATCACGCTTTTTCTCTCTGTTAACAGTATCACCGGTATCAGCAGCACTCCGGCAAGAGACACTGCGAGCTCATTTCCGTAAAAGGATGCAAATGCCGCATATGAAATGAGGATCACTGCGTCAATGGCGGTCCTCCGGTGATCATATCCCACAGGATAGACCTTTTCCGCGAAAAATGACCCTGCTGTAAAATAGATCACATAGGAGATCCCTGTTGTAAGAGCTGCCCCAACTCCCCCTAAAGCCGGCACCAGACACATGTTACCTATTATGTTCACGGTTATGGTGACAAAACTCGCGATATTCAGATACAGGTTCTTCTTCTTAAATTTGATCCCCTGCACTGTTATCTCAAACATAATGGCAAATATGGGCATCAGTGTGAGAAAAGGTATTATCCTGTCAGCCCCTCTGTAATCCCTGCCGAGCAGCATGACGATAAGTCCCCTGAAAATGATCATTCCCATGGCTGCTCCCATGCAAAGAAGTCTCACTATATCAAATGCCTTCTTAAAAAACTCCCTGCTGTCCTCGTCATTGCTTTCATACTTTTCCATGGCCACCGGAGACCAGTATGCCAGAAAGGTATTCTTGAAAGTAAGTAACAGGACCATTATCTTCATGGCGGCTGCATAGATCCCTAGCTCATTATAATCAGACCAGGTCTTCAGTGCTATCCTGTCGCAGGAAGACAGGAGCCACTCCATTAGAAGCACCATTATAAAAGGAGCTCCGTAGGCTATAAGCTCCTTTGCCTTATAATCTGCGGCTTCTTCAGCCATGCTCCGGGTTTCTTTAACAAAGAAGATCCGCCTTATAAGGAGAAAGGCAGTGGTAATCCCCCAGGAAAAGGTCATGGCATAGAGTACAACCCTGAAATCATCCTTCAGGAAAAGGAATGCGATAAAGATAAAGAGGATATTAAGGAGCTTCTGGGCGATATTGATATTGCTGTACAGTTTCCCGTTCTGCTGCATTCTGACATCCAGAAAGAGGAACCTTTCGAAAACAGAGATAATGGTATAACCGGCTACCAGCAATGTTATGTCAACTGAACTCTTTCCGAACAGCCAGCTGTTCGCATAGGTTGACATAATACAGTAGATTATCACCAGCAGGGAAACTATGCAGAGCGGAGGGATGAGGCACTGCTTCATAAGTCTGTTCCTGTCGATCCCCTGCTTGTAGTAGTACCTGATGTAAGCCTGGTCAAGACCTAAAACCGCAAAAATATAGATACAGGATACAGCAGTTTCAAACATGCCGGTCCTGCCGTATTCATCGGTTGACATAAGTCTAGTGACCAGCGGGGTCTGGATAAATCCCAGGAGAAGCACTATGAAATTGCCGTAGAAATAGCTGAAAAATCCGCTAACCGCTGACTTTTTCTGTTCCATATCACGTGTTTTCCCCGTAGATCCTAAGGTGGTTTCTGACGTATGCTTCAGAGGTAAAGAGCTCATGGTATCTGTTATAGAAGTACTCCTGCTCGGATAACAGCATTTCCATATCCTCCGATACCCTCTTCACATAGCCTGTAAGCTTTGACAGATCCTCCATGGAGTAGAGGTTTTCTTCCCTTCCGATGACCTCCGGAAGTCCTCCCACATTGGTTGACATAACTGTGCATCGTCTGGACATCGCTTCGACTGCGGCCTTACCGAAGGATTCGAAAACAGATGTCATTATAAAAAGGTCAACACCGTAGTAGAAATCACTCATTTCTTCCTGTGAAAGATCCTCTCTGTAATCCAGTCTTTCATCACCGATGGATCTCGTAATGTCATTCCTTAGATCATCCGCGAACTCCCTGTCTCCCTTTTCGTAAAGGGAAAGCACCAGTTTTACATCGAAATCCAGTCCTTCGTCATTCAATGCTTTTATTATAAGGGGAACCTTGCCCCAGTCCTTTTCCACGCATATCCGCCCTGCGAATCCTATGGTAAATCTTCCTCCCCTTTTCTTCTTTCCTTCATCATAGGTTTCAAAAAGGGTACTGATGGTATTCGGTACAGTTATGACCGGTCCGAAGGAGGTATTTGCTTCCCAGAGCTCCTTATTCCTGTCGGTGGTTGTTATCATGCATTTCGCATTTTTTAACACCGGATCCATGAAGAACCTGGATCTCTTCCTGTATCCGAAATACATCCCTCTGTCCGTATATATATAGGGAATATCCCTAAAGCTTCCCATTATAAACCCGTAGGTTATCAGGGATTCCGACATTTCTATGTGTATGAGATCCGGTTTTTCGCCGGAAATGTATTTTTTAAACGCTTTAATTCTCCGGAGAAGATTCGGAAAACGTTTTTCTGTCATGGGATAGGTGAGGATCCTGAAAGGGTAGTCCGCCTCATCCCTGTTTAAAAGCTCCGGGCAGATGACCACACTTTCATATCCGTATTCAGGATGCAGGGCGAGAGCAGACGCTATCATCTCTGTAGATAGCTGGGCTCCTCCGGGCAGATCCAGCGGGTATTCCATTAAATACAGGATCTTTTTCATTTTATGTAAACTATTTTTACTTTATGTAAACTGCACAGAATTGTGAGCGATGGATAATGATCATTCAATACAGATGTCATCCTGAGCGTAGCGAAGGATCTCTACTCCCGGATATGAGATTCTTCGGGCTTTGCCCTCAGAATGACATTATCTTTGCTCTCAGTATGACATTATCTTAGCTCTCAGTATGACATTATCTTTGCTCTCAGTATGACACTGTTTTTACTTTACTACAGGATACCAATCATTGTATAGATACTCACACTTGGAAAGGGGACCCCGGTCGTACTCCTTTTTTTCTCCCATAAGCATACTCTCCGACATCTCGATGATCCTTTCGGCCGCCACATCGGGATTCCAGTTCTTCTGCATGTTATCGTAAGCGTTTTTTCCAAGTTCTCGGATCTTTTCCCTGTCCTTCAGTAAGCTCTTCATCTTTGAAGTGAGGTCATGAATATCCCCGCTCTTAAATACCAGCCCTGTTGTTCCGTTTTCAATGAGAAAAGGAGTGGCTCCGGCCGCATGGCTTCCGATAACGGCGCAGCCTGCTGACAGTGCCTCATAGATGACTGATCCCCATCCCTCCAGGAAGTTACTGGTCATCACGAATATATCCGCTTTCTCCATCTCTTCCCTGGTCTCTTCCGGAGACAGGAATCCCCTGTATTCCGTAATGTCGCTAAGCCCCGCTTCTTTTGTGAGTTTCCTTAAGTGCTTTTCTTCCTCCCCGGCACCCACCATTTCTATGGTAAAGGAAAGACCCTGCTTTCTGCACATTCCCGCAGCTTTAAGGAAAAGATCCGCTCTTTTAAGTTTCAGAAAGCGCCCGGCCCAGAGAATCTTTATCGGATTATTGGCATCTTTAAGTTTACATAACTCATCCCAATCCTTTCCCTCCTTTTCCGGAAAGTAACCGAACTTATAGCATTTATCTATATATGAATGCAGGAATCTGTAGTCAGACGCGCAGTAGGCACTGGCCGCCAGTATATAGATATTCCTGTTTCTGTTCCTGAAGTGGTTATGATAAAACTTCTTAGCGAGGCGCGGTATCAGAACCTTTATCCTGCCCTCTTTAAGAGGCCGTTCCGAATACCTGAATATCAGCTTATCATCCTCAAGCCTTTTCTCGATGAAGCGCTCCGGCGCGGTCCCCATTATCACGAGATCGCTTGTCTCTGCCAGCATTTCCGCTCTTTTTAGTGACTCCTCCGATTCATGGGACTTCAGCACATAGGAAGGAGCCGGACGTCCCCATCCCATTTTTGAACGGAATTCCTCCATGGGCTCAGTCTCCACAAATGTAAAGTCATCCCCGAGCCTCTCATAAAAAGCATTGCAGAGCGCTTCCTGATGATGATTAAAATAATTTGAAAAAAAGGTGATCTTCATATTATCTTGCCAAAATGTATCTATTCAGAACCCATCGGGTTCTGAATGGATACAACGCATTCGGCTAATTAAATCGTGCTTCGCACGATGAGCCGAATGCCTAAATGCTAAGACTTTCATACGCCCTCAGCAGCAAGTGCTTCGGGCTGTTCTGTATAGTTACGACAAAATAAACTTTATTAATTCAAAAGCCACACACTCGAATATGTAGGCTCTGCTGTAACCATTCTCCCTGTATATCCTGTACCGCCTCATTATTCGTTCTTTCACCTGAGACAATGGTATCCTGCTACTGACACCACCCATGGTGAAGTTCGCAAGTACACGGTTTACAGCCACTATTTTGTAACCGGCTCTTTTGATACGAAAGTAGAGATCCATATCATCGCTTATGTCCCTGCATTTGAATCTGTACTTTTTGTATATTTCCGCCGATACGAACTGTGTCGGATGATTCCAGTCCCTGCTGGTGGTGTACTTCCTGACTCTGGCCTTTTTTATAAAGGTGACTCCGCTTGTCATATGCATGCGGATATCGGCAAAAGCCAGATCGCATCCGGTCTTTGCGAAGGTGTCCTCCATGACCTCCACCGCCTCGGGTTCATAGTAGTCATCGCTGTTAATGATCCCTATGATGTCGCCGGAAGCCTTGTCTATACCTTTATTCATGGCATCATATATGCCCTCATCCTCTTCCGAAGTCAGAATGAGTCTGATGCCCTTTTCAGAAAAACGGGATCTCATGGCCTCTATCCTGTCAAGTGTGCCATCGGTACTCTTACCGTCTATTATGATATATTCATAAGGAGGCACTGTCTGGGACAGAACTGACTCCATGGTCCTCTCTATTGTCTTTTCGGAATTATAGCATACAGTGATGATCGAGGTTAACATAACTCAGAATCCCTCAGTGGAATCTTCTGCGTTAAAGAGCACGAGAAAGGTCTGAAACAGAATCTTAACGTCCATTAAAATACTGAATCTCTCGATATACAGAAGATCCAGTATCAGCTTATCCCTGGAAGAGGTATTGTAGCGGCCCATAACCTGGGCAAGCCCCGTGAGTCCGGCCTTCATCCTCAGGCGGAATCTGAATTCCGGCATTTCTCTTTCGTACTCACTGACGTTTTCAAGCATTTCCGGCCTCGGTCCCACAAGGGACATATCTCCCCGTATGATATTATAAAGCTGCGGAAGCTCATCTATACGGTACTTTCTTAAAAATCTGCCGGCACGGGTTATCCTGTCGTCATCCTTTACCGCGGAAACATTTTCCACATTTTCCTTCATTGTCCGGAATTTGATTATTTCAAAAACCTTCCCCCGTATGGTGGCTCTTTTCTGCTTAAAAAACACCTTACCACCATCTTCACTTTTTATCATAACTGCTGCTATCAAAAGAAGGGGCGACGTGATGACGAGTATCAATGATGACAGGATGAGATCTGAAAGCCTCTTGACCACTCTCTGTTCAAAGGTCATCTTTTCCGAATAATGGAAAAGGAATGGCATATCTCCCATCATCCTTTCTTCGGCAGTCATCTCAACGATATCGGATATATCCGGGTTCAGCGACACCGGGATCAGATGCTTATAGCAGTAGTTAACGAGATCCGCCCGCTCTTTCTGCGGGACATCATAGAAAAACACCGTTCCCGCGTTCCTGATCTCCTCAAGCACCTTCTCATCATTAAACCGCAGTACTTCCGTATGAGAGAAGCGGTGCCGGAATGACCGTACCTGAGTCTCAACCCTTTTACCGTCTGCCATGTCACTGGTGATGATAAGCGCCTTAACGGGAGGGATCACCCAGTTATAGAATGCGGCTCCGATCCACACCATAAGCCCAGTATACAGGCCTGATAA
>Ga0247608_10007402_pt1 | contig 11267 bp, 10 predicted proteins | sample 176DNAGHGlowgp2_FD_193490 | JGI IMG/M metagenome (GOLD analysis project Ga0247608, IMG submission 193490) | Sheep rumen microbial communities from Palmerston North, Manawatu-Wanganui, New Zealand - 1766 DNA GHGlow gp2 | ecosystem: Host-associated > Mammals > Digestive system > Stomach > Rumen ... | reverse complement strand
AGCCGGAATGTCGAGTTTGTTCTTCTTGCGCAAGCCGTTCAACTTCTCGCGCAGGGCAGAAGGCTTCTCGGCCTTCAGCTGCTCGATGGTGTTGTAGCCATTGGTGAGGAGCAAAGTCGCCCAAGTCTCAGCCATGCCAAGTGCCATAAAGTCTTCCTTGGTGGCGTTCTTCACGACTTTCTCGGGGCGCATCATCGGGAACAGCAGCACCTCTTGGATGGTCGTCTGACCCGTGAGCAGCATCACAAAGCGGTCGATGCCGATGCCCATGCCCGAAGTCGGAGGCATACCGTATTCCAAAGCGCGCAGGAAGTCCTGGTCGATGAACATGGCCTCGTCGTCGCCACGCTCGCTGAGTTTCATCTGCTCCTCGAAGCGTGCACGCTGGTCGATGGGGTCGTTCAGCTCGGTGTAGGCGTTGGCCAGTTCCTTGCCGTTCACCATCAGCTCGAAGCGCTCGGTCAGCTCGGGGTTGTTGCGGTGACGCTTGCAGAGCGGCGACATCTCCACAGGATAGTCGGTAATGAAGGTCGGCTGGATGTAGGTGCCTTCACACTTCTCGCCGAAGATTTCGTCAATCAGCTTGCCCTTACCCATCGTCTCGTCCACCTCGATGCCGAGTTGTTTGCACACGTCGCGCAGCTGGGCTTCATCCATGCCCGTGATGTCGATGCCGGTCTTCTCCTTGATGGAGTCGATCATCGTGATGCGCTTAAAGGGACGCTTGAAGCAGATTTCGTTGTCGCCAACTTTCACGGTATCAGTGCCTAACACCTCCGTGACAGCGCGTTCAATCATGGCCTCAGTGAAGTCCATCATCCAGAGGTAATCCTTATAGGCCACATAGATTTCCATTGCCGTGAACTCGGGGTTGTGGGTGCGGTCCATGCCCTCGTTGCGGAAGTTGCGCGAAAACTCATACACGCCTTCGAAGCCGCCCACGATGAGGCGCTTCAGGTAAAGCTCGTCGGCGATACGGAGGTACATCGGGATGTCCAAAGCATTGTGGTGCGTGATGAAAGGACGCGCCGTGGCGCCGCCAGGGATGGCCTGCAGCACAGGCGTCTCCACCTCGAGATAGCCGCTCTCGTTGAAGAAACGGCGGATGCTGTCGATGATGCGGGTGCGGGCGATGAAGATGTCCTTCACCTTGTCGTTGACCACAAGGTCGACGTAACGCATACGGTAGCGCAGTTCGGGGTCGTTGAATTCGTCGTACTTCACGCCGTCCTTCTCCTTGACGATGGGCAGCGGCCTCAATGACTTGCTCAACACCGTCAGTTCCTTAACATGCACCGAGATTTCGCCCATCTGCGTGCGGAAGGCGAAGCCTTTCACGCCGATGAAGTCGCCGATGTCCAAAAGGCGCTTGAACACCGTATTATATAAGGTCTTGTCCTCCTCGGGGCAAATTTCATCGCGCTTGATATACAGTTGGATGCGGCCTTTCGAGTCCTGCAGTTCGCAGAACGAGGCGGCGCCCATGATGCGGCGGCTCATGATACGGCCCGCGAGGGTGACCTCTTGGAATTGGTCGGGGTTGTTGTCGTCAAATTGGTTGAGGATGTCCGTGGTGAACACGCTCACGGGGAACGCGGCCTGCGGATACGGGTTGATGCCGAGCTTGTAGAGTTCGGCCAACGAATTTCTTCTGATTTGTTCCTGTTCGCTTAACATGATGCGTTTGAATTTTGGGCGCAAAGGTACGAAAACGATTGATACCCTTGGAAACAAATCTGACAAAAACGAATTTCAATGGTTTCGGTGGGGAATAATTATCAATTTCAGCGAATTTGTAATGAAGCGGATTGCAAATCCACAGGTTCAATATAGTCGAATTGCAAATCCGACCAAACTGAATACATACATAATCGAAAAAAAAAGTGAACAGAAAGTTTGCCGCATAGAACAGAAATGTATACCTTTGCATCGGGTTGAAAGGACTGCCCAAACGGGACTTCGGCTTCCTAACTCTAAACTGAGAAAATCAAGTATAAGAAGTCCCCATAATATAATACACTGTTAGGATGGATATAATCACAAAATCTTATTTCGACGAGTTTAAGAAACTATATGGCTACGAGACCATAGCCGAAAGTGATGCCTTTGAATTGTTTTCTATTTATTGTATTGCCTCTAAATACATTAATTCAGAAACGCTGAGCAAAGATATTTTAGAAGATATAAAGATCGGGAATGGTGGTGATTGGGGAATTGACGGTTTCCTTATTATTGTAAATGGGAAAATTGTTACATCAAAAAAGATAGTCGATGATTTATTGATTGCTAATGGAAATATTGCTGTTCAAATCATTCTCATACAAGCTAAAACATCTTCAAACTTTGATGTATCAGAGTTGTGCATGGCTCTCAATGGTATCGAATATTTGATGAAGGACGTATTGGGCGAAGAAACACTTCCTAATAGCAATGAGGAATTGACAGAGTATAGGGATTTACTTAAATATATTTATGGGCATAGTTCTGATTTTACAGATAATATAAATCCTACATTATACGGTTATTATGTGTGTTGTGGAAATTATGTAGGTCAAGAGGATTTTGAATCACCTAAAAGGAAAACAAAAACTTTTATAGACCAAACTGATTTGGTACAATCTTTTGACTATTTATTTGTCGATAGAAAGGGAATTGTAAATTTCTATAAAGACACAAAATCTAAACTTGAAACCGTTGTCAATATAGAGCAAAAATTAACTCTTCCTAAGGTTGATGGCATCTCGGATGCATATCTTTGTATATTACCGTTTAAAGAGTTGAATAAATTGTTCGTTTCTGAAGATAAGATTATACAGGAAGTATTCTATGATAATGTCAGATCTTATCAAGGCATGAATCAGGTTAACCGTTCAATAACAGAGTCGTTGAAACAAGGTAATATTGACCTTTTTACAGCAATGAATAACGGAATTACAGTAATAGCAAAGAGAATAAAACCAACAGGGCACGATATAAGACTTATTGATTATCAGATTGTAAACGGATGCCAGACTTGTAACGTATTATTTCAAAACAGATTTATCCCAGGGATTGAAAACTTAAAAGTTGCTGTCAAGTTAATAGCATCAGATGATAAAGAGATTCGTGATAAAATAATCGTTGGAAATAATAGTCAAACTGAGGTAAAACGCGAACAACTCGTCTCATTGCTCGATAGCCAGCGCCATATTGAAGATTACTATAATGCTCAGAATAAATATGAAAAATTGTATTATGAGCGTAGATCCAAACAATATAAAAACGATGATGCTAAAGTACCGCTCAATAAGGTTATAACAATACCTACTCAAATACTAGCTTTTGTCAGTATGTTTATGAGCGCACCAGATAAGGTGAGTGGATATTATGGGAGTATTGTAGATGAATTTGAAAAAAATGGTAAAAAAGTTTTCGCCCCCGAAACAAATCCTGCCTATTACTACACTTGTGCCCTTGCATCATACAAGATGACAGAAATGTTTAGTATCGGGGTATTGGAAAAGAAATATAAGAAGGTTAAATTCCATATTTTATTGGCATTCCGTCTTATGTGTGAATCCATGTCTTTACCCGCTTTCAATAGCAACAAAGCCCAATTGTATTGTGATCATTTATGTGAAATACTAAGCAATGAAGAACGATGCAAAACAGGTTTCATGGCAGCTGCAATGCTTGTTGATGCAGCATTAAAGAGGCAACCTTATGATTCTGATCGCATGAAAGAGTCTTTCACAAAGAAAATTATGGAATTAGCTGCAAGAGCTAATCAAATTAATCAAAGTAAGAGACAAAAGAAGACCTGAGAGTTTTAATAATGAACACATATTCAAAATAACACTTATAGCTTATGTCATATTATTACGTTGATAGATGTCCAATTTGCGGCAAAGAATTGTCAGAGGATAATTCTACGACTAGAAAAGAACACGAGTTTTTAGACCACGAAATTCATTATCCGAAACATACTGTGAAATGGAGAGAGTATAAGAGTTTGGTATGTATTGAATGTAATAAGAAATTGAAACGCAATTCTGTCATTGTTCGATTAACCGCAATCTTTGTAATTCCAATAATACTGTATGGATTAATGAAACTGTTTGATTATTTAGCCGTATTAAGTCATTTTGGACTTTTTAATATTCTTGTTGGTTTGATAGGATTAATAGGCATTTTTTGGTTATTGTTTGTGTTTACCTGTTTTATTTCACCTATAGATATTGCTTGGACAATTACAGGTAAAATACTTAAGCCAATAATTGGTGAGTGGAGAATTCCGTATGATAAAGCGGTCGATATGTATTAGATAGGTAGTTTTGATTTCTAAGTTCGTCCTGCCACTTCAATAATCTTCTCCCCCAACGCCAACTGAATCATGGCAATCGTTTTGCAGGTGAAGTTGTGGCAAAAACATTTCTATTCGCTTTTCGGGTACAACGCCCTAAACATCCGCAAAGTTTCCTTGTTGGGTTTCTTGAACTCGCAAGGTTCGAATTGGCATCTGGAATAGAAAGGCACAGCCGAGTATCCTTCTTCAATGTAGGCTTCCACGGTTAGAAACATACAACCAGCGGTATTCTGCCGTTGGGCCATGTCAGCAATTGCATTCACAATGGCTTTGCCAATGCCTTTCGTGCGATGCTTTTCCTCAACTGCCAAATAGGCAATTTCCAAAGCCGGATAATGATGCTTGCTCAAAAAGGTATCAACATAGTTTTTCGACAAATCAGGCTTGTTGGCAGTATTTACGCCATCAGCCATCTCTTCAAGTGAATCGGAATCCAATTCCAAGGAATCAAAACTTAGCGCAAACATGGCCACCAACTCAGAACCAAGATGAACCGAATAGGAATTGCAATAATGGTTGCGGATGCTGTCATTTAAGCCTGAATGGATAAAATCATCCATGGCCTGTATGCCGCAACGGAAATTGACCAATGAAGTAGCATCTTCAATTTGTCGGATGACCAAATTGTTCACGCCCATTCCACTTCGTATTTAGGAGCGGTTTCCTCTGAATCGGTCTCTTTCTCTTTGTGCCACATAGCCAGTACTTCGCTCCAGATTTTTCTGGCGAATTCACCCGTGATTATTTCCCTTTTTGAATCGATGCCTAACATGTTCGCGTGTTTTTATGGTGCAAAATTAACAACAAATCTCTTTAGTCGCAATCTTTTTTGAGACAAATACCCAAAAAACTGTATTTTTGCTCTCCTAAACAAAATGTCATGCAGTTCAAAGACGTCATCGGCCAAAGCGCCATCAAACAAAGGCTTATCCAGAGTGTGAGGGAAAACCATGTCTCGCACGCACAACTCTTTTTGGGTCCTGCCGGAAGCGGGAAACTGCCTTTGGCCTTGGCCTACGCCCAATATATCCTCTGTCCCAACCGCACCGAGACCGACAGCTGTGGCGTGTGCCCCACCTGCCAAAAAGTGCAGAAATTGGTGCATCCCGACCTGCATTTCGTCATGCCGACCAACACCACCAAAAGCGTCAAGAGCAACCCGGAATCGGACCTCTTCATGGAAGAATGGCGTGAGTTTGCCTTGAAAAACGACGGTTATTTCAGCGACAACGACTGGTACGCCTTCCTCGACATCGAGAACAAGCAAGGCTATATGTCGGTGCGCGATGCGGCCTCTCTGCTCCGCAAACTCAGCATGAAATCCTACGAGGGCGAGTACAAAATCGCCATCATCTGGATGGCCGAGAAAATGCGTGTGGAGACGGCCAACAAACTGCTGAAACTCCTTGAGGAACCGCCCGAGAAGACCGTCTTCCTGCTCATCGCCGAAGACCCCGAGGACTTGTTGGCCACCATCAAGTCGCGCACGGCCTTGGTCAAAATCCCGGCCCTCGACACCGCCTCCATCGAAACGGCTTTGCAACAACGCTATGGCTGCGACCCCAAGCAGGCCCATGACGCCGCCATGGTCTCGGAAGGCAACTGGCTGACGGCCTGCCAATCGTTTAAGGACTTTGAAGACCACAAGTTCTTCTTCGCCACCTTCCAGCAATGGATGCGTCTCTGCTTCCGTGGGGCCTATTCCGAACTGATTGACTTCTCAGCCAACATCAAAACCATAGGTCGTGAGAAACAGAAGGAGTTGTTGCAATACGGCCTGCGTATCGTACGCAACTCGTTGTTGTTCAACAACAACCTTGCGGAAATCGTAATGCTACCTGAAGACGAAAAGACCTTCAACTCGAAGTTTGCACCTTTCGTCAACCCTGCCAATCTGGCACAAATCGCTGCGCTTTTCGAGGAAGCCATACGTCACATCGAACGTAACGGCAATGCACAGATTGTCTTCACGGATGTGGGGTTCAAGATGGTAGGGCTGCTGAAGAAGAAATAGGTTATTGCTTCTTGATCCATCTCCTATAGATTCCTCTCCAACGCACTTGCCCATGCAGGAATGACATAGGAGGCTGACTTGTTATTTGACTTCCTCCCAATATCCCGAGTCTTCATAGATAGGTGTGCGTGGGTCAAAATAACGAATGTCGTGCAACACCTTGTCGAAGACGTAGTTTTGGATGAGCACAAAGTCAGCCCCGTCTTCAATCAGCGCATACATGCGGTCGTGGTCTTCATCGCCGTAGTCGCCGCCAAAGTCGTTCACGCCATTCAGCACCAGCTTCCTGAACGTCTTCATGTCCTGGGTCGTGCCATCCTTGACGGTCAGCACCACATTATGCACATAAGGAGAATGCGTGATGGAGTCGATACGTTCTTGCGGCAAGGTGTTGGTGAACAACGCCTCGAACTTGAGGTTGCCGAATGACGACAAGAAATTGATGACCCTCAGCGTATCGAACGGCATATCCTGGTTGTCGCAAAGACGCGTGAGCTTGTACTGGTGTTTGCCAATGTTGTCTAAGCGGAAGCTGCCTTCAGGGTCTTCGTTGAAATCGATTTGAACCGACTGGATGTCGGACAAATTCGCATGGAAAACGGTATGGTCACGCCAATCGTCGGGGTTGGCGGTGAAACGGGTCGAGATGAAGCCTCTGAAACTAGGGATGTAAACGATATAAGCCTTGTCGGCACCTTCTTTCAGCATAAACGTGCCGCTGTTGTCCATGGTGGCATCACCGACATAAAACACCTTGGTGCGCTTCTCACGGTAAAACAGCTTAATCTTATCAAACAGATTTATGGTCGGCACAATCTGATAGATCTCCACCTTGGTGCTTTGCGCGGCCAACTGCTTGACGATGTTGTCGTGACTGGCCACCGACACAGGCATCTTGACACGGATCTTATATAAGGTGGTCAACAGATAGCTTACCTGCTTGGGATGCGCCTTATAGGTGCCATTCAAGGTCCAGCCTTGCTCATGGCGTTCCAACAGCGACTCGTTTTCCCTGCGGTCGGCGAGATAGATTTTAGTCACAGATGCCGTATCCCAAACTTGGAAATCCGACGACTCGCCTTGAATCGTGGAGAGGTAACGGTTGTTCCAAATCAGCACGCCGGCGATGACCACCAGCAATGCGGCAATAATAAGGGTAATGCGGTTATTTTTCTTCATGTGGATTATTGTTTGCTATATTTTTTCTTTCGGACGAACGCCATGACAAAGCCCAAAGCGATAATCAAAGCAATAGGAACCAAGGTATTGATTACCTGCCATTTCGTTCTCTCTTGGTTGATTTTGGTCACATCGAGCAGACGTACCTTCAGCTCGCGCGAGCGGATGTCGATCAAGCCCTCACCGTCCACCAAATAGCTGATGGCGTTTTCGATGAATTCCTTGTTGGCATAAGTGTTTTGCGTGTATTGGTCATAACCCAAGGGCAGCGGGGTCTTGCGCTTGATGTCGATTTGGTTACGGATAATGTCGCCATCGGTCACCACAATCATGGCAGTGGGCTTGCTTTCCTCCATAAAATCGGTGGCTTGGTCGTCGACGATTTCCTGCGGGATGCGGTTGGCGTACAACGACGGGAAAGTGCCTTTCAACAGATAGGCCACGTTCTTGCCTTTGGAGCTAAACATGCGCTTGTCGGGCGCTTGACGCAGCATCGCCAGAGTGATGAACACAGGGGTCCCCGACACCTTAGTATAATCCGAGGTCTTGAGCAACGGTATCTGTTCAATGCCGTTGGCAGAAGTAGTGGCATCCACGGAGCTGACAAAGTCGGCCTTGATGGCATTCATGTTACGCACCATGGGATGGCTTGACGCAGCCTGCAACAAGGGGAAATAGTACCAACGGAAGAACTCAAGCTGGGCCTGACCTGCCACCTGTCCCGTGCGGATGGGAAGGGCGGCGCAATTCAAATCGAGGAGCAAGTCGCGGTTGAGGCGCACACCGTATTTGAAGAGCATGTCATCGAGGTTAAGATCCTGTTCCAAACCAATGGTCGACTCCTGGTTTTGAAGGCTGTCCATGGTGGCATAGACAGGTTCCACAAGCCACAGCGCCTTGCCCCCATGCATAATGTACTGGTCGATGAGGAACTTGTCTTTCTCGTCGAACGGCAGGGTCGGCTTGGCGACGATGATGGCATCATAGGAGACAAAGGCCTTCACTTCCCTGTCTTCGTGCTGAGTACGGTGTATCAAAGCATCAATCCTGCCATTGATGGTCACCGTATCCACGTTATAGTTTTGGCCTAATGTCTGGATGATGTCGTACAGATCCTGCACGCCCAACTCGCCATGGCCTTGGATGAAAGCGACGTTAGGTTTCTGCAATCGCGTCACCTTCTTCACCGCGTCGATAAGACGGAACTCCAGGTTCTGCATCGAGGCGTTCAATGCGTCTTCAGACGACTGTCCCAACTGGTTTTCAAGCAAATCGATGGCGATTTCCGTATTGTTGCGGTAACTCACCAAAGCCCCTGGCCAAATCACCATTTGCCTCGATGAGCCGTCGCTGTTCTTGACCACCATGTCGGTGGGGTTCAGGCCGGCCTGATAAAGTTGCTTATAGGTGTCGTTGCGTTCAGCGGCATCGGAGCTTTCGGAAGGATTAATAAACTCGTAATCGATGTATTTCGAATAGGCACGAAATTCATCCAACATCTCCTTGGTCTCACGGCGCAATTTCTTGAAACCCGCAGGGAAATCTCCTTCGAGATACACCTTGAAATAGACATAGTCGTTGAGGTCGCCGAGGATTTCTTTCGTCGTTGGCGACAGGGTATAGCGTTTCTCGCTTGTCAAGTCGAAACGGGTAAAGACAAACGAGCCAATCACGTTGAGCACTACCACAATCACTGCCGTAATCAAGAAGGCAACAATTTGATTCTTTTTCAGATTCTTACGCTTGTTTTCCATCTCTCACCTCCTTACCATTTGCGGCTTGCCAAAACCAATTTCGTAGCACTGAGGAACAGCGCTATCACACTCAAGAAATACAACACGTCGCGCGTGTCGACCACGCCACGACTCAGCGAGCTATAGTGGGCATTCATTCCCAGCTGCTGGATGAACAAGTCGACTCTACCGAACAGCGAAAGCGAATAGATGAACTCGAAGCCTATCAGCAGGAATCCGCAGAGAAACACGGAGATGATGAAAGCCAATATCTGGTTGTTGGTCAGCGAGCTACAGAACACGCCGATACTCACGAAACTCGAACTCAACAGAAACAGACCGATGTAAGAGCCCCAAATGCCGCCGCTGTCAAGGTTGCCTTTGGGCAGACCCAATTGATAAACCGAGAAATAGTAAATGAAAGTCGGTATCAGCGCGAGCAACACGAGAGCCACGCCCGCCAAAAACTTAGCCCAGATGATTTGCCAGTCCGAAAGAGGCTTGGTGACCAACATCTCAATGGTACCTGTACGGTTTTCCTCGGCAAAACTGCGCATCGTCACCGCCGGCACCAAAAACAGGAACACCCAAGGGGCCAGGACGAAGAGGCTATCGAGGTTGGCATAGCCATAGTTCAGCACGTTGAAGTCGCTTTGGAACACCCAAAGGAAAAGACCGGTGATGAGGAGGAAGACCACGATCACCATGATGCCTATCAGCGAGCTGAGAAAATTGCTGATTTCTTTCTTGAAGAGAGCATACATTTGCAAAAACTTTTTGGCTTGCAAAAATACGAGTTTTTTCCTATTTTTGCATTTCCAATTTTAAAACCATCCCAATTGAAAGGATACAAATTGTAAAACACCATGTATCAAATTTTTAAAGACCAACTTGAAAAATCAAAACTGATTCTGACAGGAGTAAAACGAAACCAGCGCTTGGGTCGTGAGGCCGGCGTCGAGGATGGCGTGATACAGAAACTCGAAGAAGACTGCAAACGCCTCGAATCACTTTCGGCCGAAATGGACAAGATGCAAGAGGACCTTCGCAAGAAAACCGAAGAGGCTCATGCTGCCTTGAACACCTTGAAAAATCGCACCCAAACGGTCAAAAAAGCCATCAAGAACAAGTATGACCAAACCTGGTGGAACAAGTTCGGAATCCCTGACAGAAGATGATTTTCTTCCAATTTTAAAACACATGAAACCGCATCTTAAGATGCGGTTTTTTTTGTGCGTATGATGATCTTCTGCTCCCCTTTCAACGTGGTAGCAAACAAATATGTCTCATCGCCGTCGCCAATTTTCAAGGACTTCCTAAGCTCTGCCACCGACAGCGGGAAGTTGCGCACGGCGATACTGGCCTTGTCCACGTCGCGAAGCAAAGTCTGTTGTACTTTTTTATTATAAGGTGCCCAGCCTTCCACTTCGAAAATGCGCCCTGGAAAGTCGGGAACAAGTTGCACAGAGGTATATAAATTACTGTTTTTATGCAATTTAAATACATCATATCGATGCGTCAACAGTTTGAAGCATCCCGCCTTCAGCACAGCAGGATTGGGTTCATAAAGGTAATTGGAAGCCCCATCGGCAATTCGACTTACGCAATTGCGTTCTTCCTCTTGCGTGAATCTCAACTCCGGCTGAGAAGTCAACAAGTTAACGCAGACAAATTGAGGTTCACCTTCAAAACCTCGTTGCATGACAAGGTCCAATTCCTTGCACTCGTTGGCGACGGCCACCACATGCACTTCCTTCACATGCTGCAACTCCGTCAAAGCCTTGCTGATGTCAAGCATGGGCGACAGCTTTACCATCACTATTTCAGCCTTTTCAAGCAACAAATCCTGCAAGGCAGCCACGTCGGGTGTGCAGTCGCTGATAGAAACGGCCTTGCGTCCGTAGGCATCGCGACGAGCGGGGTCAATAAAAATACAACTCTTTGGTAAACAATGGTTTAAATACTCCTCAGCCGTTTCGTTACATACGGTGACACG
>Ga0247608_10007399_pt1 | contig 11268 bp, 10 predicted proteins | sample 176DNAGHGlowgp2_FD_193490 | JGI IMG/M metagenome (GOLD analysis project Ga0247608, IMG submission 193490) | Sheep rumen microbial communities from Palmerston North, Manawatu-Wanganui, New Zealand - 1766 DNA GHGlow gp2 | ecosystem: Host-associated > Mammals > Digestive system > Stomach > Rumen ... | reverse complement strand
CCCGTATCAGGAGTTTTCAAGGGGTGTTAATAAGTTGATGATTGTAAGTTATTTGTAATCAAATGTTGAGTGTCTTAATGCCTGGACGTGAGATTTTCTTGGCTGACGATACGATGAATAGTCGCTGGCGTGCGCTTGTTCGTTAAAAAGGTGTAAAAAACTGCTTTTTACCGTTTATTATATTTAACGGGTAACTCTTGTGTCCCCTTTAAGTAGTATCTTTACGCCCTGAAAAAGCGGAATCTCTCATTATTTATTAAGAAAATCCAGTGAGAGACCCAATTTTTTTGTAATTTTGCCGTTTGTAAAAAAGCGAAAGAAAGTAAAGACAAGAATGATCAATAAATCACCGCTATATCTGCTGCTGGCGATGGCCGTTGCGCTCTCGTCATTGTTTCCATTGGTATCCTGTAACCACAAGGACAAAGATGAGGATGTGTACACCTATAGCACCAGCACCCAGACGACACTCGTCAAGAGTTTTGCCTTGCAGGCCGATGCCGACGTGCTCGCCAGCTTGGATTCGGTCCATTTCACGATTGACTATGACAATGGCTTGATATATAACGCCGACTCGCTGCCTGTGGGCACCGATATCACTGGACTGAAAGTCTCGGTGATCTTCATGAACACGGTATCATCGGCGATTTTCTCCATTACGGGCGCTACCGAGCAGGCCGACACTACTATCGAGTACACCTCCTCGATGACACGCGAGCTTGACTTCACTGGCAAGACGGTGCTCACCGTCACCTCTGCCGACCAATCACAGGTCAAGGACTATGAGGTCAAGGTGCTTGTCCACAAGTTCAATCCCGACTCGCTCGTGTGGAATGAATCATGGCGCCGTGACTTGCCGGGAGACCTTAGCAATGCGACCGGGTTCAAGGCCGTTCAGCAGGGTGACACGTTCCGTGCAATGATGTATAATGGCACCGAGTGCCAACTATTGACTGCCACAGCCCTCAGCCAGGGCTCTTGGGCCAAGCAGACGCTTGCTTTGCCATTTGTTCCACAGGTCAATTCTCTCACTGCGACCGATGACGACTTGTATATCCTTGCCGACGACGGGACACTTTACTCCTCGACCGATGGAGTGGCATGGGCGTCGTGTGGCGTGAAGTGGTACAGCGTGCTGGGCTCCTATGATGGCCGTGTGCTGGGTGTTATCAAGGGCGGTGACGACCTTTACTACCACGACGAGTATCCTCATGTCGAGGGTTTCGAGTCCAGCCTTGTCGAGGATGGCTTCCCCGTGAGCAATGCCTCGGGCATGATCGAGACCGACAATCAGTGGACCGTCTCACAGCAGGCCATGATTGTGGGTGGTAAGGACAGCAATGGTAAGGTGCTGTGCGACGTGTGGGGCTATGACGGCGAGCGCTGGGGCAAGATCAATAACATCCATTCCTCGGTATTGCCGGCATTGACCGATGCCACGTTGTTCTCCTATTATACCTATAAGAGTCTGCCCGGCGTTCGCCGTTACGCTCGCCAGCAGACGTGGTACGTCATGGGCGGCAAGGTTGCCGATGGAACCTTGAACGACCAGATTTATCTCTCCACGACCCAGGGCATCACCTGGAGCAAGGGTGACGGCACCATGGCCCAGGCTTCTTATATGCCCAAGTTCTATGGGGCACAGGCATTTGTCGGTGAGGAAACGCTCACTCCTGCTGCTGGCTATTACATGCCGCGACGGGTGCAGTCGATGGTGACATCGTGGTCATGCCCGTTCATTTACCTGTTTGGCGGCTACAATGATCAGGGCAGGTTGCTGCCCAATGTGTGGCGCGGCGTGTATAACCGCATGACCAATTATCCAGTCTATTGATGATGCGATGAAGAAATCTTTGTTCATAGCGATATTTATGCTGTGTGCTGTGCTGCCTGGCGTAGCGCAGCAATACAAGTATGAAGCCGGCCCGATGGTGGGCATGACAGGTTATCTGGGCGAGGCCAACAATGGTAACCTGTTCAAGCATCCCAGCTTTACAGTGGGCGGCATGTTCCGCTATGTGCACAATAGCCGATGGGCTTTCAAGGCCAACTTGAGCTATGCCGGCATCAGGGGACACAGCATGTATGACGAGACCTGGTACCCCGACGGGGCCAACTATCAATTCAACTCCCATCTGATAGACCTGGGGCTGACCGCCGAGTTCAACTTCCTGAACTATGGCCGCGGCCCGCTCTACAAGAAATATAAGCCCATTTCCCCCTATATGGTGGCTGGTGTGGGCTTTGTGTTCGCCATCTGTGACGGGCACAACCAGGCGTCGTTTACCATCCCCTTGGGTATCGGCGTGAAATACAAGTTAAAGGACAAGGTGAATCTCGGCTTTGAGTTCACGATGCGCAAGGAGTTCAGCGACCGCATCGATGGACTGAGCGACTTGTTCGGCATTAAGCACTCGTTTGCCAAGAATACCGATTGGTACTCGTTTGCCACGTTTACGGCAACCTTTGAGTTCGGCAAGCGTTGCATCAAGTGTAACCATATAGATTAAGAGAATAGGCTATGTCATCACTTAGCGATAAAATACAGCAACTGGACCCCATGCGCATTCCGCGGCATGTCGCCATCATCATGGATGGCAATGGACGCTGGGCCAAGCAGCATGGGCACGAGCGTAGCTTCGGGCACGAGAATGGAGTGGCCACTGTCAGGCAGGCCACCGAGATAGCCAGCGAGGTGGGTGTGAAGTACTTGACGCTCTACACCTTCTCTACCGAGAACTGGAACCGCCCGCAGGACGAGGTGGATGCGCTCATGAACCTCATCGTGGTGAGCATCGAGCAGCAGACACCCGACTTGATCAAGAACAACGTGCGCTTGACAACCATCGGTGATATGAGCCGCATGCCCGACTTTGCCGCCAACCGGCTGCGCAAGTGTATGCAGGACACGGGGCACTGCACGGGACTGGTATTGTGCCTGGCATTGAGCTACTCGTCGCGATGGGAGATCGTACAGGCGTGCCGTGAAATGGCGCGTGAAGCTGCTGCCGGAACGCTCGACCCCGCATCGATTGACGATGAGGTGTTCTCCCGTCATCTTGCTACGGGTGACATGCCTGACCCCGATCTGTTGATACGCACTGGTGGAGACCTGCGTGTGAGCAACTATCTGTTGTGGCAGATTGCCTATAGCGAACTCTACTTCACATCAAAATATTGGCCCGATTTTACCAAGGAGGATTTTGTCGAGGCAATTGCCGACTTCCAGGCGCGTGAACGCCGCTACGGGAAAACGAGCGAACAGGTTAATCATGATGAGCATGAAGCATAATTTTTCAATGAAGAGAATCAAACATACGGTGTTGGCTATGCTGGCAGTGGCCGCGGTGGCTCCTGCCATCCACGGCCAGGAAACCTACACGGTCAACGATACCATCTACAACCCTAAAATCGTCTTCACGGCATCACCCAGCCAGTATGAGATCGCGGGCATCCGCGTCACGGGGGTGGAGAACTATGACGAGAACATCATCATCGGATACTCGGGACTGGCTGTGGGCCAGCGGGTGGATATCCCCGGTGACGACATCAAGGCTGCGGCCAAGCGCTTCTGGCGGCAAGGCCTGTTCTCCAAGGTGCAGATCCAGGTCGAGAAAATCTATCATGACCAAGCATGGCTGGTGTTTAACCTGCGCCAGCAACCCCGCGTGTCCCAGGTGAACTACAGCGGCATGAAGAGTGGTGAGAAAAAGGATATTATCGAGCGACTCAACTTCCAGCCTGGTAGCCAGATGTCTCCCAACATTGCCGACCGCATCAAGTTGCTTGTCGAGAAGTATTACGCCAACAAGGGTTTCGGACAAGCCACATGTGAGGTGGTGCAGGTGCCTGACTTGAGCAAGCAGAACGAGGTCATTGTCAATATCAATGTGGACAAGCACGAGAAAATCAAGGTGCACAAGATTTACATTGATGGTAACGAGGTGCTGAGCGACTCCAAGCTCAAGCGCACCATGAAGAAGACCAACGAGAAGTCCAACCTGTGGAAGATTTTCTCCCAGAAGAAGTTTGTCCAGAGCGACTACGAGGCCGACAAGCAGCTCATCATCGACAAGTATAACGAGAAGGGCTACCGCGATGCCGTCATCGTGAGCGACAGCGTGGTCCCCTACGACGAGAAGACCGTCGATGTCTATCTCACCATCAACGAGGGCAAGCGCTACTATATCTCCGATATCACTTGGGTGGGCAATACGGTATATCCCTCGGTCATCCTCAATGAGGTGCTCGGCATCAAGAAGGGTGACGTCTATAACCAGAAGTTGCTCAACAAGCGCACCCAGGAGGACGACGATGCGGTTTCCAACCTGTATCTCAACAATGGTTACCTCTTCTACCAGCTCATCCCCATCGAGAGCAAGATCGAGGGCGACAGCATCGACCTGGAGATGCGCATGTTTGAGGGTAAGCAGGCTCGCATCAACAAGGTCGTCATCAATGGTAACGACCGCTTGTATGAAAAAGTCGTGCGCCGTGAGCTGCGTGTGCGTCCCGGCGACCTGTTCTCCAAGGAGGACCTCATGCGCTCGGCACGTGAGATTGCCCAGACGGGACACTTCGATCCCGAGAAGATGGACATTCGCCCCGAGCCCAACCCCGATAATGGTACCGTTGACATCATCCTCAACCTCGAGAGCAAGGCCAACGACCAGGTAGAGTTGAGCGCTGGTTGGGGACAGACCGGTGTCATCCTCAAGGCCTCGTTGAAGTTCAACAACTTCTCGATGCAGAACCTGTTGCATCCGTCATCCTACAAGGGACTCATCCCGCAAGGCGAGGGCCAGACCTTCACCATCAGCGCGCAGACCAATGCCAAGTATTACCAGGCCTACAGCATATCATTCCTCGACCCGTGGTTTGGCGGCAAGCGACCCAACTCGCTCTCGGTATCGGCATTTTACAGCCGCCAGACGGGTATCAACTCGTCCTATTATAACCAGTTGTACCAGAATGCGATGTACAACATGATGTATAACTACAGCGGCTTGTATCCAGGCATGTATAACGGTTATAACGGCTACAGCGGTTATAACTACTACGAGAACGCTTACGACCCCAACAAGTACCTCCAGATGGCAGGTGTGACAGTGGGATTCGGCAAGCGATTGAAGTGGCCCGATGACTACTTCACCTTCATGGCTTCGTTGAGCTATCAGTGGTACAGCCTCAAGAACTGGGAGTACCTCTATTATATGAAGAATGGTGTGTCCAACTCGTTTGTGCTGGGACTCACCCTCTCGCGCAGCAGTATCGACAACCCGCTCTATACCCGCAAGGGTAGTACCTTCACGTTGTCGTTCAACGCCACTCCGCCGGCCAGTCTGTTCGGCAAGAAGAACTGGAAGGCATTGAGCGAGAGCAGCACCGAGCAGTCCAAGAAGGAACTTTACCGCTGGATCGAGTACTGGAAACTGAAATTCCAAGCCCGCACCTATACCCCCCTCACCGACCCCGACGGTCGCTGGACACTGGTGCTGATGACCCGTGCCGACTTTGGTCTGCTGGGCAGCTGGAACAAGTGGTTGAAGTCACCGTTTGAAACCTTCTATGTGGGTGGTGATGGCATGTCGGGTTCCTACACCTATGCTACCGAGACCATCGCCCTGCGCGGTTATGAGAATGGAGCCTTCACGCCCTATGGCTCAGAGGGTTATGCCTACGACCGATTTGCCATCGAGTTGCACTTCCCGTTGATGCTGTCCCAGAGTGCCACTATCTACCCGCTCGTGTTTATCGAGGGTGGTAATGCCTGGACCCACGTGAGGGACTTCAACCCCTTCAACATCAAGCGCTCGGCTGGTGTTGGTGCCCGCATCTTCCTGCCCATGATCGGTATGATGGGTATTGACTGGGGTTATGGTTTTGACACCGTTTATGGCCAGAAGGGTGGAAGCAACTTCCACTTTGTGCTGGGTCAGGAGTTCTAATGAATAGATGATTAACGTTGTTAAGTTAATTTTTTACCGTTAGTAATAAACGATTTGAATGATCGGTAGTCTAAAAATCGAAAAATTTTAAAAAATAATGATAGATATGAAAAGAATAGTTTTAATCGCAGTGGCGCTTGTTGCTGGCTTCATGGCCGCCAACGCGCAGAAGTTTGCACTTGTGGATATGGAGTATGTGCTCAAGAACATCCCTGCCTATGAGATGGCCAACGAGCAGTTGAACCAGGTGTCACAGCGCTGGCAGCGCGAGGTGGACGAGCTCAAGAAGGAAGCCGACACCATGTACAAGAACTATCAGGCCGACATGGTGTTCCTGACCGATGATCAGAAGAAGAAGAAAGAAACCGAGATCACCGAGAAGGAGAAGGAGGCCCAGCAGCTCCAGTACAAGTACTTTGGCCCCCAGGGTGAGCTGTTCAAGAAGCGCCAGTCACTCATCAAGCCCATTCAGGACGATGTGTATGAGGCTTGCAAGAAGGTGTGTGAGGAGCGTGGTTTCCAGTTGATCATGGACCGTGCCAGCAGCCAGAGCATCATCTTTGCCTCACCTCGCATCGACGTGAGCAATGAAGTGCTCGAGAAGATGGGCTACAAGTAAGGATTTAGGACTTAATAAGCCTATTATTGAGAAAAAGATCAATTATTATAATAACGAAAATCAATTTTTTAGACATGTTTAAAAGATTTATGCTCTTAGCCGTTACGGCTACTATGATGTGCTTTGCCGCACAGGCTCAAAAATTCGGTTATGTCAACACCAGTGAGATCTTCAACGTCATGCCCGAGAAGGCTACAGCCGAGAATACCCTCAAGTCGGTGAGCGACAAGTATGAGACCGAGTTCAAGAACTTGCAGGACGCTTTCCAGAAGAAGATGAACGACTATGAGGCCGCCGATAAGGATGCTTCCACACCGCAGGCCATCAAGGACCGTCACAACCAGGAACTGCAGGATGAGTATGTGAAGATTCAGAACTTCCAGCAGACTGCTTCGCAGGATTTGCAGCGTCAGCAGGAAACTCTGCTCGCCCCCATCACCCAGAAGCTCCAGAACGCCATTCAGGCTGTTGGTGCCGAGGGCGGTTACACCTTCATCTTTGATCAGGCAGTAGGTGCCATTATCTACACCGGTACCAATGCCGAGGACGTGAGTGCCAAGGTGAAGGCCAAATTAGGTATAAAGTAAAAAACACTCAAACACACACAACACGATAATGTTAAGATGCGAGTTCCCTTGTTGGCCTTGTTGCTGACAAGGGAATTTTGGTTTTTATTGATGATATATCGTGGCGAAGTCAAAAAAAGTCTTTACCTTTGCCCTATATATAATATAATGTATAGAGATATGAAGAAATTATTGATGATTGCAGTGGCGATGTTGCCCCTGCTCGCTGTGGCTCAGGCCAGAATTGGTATAATCAATTCACAACAGATTTTTGACTTGATGCCCGACAAGGCTGGCGCCGAGGCGCAGCTCAAGACCATGAGCGACAGTTATCATGCCGAGTATGAGCTCTTGAAGCGTGAATTTGACAAGAAGTATGCCGACTACCAGGCAGTGGCTGCCGATGCCTCGATACCCGAGGCCATCAAGGAGCGCCGTGTTCAGGAGTTACAGGAGAGTGACAAGAAGATGCGCGAGTTTGAGCGACGCGCTGCCGACGACCTGGCTGCTAAGCGGGAAACACTCACTCGTCCCATCGTTGACAGGGTGCAGGCCGCCATACGCACCGCTGGTGAGCAGGCTGCCCTCGATGTGGTGTTTGACACGGCTGTCACTCCGGTAGCCTATACCGGACCATCCACCATCGACCTCACTCCGATGGTCAAGGGAATCCTCGGGCTTGAGTATTGATATCGGAAACAATAAAACTAAAAAACCTGCTTCACGTCACGTGATGCAGGTTTTTTAGAATTTTATTCATTTAAGGGTGGAAGATGGGGCTCGAACCCACGACCTTCGGAACCACAATCCGACGCTCTAACCAGCTGAGCTACGTCCACCATGTATCGCGTTTTCTCTCAAACGCGGGTGCAAAGATAATACCATTTTTATTCCTGTGCAAGACTTGGGGCAAAAAAACATAGATTTTTTTGCTCTTGACACCATTTTGGACCGATGGCGTTAGCAGTCAACAATCTCGGCTGGAGCGATACGGTCACTGCCCTTGACAAACTCGCCCATCGAGAAGACGCTGCGCAGGTTGATGTCATTGTCCAGCAGCAGGATGTCGGCATCCTTGCCGCGCTGCAAGGAACCCTTGCGGTCATAGATACCCATGATTCTGGCTGGTGTCTCGCTTGCCATCCTGACTGCGTCTTGCAGCGGAACGTCAACGACGCGCACCATTGTCTTGATGAGGCGGTCCATTGTGGCGATGCTGCCTGCCAGGGCGCTGCGGTCCGACAGCTTGCACACGCCATCTTCGATGATGACGCGCGGGTCAAAGGCGTGTTCACTGTCGCTATCGGTCACGGCAAGAGCATCGGTGCACAGTGCGGTGTGTTCAACACCCTTCATGTGATAAACGAGATTGAGCAGGGTGGATGGCACGTGGATGCCGTCGGCAATTACTTCAACAGCCATATCTTCAAGCAGATAGACACTCTCGACGGTTCCGGCATGCTTAAACTCACGCACGTTGTGAAAGCCGGGCATCGCATTATAGAAGTGGGTGGCAAGCGTGTAGCCTGCGTCCCATGCGGCCTTGACGTGAGGATACTCGGCTGCCGTGTGGGCGATGGCGGCAACGATGCCCTTGCCGGTGATGTATTTGCCCATCTCGACGGCACCTGGCAGCTCGGGGGCCGTATCCCATCGACGCATGCAGTCAAAGTCCTCGACAATGTGCATGTACTCGTGCGGATCTGGAATGCGGATGACCTCGGGCATCTGGGCTCCTGCTTTGCTGGGGTTGAGGTAAGGACCCTCCATGTGCATTCCCCTGATGGTGGACTTGGGGTCTCGCATCAGTTCGTCACACGTTTCACATGCTTTTTCCATCATGTCCAGTGGCGAGGATGACAGGGTCGCATAGATGGATGTTGTGCCGTGCTTGAGGTGGGTCATCGCTACGGTCTCAAATGCCTCGCGCGTGCACTCCTGGAAGTCACAGCCGCCGCCACCATGACAATGCAGGTCAATGCCACCGGGCACCACGTGCATCCCGTGGGCGTCGATGGCCTTGTCCATGCCTTCTAGCTGGCGGCTGCTCTTGCTCACCTCCTTGATGCGGTTATCCTCGATGATGACCGAGCCACCATTGATCCAACCCTCGGGAGTGAGCACATGGCCGTTATAAATCTGAGTTAACATGCCAATCTTTTTTATCCTTACTTGACTTGCAAATATACAGAGTTTTTTGATAGGTTGTATATTTGAAATACATTTTTTTAGGTTTATTGACAATAATTTTGATTCTTGCCGGCGGTCGTTTTGCTTTCAATCGATGCTGGCTGGTGGCCATTGGTGGCTAGAAACTGCGGTTTCGCTGATTGAGTGGTGGGCTTGGTCTTGATTTTTTGCCTGTTTGTCCTTGTGATTGCATGATTGGTCGCTTAATGAGTGTTAGCTGTTTTAATAATTCAAAAAATGTGTGTTCCTTTGTAACCACACAACTCGGAATTATTGACAAGATTGATAGTGAGGATCATTGCAAAATGAAAATCATTAGTTATTAAAAGAGAGGACGCCCTAAAGAATGAATGGTAATAAATATAATAGCAACACTTTCATAGATGATGAAAAGGAGTCCTCAAATGATACAGACTTAATCGTGTGTGTGTTTTGAAAGTGGAGGGTATTTCCTGCTTGAAGGAAGTGCTCTCCTGTTTTATCATTTTGTATCGCAAGGTGGGTCTCATGCGGCTGCCAAAAATGATTAGAAGATGTTAAAAACGGGTCATTTTTACTTAAAAATGACCCTCATTTGACAGAACTATGGCGCTAAAATCAAAAAAAAATGCTAACTTTGCATTATAAAATAAGAAGAAAGCAAGATGGATGTAAAAAAAGTCTTATTTATATCGCAGGAGATTGCGCCCTATGTGCCCGAGCGACGATTGTCACAGATTGGTAGAATCTTGCCGCAAGGTATTAAGGAACACGGCATTGAGGAGCGCACTTTCATGCCCAAGTATGGCATGATTGCTGAGCGCAGTAATCAGTTGCATGAGATGATCAGGCTCTCGGGCATGAATGTGATCATTGATGATACCGACCATCCTCTCATCATCAAGGTGGCCACGCTGCAACAGGCTCATTTCCAGGTCTATTTCATCTATAATGAGGACTATTTTGCCAGCAACCGCATCGATGAACTGGAGATGAATTGCTCCTCCAGTGACAATGACGAGCGCAGCATGTTCTTTGTGCGTGCCGTGATCGAGTCGATACGCAAGATGAGGTGGGTGCCCGACATCATCCAGTGCACTGGATGGATCTCGGCCCTGGCTCCCGTTTACATCCGCACCATCTATGGTGACGACCCGTCGTTCCGTGACGCCAAGATTGTCACCGCACTGTTCAATGAGGAAATCGTGGCTCCGCTGGATGCCCGTCTGAGCGAGAAAATGCACATGGACGGCATCCCCAAGAATGCGCTCAAGCCCATTGCAGGCAAGCAATTGACCTATCAGGATCTCATGGCCTACTCGCTCAAGTACACCGATGCCGTCATCGAGTGCGAGAGCGGTGTGCCCGACCAGGTGCTTGAGGCCGCTTCGGCATTGCCCCGACTACAGTTCATCGATGATGACGATGTCAACAAGGTGAAGGAGTTCTATGCCTCGCTATAATGAATGATTTAACTAAGTTCAGTAGTTTCTCAAATCGTTTTTTTATCATTTCGAGAATATGAAGCAACTTTTCAATGTGTTACTGGCAGCGGCAGCGTTGCTCGGCCTGTACGCATGTACCGACGAGACAATAGGTGTCTCCATCACCGATAACGTCTCGTCAATCATCGAGGATTCATCCTTTGTGATCACTGGACACTCGGTGCTCAATGACCGCGTGCAGATGCGCACCAGCACCAAGATGCTGGGCTCGCTCCAGGCCGACGGCTATGGGCAACTCTCAGCCGATGCCGTGACCATGTGGATGCCCTCTGTCAACATCGACACGACAGGCGTCAAGGCCGAGTCGATCGACTCCTGCCGGCTGATTCTGCGTTTGCCTGTCAACAACGGCTATACCGGTGACCCTGTGGCACCCATGCGATTGAGCGTGTATCGCTTGAACAAGCAGTTGCCCAGCCCCATCTATAGCGACTTTGACCCCACGGGCTATTATGATAGCA
>Ga0247608_10007396_pt1 | contig 11272 bp, 10 predicted proteins | sample 176DNAGHGlowgp2_FD_193490 | JGI IMG/M metagenome (GOLD analysis project Ga0247608, IMG submission 193490) | Sheep rumen microbial communities from Palmerston North, Manawatu-Wanganui, New Zealand - 1766 DNA GHGlow gp2 | ecosystem: Host-associated > Mammals > Digestive system > Stomach > Rumen ... | reverse complement strand
TCCTGTCGGAAAGCCCCATCTGTCCCAGAACATCCTCCGCATCCCGGCGAATATTCTCCAGTATTTCCTTTTTCTTCTCTTTATAGCCATCCTGCTGCTGCGCGGAAAGCCGCGGCGCGAGCATGACATTTTCCAACGCTGTGTATTGCGGGAAAAGATTAAAGGACTGAAAAACCATGCCGAAGTGCATGCGGTTTTTCCGGATCACGGATTCCTTTTGATACAGCGGATTCTCCGCATCATACACCGTGTTCTCACCGACCATGATTTTTCCCTTGTCGGCGCGCTCCAAAAAATTGAGACATCGGAGCAGTGTGGTCTTTCCGCTGCCGGACGAACCGATAATAGAAAGAACCTCACTTTTCTCCAACGTAAATGATATATCCTTCAGGACTTCTGTCTTACCGAAGGTTTTGCTGATATGTTCCACTGTTAGTATTGACACAGCCGCACCTCCTACCTGAAGTAATCCAGTTTCTTTTCCAACCGACCGAACAGGATCGTCAGAACGCCGTTAAATACCAGATAATACACTGCCGTAAAGAATAACGGCCAGATTTCGCCTGATATTCCCTGCGATCCCTTCATAAAGGCCTGTCCTGCCCAGATCACCTCCTGCAGTGCAATGATCCTGGCAAGGGAGGTATCCTTCACCAGCGTCAGCACCTCGTTGGTGATAGGCGGAACAATCCGTTTCACCATCTGCAGAAGCTTGATTCGGAAAAAGATCTGTTTTCTGGTGAGACCCAGAACAAGGCCGGCCTCATCCTGTCCGACCGGAATACTCATGATTCCGCCCCGGTAAATTTCAGAGAAATAGCAGGCATAATTGATGATAAACGCAACCGAAGCGGCAAAGAAACGGCCGCCCTCGCCGGTACCCCAAATATTGTTTTTCCAGACAAGACCGGGAAAATAATAGATGATCAGCAACTGAATCATCAGGGGAGTTCCCCGGATGATCCAGATAAAAAAACGCACAAGCATCCGAACCGGCCCGAATTTGGCCATAGATCCGGAGCAGATCAGGAGCCCAAGCGGCAATGCACCGAGAAGCGTAACGAAGAACAGCTTCATAGTCTGCAAAAAGCCGGAATTGAGCGCCTTTAATACAATTGGCAGCTGGTCAAAAAACTTATCCACTTTGGTTCCTTTCCAAATTACGCCTATATCTCATGTTGCGGGAAAACCGAAGGCATTACTCACCCTTCTTGAATGTCGTCTGATCGATCAGAGCCGCCTGAACGCCATATTTCTCAGCCCATTTCTGCAGACTACCGTCCTCATACGCGGAAATGAAGTACTCATTCAGCTTGGCTGTCACATCGGAACCCTTCCGGAAGCCCACGCCATATTCTTCACTGTTCAGCGGGATGGTATAAGTGAGATCCGCATAGCTGGTTCCCTCGCCAACCATCGCAGCTGCCATCAGGGAGTCGATGATCGCACCGTCAGAGGTACCTGCCGCAACCTCCATCAGTGCAGCTGCCTGATTGGTCACTGCAGTCGTATTCAGACCGCATGCCTTTGCCTCGTTCTCGCCGGCACTGCCTGCCTCAACCGCAAAGGTAAGAGACTTCATATCATCTACCGTCTTATACTTGTCAGCCTTGCTCTTCGGCAGGATAACGATCTGTGCATTATTGCAGTAGGGATTGGAGCAATTCATGGAGCTGGTCACCTCATCGGTCAGCGTCATTCCGTTCCATACACAATCGATGGTACCTGCTTCCAGTTCCAGGATCTTGTTGTCCCAGTCAATTTCCACAAATTTAGCCTCTACACCAATGCTCTCGCAGAAACCAACGGCAACATCCGCATCGAAACCGATCCAGTTGCCGTTATCATCCTTGTAATCCATGGGTTCAAAATCGGTAACACCGATCACCATGGTTCCCTTTGCCTTGATGGCATCCAGATCACCGGAAGAAGACTCCTGCGTTGATTCTTCTTTCTTGTCGTCCTTCTTGTCAGAGCCGCAGGCTGCCAGTGAAAAACACATGGTCAGCGCAAGGCCCAGTGCCAAAAGCTTCTTTTTCATTTTCTATTTCCTCCTGCATCTTCCGCAATACTTATGCGGAAACATCTTTATTTGTCATGAAGATTGCCCCGGAAACCCGGATTCAATAACCGCCGGCCGTCCATAGGGACATCTCTCCTTTGACCTCGCAAATTGTATCAATAAAACACTCTAAAATCAAGACTTTTCTTTGTTTCCGGCAGCTTCATCCCGCTCCTCTTCAGACTTCTCACGTCTTATATTTCCGGGCTTTTCCGCCTCTTCGAAAGCATCTGTCTTTTCGAAAGCATCTGTCTTTTCGGAAGCTTCTGTCTTTTCAGCTTTCTTTGCCTCCTCATTATGCTCCACGCCCGTATGCACAGGAAGCACCTTTCCATGCCGTATTTTCATCCGATTCATAATGATGACACCGGTTCCGAGCAGAAAGCAGCATACACCGACCACCTGGCTCACCTTGAGCGGCCCAATCATCAACGAATCGGTTCGGAAGGATTCCACGATCACACGGCCGATGCCGTAGCCGGCCACATAGAGCATCGCCAGCTCCCCATCAAACTTCTTCTTTTTCCTGTAAAAGAAAAGGAAGGCAAGAAGCGCAAGGTTCCACAGTCCTTCATAAAGAAATGTGGGATGTACGGTAATACACTCCACCCCGCGCACGGTCTCGGTGTTTTTCAGCATGTCATCGGTGATAATGCCGTTTCGTGTCATATACCCCAGAGAATCCGTATCGGTATAGTATTCCACGGGGATTGCCATTCTGGTCACTCCCTTTGTCATACTGCCGAACGCCTCCCTGTTAAAGAAATTCCCCCAGCGGCCGAGGATCTGGCCAACCAAGATTCCCATGGTTACCGTATCCGCCAGAAGCGGAAGGCTGATCTTTTTGATTCCGGTGATAACCACCGCCGTGATCGTTCCGGCAATCAGTCCGCCGTAAATTGCCAATCCGCCATCGCGGATATTCAACATATCCAGAAAAACCTTTCCGGCTGATTTTCCCGTTCCGGTATATTCCTTCAGATTAAACAGCACATAGTAGATGCGGGCGCCTAAAATAGACGGCACGATCATGGCCATAAGAAAATCCCAGTAATCCTCCGGATCCTGCCCGGTACGTTTGGCTTCATGAAGTGAGATCACAAGCGCCAGAACATATCCCAGAAAGATCACCAGACCGTACAGTTTCACTTCAAACCCAAAAACGCTGAAGCTCTCCGGGACAGACGGAAATTCAATTCCCGTACCCGGGAAATAGATACCTCTCATGTCTGCTGCCTTTCATCACACGTTAAACTTGAACAGAACCACATCGCCGTCTTTCATAACATATTCCTTGCCTTCCTGACGGACAAGGCCCTTTTCTTTTGCGGCGGTCATGCTGCCTTCGCGGATCAGGTCATCATATGCGATAACCTCAGCCTTGATAAATCCGCGCTCGAAATCCGAATGGATCTTTCCGGCCGCCTGCGGTGCCTTCGTTCCCTTTTTGATCGTCCACGCACGGGATTCCTGCTTTCCGGCAGTCAGGTAGCTGATGAGTCCCAGCAGGTCATAGCTTGCCGTAATCAGCTTATCCAGACCGGATTCCGTAAGACCGAGGTCAGCCAGGAATTCCTTCTTTTCTTCATCGGAAAGTTCGGACAGCTCCGCTTCCATCTTTGCACAAACGGTAAATACACCGCTGCCGGACTTTTCCGCCAATTCGCGCACCTGCGCCACATAGGGATTGCCTGCGCCGTCATCCACCATGTCATCCTCGCTGACATTTGCCGCAAAGATCACCGGCTTCGCCGTAAGCATGTTATACTCGCTGAGCCAAAGCTTTTCGTCATCATCCTCCGGCTCTCCCATGGTAATGAGCGGTTCTCCGCCCTCCAGATGCGCCTTCAGTCTCTGCTGGAATTCATATTCCTTTGCTGCGGATTTATCATTCCGGGAGAGCTTCACGGTCTTGGACATTCTGCGCTCCAGAACCTCCAGATCGGAAAAGATCAGCTCGATATTGATGGTCTCGATGTCTCTGACCGGATCCACAGACCCATCCACATGGACTACATCCCCATCCTCAAAGCAGCGGACAACATGCACGATGGCATCGCACTCACGGATATTGGACAAAAACTGATTGCCCAGGCCCTCTCCCTTGGAAGCCCCCTTCACGAGTCCCGCAATATCAACAAATTCCACGATTGCCGGCGTGGTCTTGTCCGAATCATACATTTTGGTCAGAACATCCAGACGGGCATCCGGTACCGCAACAATTCCCACATTGGGATCGATCGTAGCAAACGGATAGTTGGCCGCAAGCGCCCCGGCCTTTGTAAGCGAATTAAAAAGTGTGGACTTTCCGACATTCGGTAAACCGACGATTCCTAGTTTCATCTCGCTATATCTCCTTCCTGCGCATACCTGCCCAACACGGCACCGGAATGCTTACATATACTGATCTATACGCCTTTTCAGACGGTTTACACAAAATTTAGAGCTGATACATTTTCTCACGAACTGCATCAGCTCATCAATGTTATCATAAATGAAGAATCATTTCAATCTATGGCATTAAACTTTTGAGTTTATCTATCAGAAATGCTTCTTTAGCAATTTTGCAATTTCATCTTTGTCTGATAATCACAATCTTCATACATCTTTTCCCGACAAGTATTTTTCAATCACACTCTGCTCTACTACTTTTTTTCCAAGAAGCGTGATTGCCTGTTTCGGACATTTATTAATACAACGATAACACATGGTGCAGCGGTCACTTGCAACTGCCACTTTATCTCTAATGGATATATTTTTCATCGGACATAGCTTCTCGCATTTGCCGCATCCTACACACTTTTCCGCATCAATCTTCAGTTTATCGGAGTAGTTCTTTGTTTTATGTCCGAAATATAATCTCTGTCCGAAGAATCCGGCCAACCGATACAGCGGTCCGATTCCTTCCCGCGTCGGCTTTCCTGCTTTCAGTAATCTGACTGATTTCCGTATCTTCAGATTTGCATTTCTGACAAGTTCCTTATTTTTCTCAAGCGGACGTTTTAATGCTTTCTCATCGCCGATACTGTCCGGCATCTTAAGGTGCAGTCCGCCTATCACTTCAGCACCATACCTTTTCAAAAGCCGTCCCAGCATACCGGAACCATCGCCACTGAAGAGCCCCATGGTTGCAATTACGAAAACCTTTTTTTCTTTCCATAATTCATTATTATCTATAATAAAATCCCGAAGGATTTTAGGGACCGTACTGTATTGTACAGGATATGCAATTGTAATCATATCCGCAGCTTTTACTGCTGATAATACGTATTCATCCTCAATTGAGTAAACTGAAGTTTCTTTATCATATTTCCTACAAAATGTTTCTAATGCATACTTAGAATTACCGGTTCCACTAAAATATATGCCTATCATAATGTTTTATCTCTCCAATTAAATCAAATCAATTTCCCCATTAAGCATATACGCCATATAATAGGGAATTGTAAATTTTTCTCCCTCCAACCCCACATTATTTGAGCTAAGCTTCACACATAGATTAACGCCATATTGTGATTTGTTTTTTAGAATCGTATTTGAAGACTTCGTATTCCCTGTAGTTGCTTTCACCTCAATCAGAACCGGTTCAGAATTCAAAGAAGTAATGAAATCAATTTCCAATCCACTATCTTTGTGGTAGTAATATAGCGGTCTATCCATTTTAGAAAAACAGTCAGCAATAATATTTTCATATATTGCACCTTTATAAAGACCTAACTCACCACTTAGTATCTTACTTGCAGTTCCGTTTTCAAGCATGGCTATGAAAAGTCCACTGTCCTGCATATATATTTTAAAAATATTGTCAATTTTGTTTCCTTCCAATGGCAAACTGATGTTGGATAGGTTATGACAAATATTAATTATTCCCGCATCGTAAAGCCATTGTATTGCCGCCAGATAGGTTTCAGAACGCCCCTTTTTTTCAAGAAGAGAATATGTAAACTTTTTATTTTCCTTTGCCAGCTGTGCCGGTATCACGTCAAAAACTCGATTTATCCTTCCCAAAAGAGTCAAATCAATTTCTTCTCTTTCATTCTCATCCAGATGTTTACCAAAATCATCTTTAAATTCATCCAATAAATCTCTTTGTTCCTCAAGAACAACATTCATATCATTTGTATTAATAAATCTATCAACGATATACGGCATACCACCAACACATATATATTCCCGAAATAATCTTAACATGGATGTATGTATCGCTTCAGAAACAGGTCTTTTTTCACAAAAACATTTCTTCATTTCAGAGAGAACCGAATCTGATACACCTTTCGCCCACAAAAACTCCTCAAAATCCATCGGTTTCATATATAGTATCCGTTCAAATCCAACCGGAACTCCTCTGCCTTTTTTTCGATTATATCCCTTAATTCCAAGAAGCGATCCTGTGCAAATTACATCATATCTTCCGTCTGTCATAAATGCTTTAATACTTGCTCTGGCATTTGCACATTCCTGAACCTCATCAAAAATAATGATAGTTTTCCCGGGCACAAAATGCGCATTGGCTATAAGTGCAGAAATATCTACCGTTATTCTATCAATAATAAAATCCCCATCAAAAATCTTTTTAGCAGATTCATTATCCTTGAAATTGATATACACAACATTTTCGTAATTATCATTTGCAAACGCCTGAACAATAAATGTTTTCCCTACCTGACGCATTCCTTTAATTACTAATGCTTTTTTCTTTCCCGAACTATTCTTCCACTTTTGCAATTCCTCCATGATTTTGCGTTTAAACATATTCATCCTCCAAGACTTTTGCACTTTTCAGAACGACTTTTTTGTATACGCTTGCACTTTTTCAAACGACTTGTTGTTCAATAACCGCACTTTTTCAAACGACTTTGTAATGATTATAACAAAAGCTATACATAAAATGCAATTAGAACCTGCCAATCTCAGCAGGTTCTAATTATCCGTATTTGAAACCCATAACGATCCCGTAACAATTGCGTCAATCTCGCTTACAACTTTTTTAAGACTCATAGGATTCATTTCTCCGCCACTACATATTCCCCATTCTTATATTTCAAACCGGTCCTTCCCACTTTGAAGCCGGCTTTCTTCATTTCACCAATTAATGTATGCATATAGAAGCCGTGCGTAACAACCAGGCAGTCTTTATTCCCTTTGCTAAGGATTATCGTAAACCGCCTTGCCCTTTTTCTTGTTTCCCTGCGTCCCTCAGCCTGTCTCAGACAATTAAAAAACCACTCCAGCCTTCCTGAAATCTTCCAAAACCATAGAGGAAGTCTAAGCTTGGTGTCCAAGCTTGAATAAAGCGGAACCTCATTAATAAGGTCCGTCCTTTTCACTTCCGCATTCACATGCAGATTTTCTGATGTATCACGAGTTCTCGAAAGTCCGCTGATTATTATATTCTGAAACGCTATGTCGGGAATCCTATAGCATTCTTCCAATATAGGAGCATCATCATACTCCCTGCAAGCCCGATCAAATTCCTCCGATGTATACCGCTTATTCCAATTATAATTTACCGTGCCGTGTCTGATAATCACGATCTTCATACATCTTTCCCCGTATCATTTACCTATCAACTGCATGATTCCGGATAATATAGCTGCCAATACCGGATATCCAATGCAGGTTCCTCCCTCATATAACGATTTTCCACCACCACATATTCCACGTTATTATAATTTTGGAGCATCATCATACATCATTTTACCAAAACCATACACTCTGTTGAATCAACGAATCCCATGCTTTCATAAAGCGGTCTTCCGGATTCGGTTGCATCCAGACTGATTTCCGTAGCCCCTGCTTTCCGGGATTCTTCGATCAGCAGCTCGACCATTTTACGCGCGATACCCCGACGGCGATATTCGTTTCTTGTATAGACATTCATCAGATGGGCACGTTTCCCTGTTGGATGGTCAAAGGTTGGCATGATTCTGATGAAACTCATCGAGGCACAGCCTATAATCTCGTCTCCATCTTTTGCAAGAACAGTAATATGATCCCCATGCAAAAAATAATCACGGCTTTCATTTATCATTTCATCGGAATAATTATAATCTTCCGGCAGGTGATTCACGACCTTAAGCATTTCCAGACGACTGCTCATCATATCTTCTATATCATCTTTATTTGCAATTCCAATCCTGATCATTTAGGGACTCCCCTTCCTCTCATCCGCATATTATTTCACGTAATCCGGATCGATTCGAATCATTTCGACAAGCGTTTTATTTCTGTAATTCAAGTCTTCACGAAGCGTAAATCCCTGAGATTCCCAGAACGCATTTCCGCCTTCATTCTTTTTGAAAGCAACGAGAAGCACCTTGTTGATTCCCTCTTTTTTAAGAGCCTCAAGAGCAAGATTGACGAGGGTGTTTCCCACTCCCATTCTCCTGCAATCCGATGATACGCAGGCATGCTGAATGATTCCTCTTCTTCCATCGTGTCCGCAAAGAATGACCCCGACGATTTTTTCGTCAAGCACCGCAACATAAGAAGTATTCGGATTTCGCTTCAGATATTTCTCAATCCCTTCACGGGAATCATCCTTATCGTTCAACCCGTTTCCGCATTTGATCCAAAGATCATATGCGACCTCGTAGTCATCCATTGTCATAAGTCTGTAATCTAACATAATTATATCCTTGTACAGATTAACGCTGCATTTTTATGGTCATTTGTCTGCGGGCAGACACAGTTCAATTTTCCCGTGTTCCTTCCTGTCTTTTTTATTCTCATACATGAGCTTATCCGCACGCTGCATCACGCTGATGGCCGTACTGTCCTTGGACGGACGAAAAACAGCAAAGCCCTTTGAAACCCACACCTTTTTCCACTGCTCAACCGATGATTCATTGATCGAATCAGCGGCCTCGTCAAACCGTTCCATGAGCGATTCCATGTTACTGTAATCCGCATTCTGAATAATGACAGCGAACTCATCGCCGCCGATTCTGAAAACGGGACAATGCTTGAATACTTCGCAGATTGTACTGCAGGCGGTTTTCAGATATATATCCCCCTTTACATGACCGTACCTATCATTGATCACCTTCAGGAAGTCGCAGTCAAACACGCCGATAGCAAACTCCGGCGCCTTTTCTCCGTGATCGATCTGTTCCTGCAATTCTTCGAGCGCGATTGAAAATGCCCCCTTATTTTTAACATGCGTCAGAGCATCAGAATACACCTGCCCGTTCAAATTGCTGATATGCACCTTCACATTATCCGAAAGCGTTCTGAACGACCTGGTAAGTCTGCCCAGCTCATCATCTCCGTCGTACGGCAGAGCAAAATCATAGTTTCCGCAATCCACCTGTTCTGCGGCCTCCTTCAACTGTTCGAGCGGCCTTGTGATGCGTCTTGTATAGATCATCAGAAAAATGCTTGCTGCGATCAATACAAACGTGGCACTGATTGCGATATTCAGAATCAGGCCCTGCCAATCCCCCTCTGTTTCGGAAACCGGAGCCGTAACATACAGGCGCATCCCGTTGCTGAGAGGCCGCCATACCGCAATTTTTTTCACTCCGTCATACGTGTACCGTATAAAATCGCCGGCATCAGCCGCACGAGCCGGAATTTCATATTTTCCGTCTGAAGACGGATCGGTCACATCTATATGCGGATGATAGAAAAGATTTCCATCCTCATCACCCAGAAAAGCATAGCCTTTGTCATAGGGCCTTATTCCGTTCACTTCCGCGGCCATTGTCGAATAGTCGACTTCTATACCGACAACGCCTATGAACTGCCCCTTCCAATAAACCGGTGCGTCATAAGAGATTACCCGCACATCAAGGTTATCCGTGATGTACGGTGCAAGCCAGATTGGTTTCCCTTCATGCTTCGGGACGGTAAACCACACCAGCTTTGACGTATCCTCTACATCATAGCGTGTAATATCGGTGACTTCATGTTCTATAAAGCCATCCCCGTCCAGATCGATGTACCAGAAGCCTTTGACTGTCTGCGAAACCGACGGGTCAATGCGGTAATAATAAGTCAGAACCCCTTTTGTCTTGGAAGCCATCATACTAAAATACTCCCTGGCATTTTCCATATGCCGGGCAAGCTGTTCGTCATCCAAGCCATCCAGATCTTCTTCTACAAATGCCGAAATACGTAATACCGAGTTCTGAACGCTGTCGAAGTAATAGTTAAGGCTCTGTTCACCGGACTCACACAACATCAAGAGCAGCTGATCGGATTTATGACTTTCGGTTCTTCGTATAAAGATGGCGCTGAGTAATGTGACAACCGCCAAAATCACGAGGATCAAACATAGCATGGTAATCGTGATTCTTGTTCTTAATGAATGCATTATCTTCCCTTCCTCCTATATCTCCGACACCGAAAAGGCACACAGCTTAATCTCTGTTTCATACTACGAATGTTCTCAGAATCCCAAACTGTCGTTGACCAGGATCACGTGAATTTTTCGTTCATAACTCTCTCCTTCTCTCTCTCACAGTTATGCCTTTCGATTCCAAAAAACTCTGAATACCCCTATACCGTTCACATATCGCATAATTTGCAGGGTCCGGAATCCAGCTTCCGTTGTGATGATGTACTGTGTAGCTTAGTTTTGTGTTATAGATAATCCCCGTATCAAAGCTTTTTCCGGTCAGCACTTCAAACGGATAAACGGTAATATCCTCCACGAACTGGAAGCCTCCGTTTTTCTTAAGTCCATGTTTTTCAATCACCCGGGTGTAGCGCACCGGACAGGTGGAGTTGTCCCAGGTTCCATCCTCTTTTAGGTATGGCCTGCTCTCATAGCTTTCACAGATTTCCTGCAGAATCGGATGGCCGGCCCTTGCTCCCATTCCGGAACCGCATTCGATACGATCCAGTGACTCGAAGCTCATATAGGCATCATTATACAGCAGATCATCGATAGGACGGAGCATTTCCACATCCAAATCCATGTAAACACCGCCAAATCTGCGCAACAGATCCGCCCTTGCATAGTCCGAGGCAAACGCCCAGTTCTTATGTGCAACGGCCTGTTCGAAGAACAAGCACCTCCTCGGCTTATACGTCTCCAGATTCCAGATCCTGATCTCATAATCCGGCGAATACTTTCTCCAGGATTCCAGACACCTTTGGTACAGCTTCGGCATCGGATTGTCGGAAAACCATATTCCGTGAATAATCCCGGGAATCATCGGTTTAACATGCTTTCGATAATCCTCGGGCGGCTTATCGACGGAC
>Ga0247608_10007395_pt1 | contig 11273 bp, 11 predicted proteins | sample 176DNAGHGlowgp2_FD_193490 | JGI IMG/M metagenome (GOLD analysis project Ga0247608, IMG submission 193490) | Sheep rumen microbial communities from Palmerston North, Manawatu-Wanganui, New Zealand - 1766 DNA GHGlow gp2 | ecosystem: Host-associated > Mammals > Digestive system > Stomach > Rumen ... | reverse complement strand
AGTTGAATTTAAAAATCAAATTGAAAATGAAAAGAAAGATGCTTTAATTAATAGTTTTTACATGTTAGCAGATGAAGATAAGGCTGATGTTATTGCTAATAAAGCTAAATATTCTTTAGATGAAATTGAAGCAAAATTATCTGTAATTTGTGTTCGTAAAAAAGTTAATTTCAATTTAGATGAAGAAGAAGATGCTTCAAAAGATGACAAAAAAGATGTAGAAGATGTTGTTACTTATTCATTACATGAAGAAGAAAGTTCTACACCTGCGTGGGTTTCTGCTTTAAGAAAAACACAAAAAGACAAAAAAGAAAATTAATAATATAAAGGAGGATACTCAGAACTATGGAAAGAATTGGTTTTGGTCAAGTTGAACCTAATCATTTATCAGCTCAAAGAACTGCACAAATCTATGCTCAATTACCAGCAAAATCTGATATAGATATTCTTGAAAATGGTCAATATGTTAAATATGACTATGCTGCTGGAGTAGTAGATTTCACAGGTGCCGGTGAATGGATGATGGTATTTAACGAAGTTAAATTATATGATGACGCTTGGAGAGAAACATATAAAGATTTCGCTATGAGAAAAGAAAATTATACAAAAGGTAGCGATACAATTACTCATAATGGAGTAGGTCCATTAAAAGGACAAATGGTTCCAAGAGTTATTAAAACAAACATTGGAGATATTTATACAACAAACTGCTTAAAAGCTGCTAATACAGACGGAAAAGCAACAGTAACAATGGAAACATATGCTATTGGAGATAAATTAGTTCCAAATGCACAAGGATTTTTAGAGAAAAAATCTACACCTGCCGCAACTGATATGGTATGGCAAGTAGTAAAAATTTATACATTAGCTGACGGTCAAGATGCCGTAAAGGTAATGAGAATTGCGTAAGAGGGAGGATAGAAGAGAATGAGTTTAAATAAATCAGATTTAGTAAAATTAGCTAAAGTTGTTGCTAATGCAAACCCAGCTTCTCAAGTTGCCTACTCTTATGGAGAAGACAAATTTAGTTACGCTGAATTAAATGAAACTTTAAGAAGTGAATTAAAAGAATTAGCAGGAACATATGCTTTATATAGAGAAAATAAAAATACAATTTTCTCATTAATCGAAGAAACAATTGATGATGTATTACCTAAAAAAGTTTTAGAACAATATGGACAATTTGCTGAAATTAAAACTTTTGCTCAAGGTGATAAACCAGTATTTACACAAAGAATTACAACAGCTGCAAAAAGAAGAGCTAAACAATTTATTACAAAAGTTGGTTTAGCTGGTGTATACGAAGTATTCAAATTAGATGGAAAAAGTTATGAAGTTCCAACTAGCGCATTTGGTGGAGCTGCTCAAATTGGATTCGAAGAATTCTTAGATGGAAGAGTAGATTTCGCAGATGTATTAGATATCGTTATGGAAGGATTAGATGAATGCGTTTACTTAGAAATTGAAAGAGCTTTAAAAGGAGCTGTAACAAATTTACAAGCTGCAAATAAAGCTACTGAAAATAGCTTTGTAGAAAGTGCAATGGATAACTTAATTTCTGTAGCAGATTCTTATGGTCAAGCTACAATTTACTGTACTTATGAATTCGCAGCAACTATGGTTCCTGCTGAAGGATGGGTTTCAGATGATATGAAAAACCAAAAATGGAACAATGGTTACTTAGGTAACTACAAAGGACACAGAGTAATCGTATTACCTCAATCTTATGAAGATGAAACAAATGCTGTAAAAGTTATCGATCCAGCATACGCTTGGATTATCCCAACAGGTGGAAATGATAAACCAGTAAAAGTTGCATTTGAAGGTCAAGCTATTGTTAATGAATATGTAAACAGAGATTTATCAAGAGAAGTTCAAGTTTACAAAAAATTAGGTGTAGCAGCTATCATAACAAATAATATTTGTGTATATGTAAATACATCTTTATCAAACGGTGGTTCTATATAATTTAGGATAAACATTACTTGAGAATGATAAATTATTTAGGGGGAGTTATATAATTGAATATTATTTGGTTATATGATTCCCCCATTTTTTTAATATATTGCGATATCGCAATAAAAGGAGAAAAAAGGAGTTAAAAAATTATGATTGATAAAAATAAATTAATTGAAGTTAAAAATAGAGATAATGGGAGAGTTGGATATACTATTCCAGATTTAGGAAATTTACATAGAACATTCCAGCCTCAAGAAACAAAAGAAATCCCATTTGAAGAATTAAAAAAATTGTCATATTTACCTGGCGGCAATACTATATTACAAAACTATTTAGTTATAAATGATGAAGAAGCAGTTAAATCATTACTTGGAGAAGTTGAGCCAGAATATAATTATACTGAAAAAGAAATTGAATATTTATTAACACAAGGAACATTAGACCAATTAATGGATGCTTTAGATTTTGCTCCAGCTGGAGTAATTGATTTAATAAAAGATATGTCTGTAAAATTAGAATTAGCTGATATACATAAAAGGAAAGCTATTTTAGAAAAGACAGGGTTTAATGTAACTAAGGCAATAGAAATTAATATAGAGACTTCTGGAGATGAGATTGAACCAACACAATCTAGACGTGCAGCTCCAGTAGGGAAAACCGCAGAAAAAACAAATAGTGAGGGAAGAAAAACCCAACCAATAATTATTAAGAAATAAAATATGATGGAGGTGTAATATGAATAATTTAATGGATACTACACCTTTCTCTATTGTATATGATAGTTTTTTATCAAAGATAACAGATGATATGTATATGGAATTAACTGAATTAGATACTTTTAGACTATTAGAAGATTTATTAATTAGTGCTATTCATAAGTTTGAATTTCCTAGAGTTAATTTAAATGATTATGAAATTTTAGGAATGACAGATGAAAGTACTTACGATGGAGTAGAGGTTGATGGGATTGAATCTGTTATTTACATTTATAATGATGGTTACTTTAATAATTATCTTAACGCAGAAGAAGTGAATATACTTGCTACATATATGGTTGTAGAATGGTTAAGTCAACAATTAGCTTCTGTTGAAAATACAAGAATGAAATATAGTGGTTCTGATTTTAAATTCACATCTCAAGCAAACCATATGCAAAAAATATTAACTTTAAAAAGAGACTATGAGAGAGAAGGTTTTCATCTACAGAGATTATATAAAAGAAGAAAAGCTGACGTGAATGGAATAGTTCATTCTACATTTGGTCAAATTATTGAACCTCCTAAGGAGGTTAAATATGAAGATTAATTATGGTGCAGATATTAATGATGAAGCAATCAAAAATAATTTAACTAGGTTAACCAATCAAATTTATAAATTACTTCCAAATAGAGAAGAAGGTATAGAATGAGAAACTCCACTTAGGACTATTATAGAGGAGTTTGCGGGAATGGATGAATTGTTAATCGGTCAACATGATATTTTATTCCCATTATTATGTAAATTAGCTGGGCTATTGAGCTTAAATGGAGAAGGAGATTTCTTTGATTATAGAAGAACAATCTTTGAGTGTTTAAGTTTAGTAAGTGAGTTGATTAAAAAATGTCAGGTTCAGACAAACTAAGAATAAGATTAAACTATGCAGGTGGAATTAAACAAGAAGACCGATTTATAAAAGATAAAGAGCATAGCCTTAAAAAAGCATTATTATATTCATATCAGGCGGAAACCGCAGTTTTGGCGGATGGCCGCGAATTTAGATGTTTAATTAATCCTGATAGGTTAAAAAATGATTATGATGATAAAATTATTTCTATTCCATTTAAAGATATATGTTTAAATGCGGATAAAGTAGGCAAAACAACAGAAGGGTCACAGGAGATAGGAATGAAGGCGGGAGATGTATTTCAATGGAAAGAAACCGAAACCTATTGATTGGTGTATCTACAGAGATTAGAAGAAAATGCTTATTTTAGAGCTGAAATTAGAAAATGTCGATATGAAATAGAAATTGATGATAAAAAATATAAAATTTATTTATGTGGTCCCGCAGAAAGTTCAATTATTTGACACACAAAGAAAAATATGAAAGGTTCTGGAATGACATGAAATGATTTAAATTATGATTTGACTATGTTTGTTACTAAAGATGAAGTTACTACAGAATTTTTCCATAGATTTACAAAAATAAAAATTGATAACAAACAATATGAAGTACAGGCAGTAGATAATATTAGTGTAGATGGAATTATTGAAGTTGCTCTTAAAGAATATTATACTAATGATATAGAAGATGCTTCTGAGCAATATAAAAAAGAACAAACAGAAAATACAGTTCAAGAACCTATAGATGAAAATACTATATATATAAACGGACCGACACATGTAAATCCATATGATGAAGTGCATTATAGTATTGAAAATCAATCCGGAGGAACATGAGAAGTAAATAATAATAAAGTACATATAATAAGTCAGACTGATACTGCTGTTGAGCTAATGATTTCAACAGGTCGAAGTGGCAAGTTTGATTTAATATATAAAAAAGATAATGAAGAAAATATAACATTAAATGTTATTATTGATTCATTGTAAAATTTGAGATATAAAAGGAGTTATATAGATGAAACGTGATGTTATAATGCCAGCATCAAAATTTAATTCATCTTTTCTATCTTGTCAAAAAGATATAGAAACAATCTTGAGAAAGCTATTTATTGAAAGTAAACCTTATAGTGACTATTTAAAAAGATTATTAATAATTAATACAGAAGATTGTTTAGACACTGATAATCCTATATATAATGAACAAATTAAAAAATCATTAAAAGAAATTATTGATGAAGGATACATTTCTTTTATTCCTAAAATAAAATTTGGTGAGTATGAAAAGGTTAAATCTTATTTAGTAATTAGTATAGATAATTTTTCATCAAATAGTACTAATCCTTATTATAGAGATTGCACAGTAAATTTTGATATTATTTGTCATACGGATTGTTGAGATATTGGAGATTATCAAGTGCGTCCTCTAAAGATTGTAGGGTATATTGATGGAATATTGAATGAATGTAAATTGTCTGGAATTGGTACTTTTAATTTTCTAGGATGTAATCAATTACTTTTGAATCAAGAATTGTCAGGTTATACATTATCTTATAGAGCTGTTCATGGAAATGATGATAAACTTCCTCCAGAAGGAGAATAATATGAATAATGAATTGTTATTATTATCTGGAAATGATATTCCTTTTCCAGAAGTACAAGTCACTATTCATCAACCTACTTTGCATGAGATAGCTTATATAGGAGAAGAATGCTTTTACACAGGTTGTGAATTTCTTCGATTTTCAAAAGATAGATTAGGTGATGAGGACAAAATTCATTTAGAAAGTTATACAAATTTTGATGTATTAATGTCAATGATGAAAGAACAAAATGCTACTATATTAAAAAATAAAACTTGCGTTCTAATGGTTTTATCATTAATATTTCCGCAATATAATATTGATATTAAAGATAATATAGTTCTTTCAAAAGATAATGAAACATATCAAATTAATAATCAAAATTATGATAAATTTTTGGACATATTAAATTCGATGTTTTGTTTATCTGCTTCTTCTGAGAATACCTCATATAATCCTAGCGGAGATATGGCAAAAAGAATTGCAGATAAATTAAAAAAACGTCATCAAAAACTAAACGAACAAAGTGAAAAACCCAATAAAGTAGCGATTATTAGCAGATACGTTTCAATATTAGCAGTAGGTCAACAGAAAGATATTAATTCTTTTATGAACTATACTGTTTATCAATTATTTGATGAGTTTAAGCGATATGAATTGAAGTTAAATTGGGATATTTATCTTCAGGCAAAAATGGCGGGAGCCCAAGACCTAAAAGAGGTCGACGATTGGATGAAAGACATCTATTCGGAATAACTATGAAATAAAATTAAAAAGGAGGACACATAGAAATGAAATTTGGTGTACGTGAAATATGTGACGTAGTATTTAAAGCAAAAGCTGATACTAAAATCGGTACTTCAACATTTAAAAAAGGTCAACCAGTTTTATACATTGATACAGCTAAAACTTCTACTATTGAAGGAGCTGCTACAACAGTATATGCTACTGGAGGAAAAGGAAATACAAGATTAATAGCATGGGAAGGTGAAAAAACTTTAACATTTACAGTTGAAGATGCATTACTTTCTCCTATTGGATTCTCTGTATTATCAGGAGCTGGATTATTTAAAAGCTCAACTGAAACAGTTCATGTTCATACAACAGCTAACGCTTATGTAGGAAATGATGGAACTATTGATTTAACAGATAGCTTAGAAACAGCTGAACAAATTGATGGAACAGCACCTGTATTTGCAATGGTTACAGAAGATGATGGTTCTATAACAGGAGATTTAATAACAGGATTAGCAGTTGCTCAAAATGGAAAATCATTAACAGGAGCTACAAGTACATATTATGGAAGAACAGTATTTGTTGATTTCTATATAACAAAAGCATCAGCTAATATTTCTGAGTTACAAATTGACGCTGGAAACTTTGCTGGATATTATTATGTAGAAGCTTCTACATTATTCAGAAGAGAATCTGATGGTGTTGATATGCCTGCTGAAATTACATTACCTAACGTAAAAATTCAATCTAATTTCACATTCTCAATGGCATCAACAGGAGATCCATCTACATTCACATTCACAATGGATGCATTCCCAGGTTATACATACTTTGATAGAACAAAGAAAGTATTATGTGTAATGCAAGTTGTAGAAGATGCAACAGCTGGTACAGAAACAAGAAATTCAGTTATGAAACATCAATCTGGATTTATAATTCCAGAAGCAGCAGAAGGAAATGATTCAACAGCAGCTGGTGGAGAGAATAGCTAATAATTAAATAAAAACGGGAGGTTTAATACCTCCCTCTTTTTTTGTTATCAAAGGAGTCAATATGGATGAAAATATTTATAATATAAAACAAGAGGCTATTGATATTTCTGCAAAAGATATCCATGAAAATTTATTAGGAGATTTTAAAGCCTTACAGCAGGCGGCAACTATTTTTTTGACTGAAATTATTAATATCTATAACAATGGCTCACGTGTTAGAATACATCGTGGTGGAGAAAATGAAATCATGAGACTATGAAGCATATATAGAGATGCAGCTACGTCAAGGGAATTAGCCTTATCTCAGCAAAGATTTTCATCTGCTTTGGATAGATATCTTGGAAGAACTATTGTGCTAACATATGTTGCGCCAGATGGACAAATGTATATGTACACAGAAGAAGGAGAGGCAGAGATATTATCTAAAGTTGGGAAAAACGCAGGTAGAGCTAACTTTAATGCTTCTGCATGACTTGGAGGAAAACAAGGCCGTGTGCCACAACAATATCAAAAACTAATGGACGGGGAAATAGATTTAATACAAAAAATTCATCGTTCCACTAGTAAAAGACAAGAAGTATACGCAGAAGGAATTAGAAGATATGACTTCAATCAAAGCAGTGAAAGTAATTCTAGTCCAGAAGAGAAGAGACGTTACTATTATAAATTTAATCCTCCTTATCATCAATTCCCTCCTACTGGATTTTCTAGAGGAGAAGTAGCCGAAGCATATGTTAATGCAGTTATGAAAGAGGATAATGGTATACAAAATAATGAAATGGAAACATCTCTACAGACCTTATATGAAAAGTATATAGCAAGTCATAAGGATAATATTCCTGCTATTGTTAAAGGAGACGTAGTTGTTAATGAAGCAGATGGTAAAATAAGTTTGGCGGTTAAAGGACAAAGTGCATCTACGGCTAAAATAGGACAGTATATAGTTGCCGCGCATGAAATTAGTAGAATGTCTATGCCACCTGAGGAGGGAGTACAAAAATGGTTAGAAAATCTTCCTGATATTGCGGCATATGCAAAGAGGGTGGAAGAAGCGACCAGAGATAAAGCGAATAAAGAAGTTGGAAAGACATTTGAACAAATTTTATCAAGTGCGATTATAACTTATTAGCTTGACAAAAGAAAAAATTAATGTTATAATTAATATAGAAATGAGAAAAAAGGAGTTAAGAAAATGGGAAAAGTAAGTTATGCGAATATGAAATTAAAAGTGAAAAATGAGATTAAAACTTTTAATTTTCAAGAAAATGAAATTGAAGTAATACAATATTTACCTATTGAAGATAAATATAGTTTAATAATGTCAACTTTAGCAAAAAGCGAAGAACATGGAATCTACAATCCATTAAAAATAGATATGTATTTTAATTTACATATAATTTATTCTTATACTAATATTTCTTTTACTGAAAAACAAAAAGAAAATGAAGAAAAAATATATGATATGTTATTTAATAATGGAATTATAGACAATGTTATTAATTTAATTCCTGAAGAAGAATATTCTTCTTTACTAAAATTTATGGAAGAAATTATAGATGCGGATATGAAATATCATACAACTGCAGCTTCAGTAATTAGTAGATTAATTGATGATTTACCTGTAAATGCTCAATCTGCCATGAATATTGTTGATAATTTTGATAAAACAAAATTTGAAGAAGTCATAAAATTTGCGCAAGCAGTTAATAATAATAAAATTAGCTAAGGGCAGAATTAGATAATATACCAACCTTTACTGTTATATAAAGATAGTAAAGGTTTTTTATTTTTACATGAAGGAGGTATAAGGAGGTATGGCTAATCAAATTAAATATCAAGTTGGATTTGTAACAGATAAAACAGGATTAAAAGAGTTGGAGCAAGCATTACAAACTATTATTAGAATGGGCAATGATGTTGGCAATGAAATGGACAAAGGACTTCAAGACGCTGCTGTTACAGCAAAACAACTTATGAATATTTTAAATAAAAGCTATAATAAAGACTTAGGAACAATTAACGTAACTAAATTTAATAAAGAATTAAATAATAGTAGTATTAGTGTGTCTCAATTACAATCTAATTTGTCAAAAGCAGGCGCAGTGGGCATAAATGCTTATAATAAATTAGGTTCATCAATATTAGGTACAAATATTCAATTAAAAGAAAGCAATAAATTACTTGATGATTTAGCTACTTCTATGGCGAATACTGTAAAATGAGGAATTACTTCAAGTATTTTTAATACAGTTACTAATGCTATCCAAAAAGCATATAATTATTCTGTAAATTTAAATACATCATTAAATGATATCAGAATTGTAACTGGCAAATCTGCAGATGAAATGAATAGGTTTGCAGAACAGGCAAATACTGCTGCAAAAAATCTTGGAGCAAGTACATTAGATTATACTAATGCTGCTTTAATTTATTATCAACAAGGTTTAGATGCAACAGAATCTGCCGCAAGAGCTGAAACGACATTAAAAGCTGCTAATGTTACAGGTCAAACAGGGCAAGAGGTATCTGAACAATTAACAGCAGTTTGGAATGGTTATAAAGTTTCTGCAGAAGAAACTGAATTATATGTAGATAAATTAGCTGCCGTTGCTGCAAGTACGGCCTCAGATTTAGAAGAACTAAGTACTGGAATGAGTAAAGTCGCTTCTGCTGCAAATAGTGCGGGAGTAGATATAGATCAGTTGAATGGTATATTGTCAACAGTTATTTCTGCAACTCGTGAAGCGCCAGAAACGATAGGTAGCTCATTTAGAACTATTTTTGCGAGATTAGGAGATTTAGCTCTTGATGGAGAGGATGAATATGGAGTAACTTTAGGAAAAGTATCTGGTCAATTGCAAGAATTAGGTATTCAAGTTTTAGATGAAACTGGTAATATGCGTAAGATGGGTAGCATTATTGAAGATACCGCAAAGAAATGAGATACTTGAACGCGAGCTCAAAAACAAGCGGCGGCTGTAGCAATGGCTGGAAAAATGCAATATTCACGTTTGATCGCATTATTTGATAATTGGGATAAATACTCTTCAGCTGTAGAGATTTCTAAAAATGCTATAGGTACATTGCAAGAGCAGCAAGACATTTATATGGAGAGCACTACTGCAAAATTAAAAACTTTAAAAGCTACATGGCAGGATTTATATGATGGATTAATAGATGAACAAGAAATAGGTGCTGGAATAGATTCTCTAGCAAATCTGGTACAAATATTTGATAATTTTATTGATTCTTTTGGGGGAGGAATAAAATCTATTACTGCTTTTGGAGCAATTGTAGCAAATATCTTTAATAAACAAATTGGTACAGCAATAGCAAATGCTCAATTAAATCAACAAAAATATCAACAAAATTTAGATTTATTAGAAAGAAAAAAAGAATTTATTGCGGCAGGGACTTTGCAATCTAAGGCTTCTTCTATTCAAGGAGCTGGAGAGCAAGCTAATTATGAAACACAAATTCTTTATGCTCAAAAAATACAAGAGGCCCAAAAAGGAATTTCTTCAGAACAATACAATCAACTTACAAATTTACAACAACAGATTGGACAATTGGAACAGGAAGCAGTTATTATTGAAAAAACTGCCGAAAATGAATTAAGAAAATCAGTTGCCGCCACAGAATATAATAATATTTTAGAACAATCTAAAAACAATATTCAAATTCTCAATGAACAAGAAAAAATGAGACTAGATAATGCAGAATCTCAAAATATAGCTATGCGACAAGCTGCAGAAGATGTTGCTTTTATATTAAAATATCAAAATTTATTAACTGCCGAGAGCGAAGAACAATTACAATTTGCTGAAGCGTTAGAAATTTTAATTGGAAAAGAAACAAATAGATATCAACAACTCTTAAATACAATAACGCAAGGTACTTCAGCAATGGAATTAGACGAAGAAACTAAGAAAAATGTTTTAAATTTAGTTAAAAAAATTGTTGAAGAAAATAAAAAAGATTTAGATATTGAAAGAGAAAAAAGTAATGCTGTTAGCAGATATATTCAAGCTAAAAATGAGGCTAATAAAAAAAGACAACAAAAAGATATTTTAGATATAGATTTTAATGATTCAATGGATAAAGCAATTAACTCTGAAGCAGTGATTACAAAAGTTACTGCTATCACTTCTTCTTTATCTACATTGGCAATGTCATGGAGTTCATTGAATATGTTAATACAAACATGGAATGATGATAGTGCGAACTTTGGCGATAAGGTAATGCAAACACTAATGACTAGCGGCATGATTATTCCTTCATTAATTTCTTCAATTTCTAAATTAGGTTCAACTATGGGAATTACTTCTGGTATTTTTGATGTTTTAAATGCAAGAAAAGAAGCAAATCTTGCTTTACAAAAAGCTGGCTTAGCTACAAACTC
>Ga0247608_10007391_pt1 | contig 11275 bp, 1 predicted proteins | sample 176DNAGHGlowgp2_FD_193490 | JGI IMG/M metagenome (GOLD analysis project Ga0247608, IMG submission 193490) | Sheep rumen microbial communities from Palmerston North, Manawatu-Wanganui, New Zealand - 1766 DNA GHGlow gp2 | ecosystem: Host-associated > Mammals > Digestive system > Stomach > Rumen ... | reverse complement strand
GCGATGAGGATGTGGTGATAGCAACCGAGAACAACCCAGCAAGCGCTGGCGGCCAGTATGGTGGCAGCGTGTTCGGTGCAGGTCGTGGTGTCTTTGATTTCACGACTGACCCCTTGCTTGCCTACGACAAATTTGCAACTTCCATGTTTTCAGAGGTCAACCTTTACGATGGCGCTTATGTTCCCGGCGATGTCTTTGGCGGCGGACAGTTGGGCCAGGTGAAGAACGACACCAAGGTCAACATCTATGGCGGCACAGTGGGCACGATTAGTTATACTTGGAAAAACGCCACCGACCACTCGCAGCCCTACGACAGCATCGTCCACACCTCGGGCGGCAAGGTGTTTGGCGGCGGCACAGGCTATCCCCGCGACCGTGTGGCAGCCTTGGTGAAAGGCAACACCGAAGTCAACATCAGCGGCGGCCATGTGCTCCTCAATGTGTATGGCGGCGGCGAAATGGCTTCCGTGGGCCTGAGAGAGCAATACACCTACACTACAGGCGAGGGAAACGAGAAAACCGAACACACAGACTACAGACCTAAACTTGATGACCACAACAAACCTACTGGCTTGGCCAAAGTGAACGTCACTGGCGGACAAGTGGGTCCTGCACCTGGAACGGGTACCTATAATGGTCAACCTTACAATGTAGCCATCGGCCAGAACGTGAACGGTGTTGACGGCTACGTGTTTGGTGGCGGCAAGGGCAATGTCGACAACCCCGCTTTCAGTTTCAAGGAATTTGCTGACGTCAACTACACCTCTGTCAAGGTGAACATCCCTTCTGAAGCTAACAATAATACCAATCGCATCTGGGGCTGCGTCTTCGGCGGAGCCGAGGACGGCCACGTGCTTGGCAACGACACGGTGTACTTCGCCAGCGGTATGATAGGCTCCACGGGCTTTACTGGTTTCGACGGCCACATCTTCGGCGGCGGCAAAGGCTCCATCTTTAAACCTGTTCATTCTCAGGAATACGATTTTACCACTGGTCGCGTGCGCGGCAACACCAAAGTGGAGATGACGGGCGGCACGGCTTTGGGTAATATATACGGTGGTGGCGACATCGCGCGTACAGGCGTGGGCTTTGACAGCAGCTTCGAGCCTTTTATAAGTCTCAACGGTGAAACGCATGTTTACGATTCCATCAACCACGGCATGACCGAAGTGATCATCAGCGGAGGCACCATCGGCAATAACCAAAACAACGGTTTCGACTTGCTGATGAGCGACAATGACCTTGGCAATGTTTACGGCGGTGGCCGTGGCACATACGAAGATTACATAGAAGACGACTTTGGCCGTGTGGCCAATGCCAAAATCAAAATCAGTGGCAGCCCGCGCATCTATAGCTCCATCTTCGGCGGCGGTCAGATGGCGAATGTGGGTCATTGGAACAATTACGATGAATTGTACACTGAAAAGACCGGTGCTACGAATGTGACCATTTCCGGCTCACCAATCATTGGAACGGCTCTTGAGTTCACGCATTATTCTGATGAAGGCGACCTCTGGACTTGGTATGATGTCGTCAACGACCTGAAAATGATCAGCCACACCTGCACAGGCAACGTGTTTGGCGGCGGCCAGGGTGATGTTGAGATTGATGAAGACGGAACAACCGTTGTTGGCTTGGAACAAGGCCACTGCCGCACGACGCTTGTCGACATCAGCGGCGAGCCTATCATCATGAGTTCGGTGTTCGGCGGCGGTGAAGACGGTATGGTGTGGGGCGACACCAAGGTAAAGATTGCCGGCGGCATCATCGGGACGCAAAACATCCTGTCAGACAGCTTGTATAAAGATGAAAACGGCTGGCATGTCTATGAGGCTGAAGGATATGTTGCCCCCCGCTACAGCTACGGCAATGTGTTCGGCGGCAGCTTTGGCAAGGATGCCATCATTCATTTGGGTGAGGACGACTCGCACATAATGAGCGAGGTTAATTCCAAGGCTGGTCTCATACAGGGCAACACCTATGTGGAAATCACAGGCGGTGCCGTTAGGGGCAACGTGTTCGGCGGTGGCAACTATGCCTCGGTCAAACGCAATGCCGAGGTCGTCGTCAATGGCGGCTCGGTTGGCCCGCTCGACGGCACGGGCTTGAACGCCTACGTGTATGGCGGCGGCAAGGGTTTCCATGACGACCCCGATGGATTGCGTAGGGCCTACGCCAACGTCGCCAATACCAAGGTTACCGTCGAGGCAGGCACGATTTACGGCTCTGTCTTCGGTGGCGGCTCTGATGCCCACGTGCTTGGCGATGCCGAAGTCAACGTCACGGGCGGCTGGCTCGGCACCACTGGCACCACCTCGTGGGACGGCAACATCTTTGGCGGCGGTCGCAACTATTTGGCCTCCAACCTTACCAATGATAGGGTAGGCGGCAACGTCACCGTCAACGTGTTGGGCGGCACCATGCTCGGCTCCATCTTCGGCGGCGGTCGTTTAGGCTCCGTCGGTGTGGATGTCAATGGCAATATGCAAGAAGATAACGACGACAACACCTACGGCCACGTCACCGTCAACGTGGGTGGCGATGGACAAAACGACATCACCATCGGTCACGTTGCCACCAACCACGACGACCGCGTGGGCGGCAACGTGTATGGCGGCGGCAAGGGCATTGCCGGTGCCCCCGCGTCAATCTATCCCAAACTCGCCAAGGTGAAGCAAACCCATGTGAACATCAAGGAGCAAGCAGAAAAAAAGACCTGGGTTGAAGGCTCGGTGTTCGGCTCAGGCGAGGATGGCCACGTCATGCAAGATACATACGTCCATGTTGGAGGCGGACAAATAGGCGGCAACCAATACACTACAACGCCTGCGTTTGCCGACCTTTGCACCGACATCTACCACGGCAACGTGTATGGCGGCGGTCGCGGCTTGGACCAATACAAAGACGAACACGACGTTTTGCACTACAGCGAAACAGCAGGCAAGGTATATGGCAACACCAACGTCACCATCACCAACGGGCGTGTGTTCCGCAACGTGTATGGCGGCGGCAACTTGGCCTCTGTGGGCGTGGCTTCCCAACCCTCTACGGGTCTTGCCACTGTCGTCATCAGCGGTGGCACGGTGGGCGTTGAAGCCAACAGTACCAACCGCAACGGCATGGTGTTTGGCGCAGGAAAGGGCCGCTCGGGTGCTGACTACACCCAACTCTCTTACGTTAAGAACACCAAAATGGTCATCACTGGCGATGCCAAGGTGATGGGCACGGTTTATGGCTCAGGCGAAGATGGCCATGTGCGCGAACACGCCAACATCCTCATCGGTAACGCAACGGTGGACCACGACTGGGACGGCACTTCGACGAACTTCGTCGGCAATGATGTCGTCGTCGGCACAAATGGCACTCCAGGCGTCGACGGCAACGTGTACGGCGCAGGGCGTGGCGTTGATTTGGACGATAATGACAACTACAGTGCCACGGCAGGTCAGGTGGGTGTAAGCACAACCATCGAGATTAACAACGGCTGGATTAAAGGCTCGGTGTATGGCGGAGGCCGCATATCATCGGTGGGCAATGCCAATGCTTTGGACGAAGAAGGCAAGACCCCTTGGGACTACAAGGACGAATTCGGCCACGCCACCGTAGTCATCGGTAGCGACGACGACTCGGAAAGCCATCATGCCATCATTGGTACAGACAGCCCGACTGTCGACAACGGTCACGTCTATGGCGCGGGCAAAGGCATGGCAGGCGCTGAATTTGCTTCGCTCACTTGGGTGTACCAAACCAATGTCAAGGTGAAAGGCCATGCCGAAGTGCGAGGCTCGGTGTTTGGCGGTGGCGAAGATGGCCACGTCAAAGCCTACACTTGGACCAACCCAAGCGACAACTCACAGAAAATCGAGAAGCTCGGCGACACCCATGTCCTCATCGCTGGTTCGAGCGTGGTCGGCACCCATCTCAACATGTTGAAAGGCAACGTGTATGGCGGCGGTCGCGGCCTCAACAAGGATAATAATGGTCACCTCAGTGCTACCGCTGGCAAGGTGGATGGCAACACTAACGTGACCGTCAAGGGCGGCAGCATCGTCCGCAACGTGTATGGCGGCGGCAACGTGGCCTCGGTGGGCAACCCCGATGAACCTGAACCCGCACAAGGCGAAACATACAAAACCGGCTTGGCCACGGTCAGGATTTTGGGTGGCATGGTAGGCCGAGTCCACGAAGACGAGAACTACGGCAACGTGTTCGGATCGGGCCACGGAGGTGTGGGTGGCGAATACATGCACTTGGCATACGTCAAGAACACGCATGTCGTCATCGACAGCGTGGCCAAGGTGTACGGCTCGGTGTTTGGTGGCGGCGAGGACGGCCATGTGAGAAAAAACACTTTGGTTGACGTGCAGGGCGGCACCATTGGCGATGCACAGGATGCCGACCCCAATAGCGAATACTACAACCTCCTCGACGGCAACGTGTATGGTGGCGGACGCGGACTCAGCACCGACAGCGAAGGACACATTTCGGCCACCGCCGGCGAGGTGTATGGCTACACCACCGTCAACATCAAGCGATCGGGCGATCACAACGGAACCACCTACAAGCCCACCATTTGGAACAACGTGTATGGCGGCGGAAGCCAGAGCATGGTGGGAGTGCGAAAGGTAGTCAACATTTCCGACGGCGTGGTCAAAGGCAGCGTGTTTGGCGGAAGCCGCCAAATTCCCAACGAGCGTCAAAACTATGCTCCGCGTTGGGTCAACATGTGGGGGGGGACCGTTGAAGGCCACTTGCACGGTTGCAGCTTCCTCTCCGACGACGGCGATCCGTCCCTTTCCAATCCTGACCAGCATTGGGCCGCGTTCGTCAACATGAAGGGTGGCACGGTGTTGGGCAACGTGTATGGCGCGGGCGAAAGCGGCAACGTCTATGGCTCGGTGGCCGTCTTGATTGGCGAGAATGCCATCAATAAAGCCCTTACGGACGTCAACACTTATCGTCCTGGCACCGATATTAATAAGGACAAGCTCGACATCCGTGGCAGCGTGTTTGGCGGTTCGGTCGGCGTGCCCAACCTCAGCGAAGGCTGGAACCAGTTCGACATCACCGGCACGAGCAACGTCTACATCGACGGCACGGGCTACAACACTACCGATGGCCCCACGGCTGACCTCTATATGAACATCGGCGGCGGCATCTACGGCTGCGGCACCTACTGCGAGTCGGGTAAGATGGGGCGCAACATCTTGCTGCGCAACTACGGCACCCGCAACTCGGGCGACCAACTGACGCAAGCCACGCGCACACTGACTACCATCCAACGTGCCAACATGACGCTGCTCGACAAAGCCAACGTCAACCTGACGGGCGCCGACGACATCAGCGGCCACGACTCAAACCGAAAGTTCGGCGTGTTGCAGATGGACTTCGGTTTCTATTCCGCCAACGGCTCAGGCATCGTGTTGGGTGCCACTGGCGCGCCTGCCTATATGGACTCCATCCACGAAGTGCGCAGCCTCTGGCTGAAGGACGACGAGAATGTTTACGCACAAATTGAGAGCCAAAACAACGCCGATTGGAACATGACCAATTGGGAAATGGTGGGCATCAATGGAAACGACAACAAACTGTATCGCATCCATAGCGACAACAGCTTAACCAAATTGACTCCTGCCAAAGAAAACGTCATCGTCTTCAACGGCGACTCGCGCCTTTGGGTGCGCTACTTCGACAGGACTGCCGCTACCCGACGCAAGTACGGCGAACTATACGGCTTCTTCCGAATGAGCAGCCCGTTCTCCCCTCGAGGCACGGAGAGCTTCGCCTACGCCCGACCCAAGCTGACTCAATATAACAATCCTCTGAATGTTGATGGTAATGCATCTACAAGTGATTACCGAAACCGAGGCGACGGCGGCTTCTTGAGTTATGATAACTTGAACAATTTCTTTACGAAGCAAGAGACTGTCCTGTATTATACCTACACAACCAATGGCGACGACGGCGGTTTGCAATACACCAACACGAAGCAGTATCCTTATTTCAACATCGGTGAGTTCGTGACCAGAGACAACGACGATATGGATTTGGAGGAATACCGCGAATGGGTACTGCCTACCATCACGGGCACCATCTGGTACGTCGACGGACGTGGCATCGGCAACGGCGGCTGGGGCAAGGATGAAAACCACCAATTGAAATGGGGCCATTTCCCCGACATGCCCAAGAAGACTGTGACGGGAACTATGGGAATCTATAACGATCATTCCACACAACCCGAAAACCTGTATTCTCATTTTAACCCTGAGCAAGACATCATTTATGTGGTGGGTCCCATCGAGGCGTTCAATGAAAGCGAAAACCTGAACCTAAGCGCCAATGCCGAGCATCAATTGAAGCTGTACCGCTATCCGGGTGGACACCCATTGAGCACCGGTATTGACCATTTGGATGCGACAGTTGTTGATGAACAGCATCCTGCACCTGTTCCTTCGGCTTCCTACAATGGCTTGGTGAATGAGGAGGGAGAAAATGCAATGGATCCTGATTTGGGTCCTGGCGCCAACTTGGGCATGATGGTCCACGCCAACAAAAAGGGCTTCGTCATGAACAACGTTTTAGTCGACGGCTTGTTTGAATACACCGACGACGAAATCACCATGCACAACATCCCCGATTCCTACAAGACCACGGAGAAACTCAAGGTGAGCGAACCGTTGGTGGTTGCCGACAACGTGGGCAATGTAGTAAATAGCGATGAAGATAACGCCACCCTGACGCTGAAGGGCGGCACGGTGTTGCAGCGCGGCTACAACAATACCGACGCCACGGTGTGGTACACCAATTCCGACTATCTGCCTACGGGTACGGCCCATCACGGCGGTGGCCTCTTCGTGGACGAAAAGGTGGACCTGAACGTGAGCGGCCTCGTCACCATCACGGGCAACAAGCAGAAGAAGGGCACTGGCGATCCTATTGCCAGCAACGTCTACCTGCCCACCTTCGGGAAGTATATCAACATCATAGGCGACCAAAACTTGGATGTTGCAACGAGAATCGGTGTCACCAAGCCGAAACGCAATAACAAACCAAGTTATGCCGACAACACTTTCTCGCCCGTGGCAAAGGCGACATCGTCTGAAACCGCGCCGGGAATAGCGCAAAACGCTTGGGTGAATCGCAACTTCCTCGACGACCAAGGCTGGTTTTTCGTCAACGGACACAGTACCACCACACCGAGAACCTCCTATTACAATGGGACAGGTACCAAGGACCGTGATAACCGGACGCTGTATTTCGGTTGGACCTGGGCCAACGTGGTCAGGAAACAACCTGCAACGGGCGATCTGAGCGGAGAGGTGACAGACAATTTCAGTTACTCGAACATCAACTCGCCCCATGACCTCGCTTGGCTCATCAGCCTGTCGGCAGGCATGAACGGCCAAACGGCTTCCAACCTGAATGATATTGCCTTTGCCCAAACCGCCGACATCGACATGAAACAGTATGTTTGGGTGCCGATTGGCGACGAGACTACCTCGTTTGCTGGTAGCTTCGACGGGCAAGGCCATCTCATCAAAAACCTGTACATCGATTATATCGGCACTGGCGACCTGCGCTATGAGCGCACCAATTATGGCATGTTTGGCAATGTCGTCAACGGCACCGTCAACCGTACTTTCGTGGTGAGTGGCGAGTATAAACCATTCGTGTCCGATTTGAATGGCACCACGGGTAAGAATATCGGCGGTTTGGTCGGTTGCATGGACGGCACCTCGACGGTTTCCAACAGCGAGGCCGCGGTCAGGATTCTTGACTTCAACAACGACGCCACTGTGACAGGAAATGTCATGGGCGGCTTGGTGGCTAAGATGAACGCTGGCGAGGTCCACTCGTCGATGGCCATGAGTACCCTGTCCATCGGTCAAAACTATAAGGGTTTCCTAGGCGGTTTGGTGGGAGTGGCTAGGGGAGGAGCGATCAATAACTCCTTCGCCAACGCCACGTTCAGCATCAATAATAACACTGGCATCAGGGCAGGTGGTTTGATAGGTGAAAACACTGCGGCAACGGTGCAGAACTGTTATGTGACATGGTATGACGCCAATACTTCATTGTCGGCAAGCAATTTCGGCAGTTTGGCAGCCAATAACACCACTAGCAACAATATCAGGTATTGTTATGCCAAGGAGAACACGACAGTGAACTTCGGTTATACCGTTTCAGGCAGTGTCGATACTGAGACTTGCAAACAGTATACGCCCGTCATAGGAGCTGATAATCTTGGATACATGTACGCCGACAATAAGGTCGAAGGCGACACAGCGATGTTCATGACTATGAACAGATGGGTGACCAACGCAAACAACAGTACCCCACGCAAGTATGCCAGATGGGCGCGCCCAGGATTGGCTTATTACGAGACGGTGGGTGTAAATCAAGTGCTCCGAACCCCCATCAACGGCGACCTGCCTGTGCTGCTGATCAGCAACTACGATGCTATGGGAACGATTGGCGCGGGCGATTTCCGCAGCATGGGTACTTATGCGGGCGGACCTGCTTTGCAGTATGGTGGCCCCATCCGTGATGTGAAACAAATTGACTCCGCGCTGGTGCGTCCCAAGGCTGCTGAAGCTGACGACTACCTCTTTGTCTATGGTGATATTACCGAGGAAATCAAGGTGGAAAGCGGCAAGACCATCACCCAAAGCAAGATTAGCGTCAATGAAGATGTCGCCATAATGGATGCCGGCGCGTTGTCTGATTACGACAACACCTACGTCGGTATCACCTTTGACAATTCGTTCGGACACGCTACCTCAACGCCTGGCATCAACGAAGGCCTCAACGGGCTTGGCATAGGACCTTATCCGCTACCGCGCGATTGGCACATGTTCTCCACACCGTTGAAAAATGCGCCTCAAGGGTTTGATTACCAAGGACATAACACGGATACATACACTGGTGGAGATTATAGCGCGGAGGGACATTACCACAACCCATGGATATCGGATGGTAACGAATTCAGTTGGGTGGCTAATCCGGGCAGTGACGAGTGCGCCAGCGGTGCCGATAATCGTTACTGGATGAAGGAATTCGATGCCACCGACCAGGAGACCGACGGTTATTTCCCGACGCGTCGAGGTAGTTTGTTCGATGGTCATGTGAACGATTTGTTCATTGTGGGTAGCGACGAGTGTCCTTCACCGAACGGAAACCGCTACCCATACGGTATGGACTTCTACACTTGGAATGAGCCAGAGTACCATTGGATCAACTTCAAGCGTAACGGCCCTAACCACTGGCATAGCGACACGCCGCATGTCCATTTGGATTACATTACTGAGAAGGCTACCAATCACGAGTCAGCTGAATTCAATGTCAACGAAGAGACTTTGATTTCTGGCAAGGGTTATATGGCGGCTATCACCAAACCAACATTCATGCAGAGCCACGGCCTTCTGAATAGTGATGAGAATTTCATCAACCTGTCGAACACCTCAGGCTCTAAGATGCCAGGCTGGAACTTGGTAGGTAATCCTTTCCATGGTTACTTGGATTTCGATTTGGTGGCTCAAGCTAACGTCGGAGAGAACGGAGTGTTGAGTGATCAGAATTACTTGAGTGGAAACGCCAATGAAGGCGCGTTCTATGTGGTCTATAACGCTGACAAATACCAGAACCATGATGCCAGCACCGCGTTCAGATACTATCCTGTGCATGGTTCGAGGGGCGGTGATTATGCCGAGCGTTACCTGCACCCGCACCAAGGTTTCTACGTGAAGGCGAAGGCGAAAGGCAACCTCACATTCAACGAAAGCATGCTGGTGCCTCGTTCAGAGATTAAAGGAGGAAGCACGTTCCGCGACGACCGGCCGGCCTATCCTTTGGTCAACCTGTACTTGAGCAGCGACCAAGGCTGCGCCGACGTGACGGTCATCGAGTTTGAACGTCCCGAGTGGGGCGGAGCCACCAAACTGAAGGAGCTGCGTGTGGGCGACGGCTTGTTCTATGCCCAACACGACAACACCCATTATGCCGCGCTCTTTGCCCAGCAGGGTATCGACCGCGTGCCGGTGTGGTTCGAGGCCAAGGAGGACGACATCTTCACCTTGAAGTGGAACACCGCCAATGCCGACTTCCACAGCATGTACCTCATCGACCACATCACGGGTATCGAGTACGACATGCTCAGAAACGACACCTACACCTTCGAGGGTCACAAGGGTGACTACCCGTCGCGTTTCCTCATCGTCTTCAGCTTGACCGATGTGGAGGAGCATAACGAAATCCAAACCTTCGTCTTCTTCGACGGCTCGCAGTGGATCGTCACGGGCGACGGACAGCTTGATTTCGTCGACCCGCTAGGCCAAGTGCTGATGAGCAGGGAGGTCCATGGAGGACAAAGCAGGGTAGGAGTGCCTGATGTCGCACCAGGTGTGTATCTGTTCCGCTTGACCAACAGCGAAGGGACAAGAATTCAAAAAGTCGTAGTAAAGAGATAAGGAGGGAAGGAAAATGAAAAAGATGAACAAAAGAATCGTGGTTTTGCTGACAGCTCTCATGCTGATGGCTGGTACTATGAATGCTCAAATCTTTATTGCCGACGATGAATTTGAAGGCACGATGCGTCTGGAGGAAGACGAGTTCGTGTTGTTTGTCCCTGTCCAGGGTCATGAAGGCGACCAGTCATACTCGCCTGTTGGCAGCGGGTTGCTGCTGCTGACAGGGATGGCGGGTGCCTATCTGTTGACAAAACGGAAGAAACGGGATTGAAACACTGGCATATTTCTTTGAAAAAAGAGAATGTATGTGGATTTTTCCTATTTTTGCCTTTTCATTGAAACGAGTATTATTAAAAATGGAAATCAAAAGAGTCTTCGACCTTCTCGACAACTATGTGGAGAAGTATCCCAACCAGCAGGTTGCCTTGGCTGGAAAGAAAAACGGACAATGGGTGAACTATAGTTCTGTTTCCTATAAGGAACATTCCGATATCTTGAGTTATGCCCTCATCGAACTGGGTATCGAGAAGGGCGACAAGGTGGCCATGATCCTGACCAACCGTCCCGAATGGAACATGCTCGACATGGCCGTCAGCCAGGTGGGCGCCGTCACCGTGCCGGTGTATCCGACCATCAGCGAGGAGGACTACCGCTATATTCTGGCCGACTGCGATGCCAAGATGGTCATCATCGACGGACTCTCCGTAATGAACAAGGTGACCAACATCTTGCCCGATGCGCCCAACTTGAAGCTGGTTTATACCATGGTCGACCGTGAGAAGTATCCTTATTTCGACCAGTTGCTGCAA
>Ga0247608_10007390_pt1 | contig 11276 bp, 8 predicted proteins | sample 176DNAGHGlowgp2_FD_193490 | JGI IMG/M metagenome (GOLD analysis project Ga0247608, IMG submission 193490) | Sheep rumen microbial communities from Palmerston North, Manawatu-Wanganui, New Zealand - 1766 DNA GHGlow gp2 | ecosystem: Host-associated > Mammals > Digestive system > Stomach > Rumen ... | reverse complement strand
AAAAGGATTAACTGAACCGCTCCTTTGAATTCAACTAGTTGCCGAAGGCTCGTCATCGCAACGGCGAGCGCTCGCCGTTGCGATAACGAAGGCTCGCTATAAATTCGCCGAGGGCTCGCCATTTCAGGAAAATCGAAGGAAAGGTTCAGTGTAATCGTAGGAGAGATTTAGTATAATTGAAGGAGAGCGCCAATAAAATCAAAGGAGAATGTCAGCAAATGGACACTTCATCCCAGCAGTAACTTCTTTATCAATGTGTACTGTCTTACCCAATCTCTATCAGTCTATTTCAAAATAATACATGAATTTGTGAAGATAACAGCTATATTTTTAGTGATTTAAAATGTTTTTTAATATCTTTGTAGTTAAAATTTGGAATTTGTAAAAGAAACCTTAAATTGGGAGCAAAAATATGACCAAGTTGTTTTTATCAAAGCTTAACAAAATATTTCAAATTAATATCAAATGATTACATCTGTTCAATTACCGCTTTGGCTCGACAACCTGATTTTTAATCAATTAGGAGCGAAGTATTGTCGCTCCAATGCTGATATGACTGTTATCGACTGGGACAAAAACGATGTTCTCAATTATCTGGGCACTTACTTCCCCCGTAGTTATGCAGAATCATATTGCATTTTCACTGATTTATTTAGAAATTGCCACGAAATTTATCACAAAAAATCGGAATTGTTAATTCTTGACTTTGGTTGTGGAACTGGAGGAGAAATTCTTGGGTTACTCTCATGTATTGAGTCGTTACTAACGGATGTTTCTGATATTAAAATTGTTGGTATAGATGGGAATCAACATGCGTTGAGATTAATGGAGAAAATATTGGAAGATTATAAGAAAATATCTCGACTTAATATAACGATTCAGTTAGCTCCCATTACTATTGGAAATTTTTATGATTTATCGATCCTTGATGAAATAATAATAGGACAGTTTGACATAATAATATCTTTTAAGGCGATATGTGAATTTGTTACTAAAGATCAATTCGAAGGTAATAACCCATATGCACATATAGCAAAGACATATATTCCTCACCTAAATAACAAGGGCATAATGGTTCTTGTTGATGTCACAACCTATAATAATACTTCTAAGGAATGGTTACCCAATATGTTAGATAAAGGTTTAGCATCAGTTGAATGTTTAGTTGTTGGCAGAAACATAGGTTATAATCAAACTTTTTGTATCAAACACTCTAGAACCAATGGATGTGTTGACACCAGTAAAATATGTTGGCGAGTAATAACAAAAAGGTTATAGATATGGAAGACTTTTATATTGATTATTCAAGTATGGATGACATACAAAGAGCTTATATTAGGCGAAGAACAGACAGACACATGGTAGTTACTGGAACAGCTGGAAGTGGAAAGTCTGTAATAGCATTACATAAACTTAGACAAGTATGTGACCAAGGATCATATGCCATCATTGTTTATACAAAAAGTTTGAAAAAGTATTTTGTTGATGGTATAGATTCCATGAAAAAGGAGCGACAGCAAAACTATAATGAGACTTTAAACTTCCAAAATGACAGAATATTTTACTATCAAGAGTGGAAAAATTGGTATCAACTTCATCAGAATGAAGTGGTAGATCATCTCATTATTGATGAATGCCAAGATTTCTCTGCAGAACAAATTATTGAGATGTTGTCGTTTGGAAAAATTTGTTTTTTGTTTGGAGATGCAGAACAAACAATTATGGATTTTGGTGAGAAAGTTACCATGAATCCTCAAGCTACAGCAGAAAGATTAGGTATAGTTGTTGACAAATTATATAAAAATTACAGGTTGACAATAGAAACAGCTAAAGTTGTCGAACAAGTACCTAGACCCTTCGTTAATCCTGATGTAAGTGAATGTTGTGTAAGGCATGGAGAAAAACCAAGACTAATTAAAGCATACTCTTTCGATGGTCAGTTAGATCAAATTATCGACATAATTTCTAATAGAGCTTTGACAAATGTTGGTATATTGCTCCGATTTAACACTAAACAAACAGCATTCAGTCATTCTGGAGACGCTAGACGTTCTGTACAATACGTAAAAGAGTATTTTGAGAAGAAAAACATAACCGTTGAGTACAAATATAATATAAACATGGATACAGATATGGATTTGGATTTTCAATCATCTAACCCTAAAATATTAACATGGTGGTGTGCGAAAGGATTACAGTTTAAAGATGTGTTTGTTGTTGATTGTGATTATGACTATATTGAACAGGGTGAAACTCTCAAAGAACAAAGAACCTTAGCATCCGCGTGGTATGTTGCTCTTAGTCGAACTAGCGAACGCCTTTTCATATCATATAACGAGAAACTTGTTGCTAGGTTCCCAGAGGAGGCCTCTGATATGTATGTAAATCCTGTTTTAGAAAATAACGATGATCTTCTATTTTAATGGTTTTCTTCTTTTTAATATAGTTACAATATGAAATATTATTTTCCTACCACAAATTTAAATATTGATAATCTGTTATCAACAGAATCAATTTCCCCATATGCATTTTATTCTGAACGGAAGTTCAAACCGAATTATTTTGAGAACATTCTTCCTTCAATATACAATTCTGTTATTTTGCTTTTCTCGAAAATCCCATCGTTCAAACTTGATGATAAAGAAATAGAACAATATCCTATTGTATTAGAGATTGAGGATAAACAGCAATTGAATGATTGCGTGATAGTAACATCTTGTGATGATTTCACGATTTATTCATGCAACCATACGATATATCTCACCCCATGGAATACTCATATATTGGCTTTTGGTAACAAAGGCTATGAGCATTCAAAAAAAATAATTGAATCTAGTAGAAATTGTAAATTAGGAAGTAAATATATTTGGAATATTGCTGATAATGGTTTTCCTATAGAGATAATGTTATCAAAAGTAAATATAAAGTCTAATGTTCCAATAATCAGCAATGATATGCAAATTAATGTCGCTAAGGGTGCATTATGGGGATATATTATTGGCCTTAGTAAATCCATTACGCCTGATGCGGCTAATCTTGTGAAGATTGCTAACGTTATGCGAAATATTGTTTCAAATACCATAAGTAATTCAGGTATTTGCAAACCAAATTTCTATGAAAGACTTATCATTTTGAATGATAATTATTCTAAAATAGCCGACCGAAAGGCTTATAATCATTGGGCAAAAGAATGTTCACCAGAAGAAATCTCAATATTAGAAAAATTTCATGTACAAAAAGAGGCCATAATTAAATTTTTTAGAGCTAACAATTATCCTATTACCCCGGAATTACCATCTGCTCATTGTGATAAAAGCGAATGGATATTATATAGGGAACATCTGTCATTGTATACACAATCTTATTTGAGCAAAGCATCTTCATTTAATATAGATACCATTAATTTGGATTTTTTAGATTTTGATGGGAATGATATTAAGATTAAGAGGTTAGATTTAATTAATAATGTGCTTAAACTTATATGTTCTGGTGATATAGACAAAGATAAGTTAAGGGTCAATAAGGCCGAGGCAATGAAAATCATTCTTTCAAGTGTTTCAACAATACTTAGTGAACAATGTGGGAAGGAAAAATGGGCAACTATTCCTGATGAGAGAAGATATATTAACTCTCTCGGAAAAAACATTATTGATTTCCAACCCTTTGATATTAATTCAATCAACAACGTTCAATTAGTTGCTATAGCTGCCTTTATATTAAAAGGTGAGGATTATGACTCTTTGATTCGTTATCTTGAAGATAATGGTATTTCAGACTATAGTATTATTTTGGCTTTGTGGGGAGCTCTTGAGGGATATTCATCTATTCATAAAAGACTTGTTTCTCAATTTGTTACTCCACAAATACTCAGCCGAATAAATTCTTTTGTTGGTATTAAGTCAAGTGGAGAGTTGTTCCCAATACAGAAGAAGTTGTCATATAGCATAATTAAAGAAGAATTTAATATAAGTAATACAAACTATAGTACAAATATAGTTCCAGATATTAGTACAAAACTTGGAAATATTAAGGTGGGAAAGAAATCCCTATCAAAAGAACTGATTTCAAAAGTCTCTTCTATTTATTTAGAATGCAACTCCTGCCCGAGTGATATATTTTATAAGCAATTATCCTCTGTTAAAGGAATAGGCAAGAGTGCAATTAATGCCATTAAAAAGGCAGTGGGCTATGTTGACACATCATTATTTAGTGAAGACCTATCAACGAAAACAAAAAGAAATACAACAAAAAGTATTATTTTGGATGATAAGGCCAAAATTCATATATTAAATTGTCCAATGCTTCCTAAAAATGTGAGAAGTATTGTCGCGGAAATCTTCGAAGAATTCCAAGTGAATTATCAATCAGGTTATTACTACGAACATCAAAATCAATATCGCAGAAATAATAATGACGTAATAGACCATTTTACAAAATGGTGTTTGTCATCAAAAAACAGAAGAGCAATTCAATGGAGTCCTGAAAATAGGAAATTAATGGACGAACTCAAATTGTACTTAATGAATGTTTATGCCGACTGACAAAGTATTAATAAAAAACAATAGTGGTTGGCAGGTAGAGGCAACGACACCTGTTATTATTTCTGCTAGCCGTTCTACAGATATACCCGCTTTTTATGCCAAGTGGTTCTTTAATCGCTTGGAAAAGGGTTATTGTATATGGTATAATCCATTTAATCAACAGCCGATGTATATTTCATTCAAGAATTGCAAGGTTGTGGTGTTTTGGACAAAGAATCCAGAACCAATTATTCCTTATTTGTCTGAACTTGACAAGCGAGGGATACATTACTATTTCCAAGTGACATTGAATGACTATATGCAGGAGGGCTTTGAGCCCAATGTACCACCTGTGATTAAACGTATAGAGACATTCAAGAGATTATCACAAATGATAGGTAAAGAAAAGGTGATTTGGCGTTTTGACCCGCTTATTGTGACACCACAACTTATGCCTCGAATGTTATTGACACGAATATGGCATATCGGCAATGAGTTGAAAGGCTACACTGATAAACTTGTTTTCAGTTTCGTTGATGTGAAAGCCTATCGAAAGGTGCAGAATAATTTGATAAAGGAAACTGCATATTTCACGAAAGAAGATGTGGAGAAAGCAGAAATGTCTGATGCACAACAAATGGAAATTGTAGATGGGCTTGTTAAACTGCGAGAAAATTGGAAACAAGATGGATGGAATCTTCAAATGGCTACATGTGCCGAAGATATGGAACTTTCTCAGTTTGGGATAGAACATAATTGTTGCATTGATGGCGAATTGATGAAACGTATCTTTGCTGATGACAAAGAACTTGTTTATTATCTCCATACAGGTAAATTGCCTGAACGTGATATGTTTGGCGAAATCCCTCCAATCCCTGTGAAGCCAAAGAATCTTAAAGATAAAGGTCAACGTAAGATTTGTGGTTGCATGATAAGCAAAGATATAGGTATGTACAATACTTGTCGCCATCTCTGTGTCTATTGTTATGCTAACACTAGCAAGGAGGCTGTCCTTAGAAATAAGGATAAGCATAATAACGAGAGTGAGAGTATAATTGGTTAAAACAAAAACGAGATATAATTAGGTGCTTATGATAGCGTTGCTCCACCTCTTCCCATTCCGAACAGAGAAGTGAAATGCGTTAATGCCGATGGTACTACAAATGTGGGAGAGTAGGTTGGTGCCAGCCCGGAAGCAAACAGGGATTATAACATGTGATGCATCATTTTTCAAACTAAATAAATATGATTAATATATTTTTTTATATTAATGGTGGCATATAGTTTGAACAGTCCCAAAACAAAGGGGCTGGTTCAAAAAAGCCATCTCCTTTTAAAGAAGAGTTTTAGAAACAAATGGGTAAGCATTGTGCTGACCTCATTTGGTGGTTATTTATAACAGGACTAATAATCCTTCTTTAAATGGGACCTCCCGAGCATGAGGGTAAAAGGCTCTCTTTGTAGAACGGAAAATTGTTTTTCGTAACTTCTCAAACTAGAAAAGAATTTGAAATATGACGAAAGAAAAACTGTTACAGAAACTATCAGAAATATTATGGGGCGTTTTTTAGTGCAAGGTGGCTCACAAAATATTGCATAAAAATGTCTGACGATCAATAAGATCAATAACGAATAATTGAAAATGGTGGACAAAAATACATTTATTACCGACTCTACGTATAAGCAATGGGTCAACGATATAGAGCGCCGATTTAGAAGCCAACAAATCAAGGCCGTTGTGCAAGTAAATACCTGCAAAATTGAATTCTATTGGAGTATAGGACGCGATATTTGCGAAATGCATGTTGAGCAACGATATGGCGATGGAGTCATAAAAGCGCTCAGTCGAGATTTATGTATGAAAATCCCTGAAGTAAAGGGACTTACTCCAGGAGGATTGTATTATTGTAAACGTTTCTATCTTCTTTATAATAAGGTATTTGAGATATTTCCCCAACCTGAGGAAATATCTGTTCCCCAACTTGGGGAAATATTGACGCCGATGCATTCGGTCTTGACAGAGACCAATGTTCTGCCACTGAATATCTTTGCAATACCTTGGGGACACCATAAGGTGTTAATAGATAATTTCGAGAACGAACCTCGGAAGGTTTTGTTTTATGCTGCAAAAACACTACAGAATGGCTGGTCGAGAGCTATGCTCGAAAATATGATTGGCGACAAAGGCAAGAACAACGGTTTGTACGAACGTCAAGGCAATGCCGTCAACAACTTCCTTGCCACCATGATACCACCTACTGGCGATTTGGCAAAAGAACTGATTAACGACCCTATCAATCTGTCGTTTGTCAAACTGAAGGAATCGCTTAATGAAGATAGCCTTAAACAAGCAATGGTACGCCACGTCAATGAATTGTTGTTAGCCTTGGGCTCTGGTTTCGCATATATGGGGAAAGAGTATCTTCTCAGTGTTGCAGGCAAAGAACAATTCTCGGATTTGTTGTTCTATAATACTCGTATTCATGCATACGTGGTTGTTGAGGTCAAGATTACAGAGTTTGAATCTTCATATCTTGGGCAGTTATCGGGATATATGTCGTTGGTGAACCACATATTAAAGACAAACATTGACAATCCAACCATCGGACTTCTTATATGCCGCAGCAAAAACAATATGTTTGCACAATATTGTCTTGAAGGCTTTAGTCAGCCAATAGCTGTCACAGCATACGAAGGTATAGAGATATTACCATCAAACTTCAATGACACATTACCAAGTATTGAAGATTTGAAAAATGAGATTAAAGAGAAAGGCACTAAGTAAAGATAAGAAGAAGGTAATCAATTAACACCCGATGATGAGTCACCAACATTTTTAATGACTCATCATCGGGTGCTATGGTGCGGAATGATACTGAATTCCGTAGTGTTTTAGTATTAAACGAGCCTTATTTTATTTTCCTGTTTGCTGTTTCATTCCTTCAAAGAACTTTTGTTGCAGTTGTTTTGCTAGTTGGTTGTTGGGATTGAGTTTTAGGGCTTTCTCATAGTTCTGCATGACGTCGAGGTAGTAACGCTGTCCATTCTGAGCGGGATTCTGTACGATTCGCACCATGTAGAGGAAGCCACGAAGGGTACAGATGTCTGACTGGTCTGCATGCTTCATCTGCTCCATTTTCGTGATGGCTTGTTCTGCCTCGGCAATCATGTTATCCGTCTGAGGGGCATGGGGATAGGTTATTGCAAAGGAAAGGCTCTGAAGTGCCAACTGATACTTTGGCTGAATGCTATCGGGTTGCATTGCCTCGATACGCTTCAGTTTGGCTACGTTGTTGAGCATGTCCTCTTGTGTGGGTTGCTGGGCATGGATACTTACTGATGCCATCATCATGAGAGCGATGGCTAACACACTGTGTTTAAAAATTGGAGATGTCATACGCTTTATTATTTTTAAGTGAAACAAAAATACCGATGTATAGGAAGCGGTCGCGGGTAGCTACAACGGGTTTTCCGCTTGCGTCGTAACGGAAAATGTTGGTGCGACCGAAGATGTTGTTCAATGAGGAATAGACGATGATTTTTGGGCTTAACAGATAAGTAAGGTTCACGTCCACGCTGTTGTAATGCGGTGTGGTGCCAGTGGGGAAATGTCGTCCGCTTGCGTAAGATTCTGCCAGTCCGATGATAGCTTTTCCAAAGGCGTATTTGGCTGTCAGTCGCAGATTGTGGCGTGAAGCATAGTCAGGTGTCCGCGCTTCGGCGTAGTCGAGATAGAGCCGTTTGGAGTCGTTGAATGAATAGGAGAGTGTGGTTGACAGTTGCTTGAAGAGCGAATGATCCTCTATGAAGACATCCAAACCTCGGCTTGTGCCGTAGCCATGTGGTTGATAAAAGCCATCTTTCAACAAAGGCAAATGGTGGTATTTTTTCCAATAGGGTTCGATGCGCAAAAGCGTGTTTTTTGCTTTATACTGCATGGAGAGGATGGCATGGTCGGCTGTGCTTTGGCGGAATCCTCCAGCTTGGACCCCTCCAGCTCCCCTGTGAGTGGAGAGATGGCTTTGGCTTTGTGCTAAATAGTCATCAGCAGGGGTCTGGCTATAACGACCAGCCATCAAAGAGAATTGAAAATGATTGTTGGGAATATAGCTCAGCGTTGCCCTCGGCAATGACAGACAGTCAGAGTTTAGAAGCTCGACTCTTGCCGAGGCATTGAGAAATACGCGGGGGATGATGCGCCATTGCGCATCGACGTGAGTGGCGAGGATGTTGTAATTGAGTTGATAATGGTTGTCTTCGTATTTCAACGTGCTGTTGCGGACATAGTCCTCAATGCCTGCCGACAGTTTCAACACGTTTGAAAATGCCTTGCGGACGTTTGCCTTGAGATGCACTTCGTTACGGAAATTATGATAATGGTCGCCAACCATTTGCGCATCGTCAATATCGGTAAAAACAGAAGAATTGGCTATACCCGTAAAGAGCGTATAGCCGCTCCCTATCGTTGCCCGATGGGTGATGTTAGCATAGATGTTGTGTTCTTTCAATGAGAGGTTACGCCCTTCGGTATGCAGTCCTACTGATGTCAGGTCATAGCCGACATACGACTTCAACACACTCGAAGCACTGAACTCCTTTTTGTATTGTGCCTCGCATGATAATTTACGATAAGGTCGGGAGAAATCCTGCCGTTGCGTGAACAACTGGTTGTATAGTCCCATGCTGGTAAGTGCGGCATTGAACGACAGGCTACTGTTCTGATATGCTTTGGTGCCACCAATGTTCCAGTCAACTAAGGATGCGCTCACGCCGTATTTGTCGCTTGTGGCAGCATCCGTGGTTTCCATAGGGAGTACCGACGAAAGTGCCTGACCGTATTCACCGCTATAGCCACCTAAGGAGAAATTGATACCTTTGAACAGGAACGGTGAGAAGCGTCCACGAACGGCTGAATTCTCGGTGTTGGTGCTGTAGGGTACAAGGACGTGCATTCCATTGACGAACGTCTGACACTCGTCACTTTCGCCACCACGCACGTAGAGCTTGCCGTTCTCACCCACCATCTGTGTGCCAGGCAGTGTCTGTAGTGCTGTCACGATGTCGCCACACGAGTTGCCTGCCATCACCACGTCGAGCGCGTCCATCGTCTTGAAGTTATCACTCTTGCCAAAGCTAAAGGTGCTGGCTGTCACAACTACTTCATGGATAGTCGTTGCCTGCTCTTTCATTCGTATGGAGAGATTGTGCAAGAGGCTGATGTCGGCAGTCTGCGTGTAGTCCTCATAGCCAATGAAGGTGGCTTTGAGGGTTGCTTCACCCGTTTGCGAGGTGGTGAACGAGAATCTTCCAAGGGAGTCGGAGAGGCATCCGTCAATCGTACCTAATATAAATATGTTGATACCAGCGAGCGGTTCGCGCCCGTCGGTAACAACACCCGAAATGGTGGTCTGAGCTGTCGTGTTGCAGACAGTCATCAGCAGGAAAATGATATGTGCAATTCGTTGTTTCATGCCGCAAAAATAAAGCATGAAACAGTAGCTTCCAAATATCCGTGACAGACAACTAAAACCGCTGACGGAAAGCTATGCCAAATGGCGAATGACTAAGTTTGGGGACGAATGACTAAGTGAAGGTAGGTTCTAAAAATTATGTTTTTTAGTTCACCACCAATTGTATTTATTTATATCGGTTGCTTTTTGTTTGATTTGAAGTCTTTTTGCCACTTTTTTCGGTTACATAGCTCGCTATGCGCCCTCAAAAACTGACAAAAACCCAATCAAATCAATTCAAAAATCAATCCGACATAATTTTTAGAACCTACCTGATAAAAGACTTTAAACGAGGCACATACGAGCGAGATACAGGTATGTTGTTCATGCATGTTCCAAGCGTCAACTGATAGCCGTTGGAGTTGCCCTTGGCAGAAGTGATATTGTTTACATTCACCACAAATGAGCGGTGGCACTGGAAGATATTCTCGTATTCTTTCAGCTCCTCAATCACGGCGGTCAGCGTTGTATGGAGCTCCACACTTGTTGGCTGAGCATCTTTCAGATAACAGACGGAAACATTGTTCTTCTGTGCCTCGATATAAAGCAGGCTGTTGATGGGAATCGTGAGGTTGTTCCCTCGAATATTTGTATCGTGGATGGTAATCGATATATCCTTTTGTTCCTCAGTCGTATTGCTCAGCAGTTCCTCCATCCTGTCTCTCAGGCTTCGGTTATACTCGATGCCAATAGACAACGCGGTTATGATGACACCAATAATCATCGTCCAATACAGGAACTGGAGGAAAATCTTAGCAGTGATAGGATAATGGAAAATAAAGGAGAACAGAAGGAAATTGCAGATGGCGATGAAGAGTATCAGTCCAAGTACGGCACAACCATCATGCCAAATGCGCCAGGGCTTTATTCGTTGGTACAAACGCCTCAATATAGTCCATCCGTACAGCGCATAGCAACAAGATGTGACAAGTCCGAATAATGCAGCCGTCAAGCATTTATTTCCGCTATACATACTGAATCCAAACGGTTGCATCAGCCAGAGCATCGCCCAAATGAAGACACCGTAGGCGATGCTGTCTCTCAACCAGTGCTTACTTTGCTTGAACGGATATTTTCGCGTAAGAAATGACATAACTTCTATTGTTTACGAATGCAAAGTTACAAATACTTCTTTAAAACCCTGCACTCAACACCGAATTATTCTCATTCCTTTCTGAAGACAACTCCTCCCTTTGTAGAGATTAGGAGGGACGCCTAATCCATCGGATACTTCACACCCCATTCC
>Ga0247608_10007389_pt1 | contig 11276 bp, 3 predicted proteins | sample 176DNAGHGlowgp2_FD_193490 | JGI IMG/M metagenome (GOLD analysis project Ga0247608, IMG submission 193490) | Sheep rumen microbial communities from Palmerston North, Manawatu-Wanganui, New Zealand - 1766 DNA GHGlow gp2 | ecosystem: Host-associated > Mammals > Digestive system > Stomach > Rumen ... | reverse complement strand
CCTCCACTGCTTTGGCCGAAGTGCCGAGGCTGAGTTGGATTTCGTCGCCAGGATGGGCTGTCGATTTGTCCAAATGATTCCATTCCATCGTGGTGAAAGGCAGCTTTTTGGAGCCGTTTTCAAACACAGTGAACGGTTGAGAGGTCATCGCCAACGGGTCGTCGAGACTCTTGAGTTCCACGATGTATTTTCCAGGTTCAAGGGCCTTGCCTTCGTAGAACTTGACTTTGTCGTCAACGTTAATTGTGGCATCATCGATCAGCGTCTTATTTTGCTTGTCGTAGAAACTGTATTCCGGGAACAATCTCTCCAATTCCTCATCACTCAACATCTGCCTATCCAACTTTTCGGAATGCCCCATTGCCTCAAAATAGTTAATCTTGGCGACATCCTCATAGCGGTAAATCTTCCGCAAAATGCGGCTCTTAGCGGGCTGCCAGCTGAGGTTGCTCACGGTGATCTGGTACTTGCCGAGGTCTGATTTCTCCACCTCTGAAGGCAGGTCCGTGCTGATGGCGATTTCGTTGTAACCGGCGCGGATACTGTAGGTGTCGGCATGGGTCTCGCCTTGTTTGCTCGTGGCAGTCACCTCGATTTCATAGGTGAAAACGGGCTGTTTTTCGGGAGCGATGCTCAGCGAGGGTTTCAAGCTGAAGGTGACGGCGAACTTGCCGCTTTCGTCGGTGCGGCCCTTGCCGAAGGTGATTTGCTCGTCCTCGACGGTCGGGTACCACCACCACCAGCAACGCCACGGGAACGAGGTCTTGCGTACCACGCGGTACGAATACTCCACATCGTCCAAGCCGAAACCTGCGTAGGCTTTCACGTCGCCGCGCACCGTAACCTCTTGGTTCAGTTTATATTGCTCCTTCGGTCGCTCAAACTTGACCTCAAAGGTCGGACGTTTGTACTCTTCCACGCGGATGGTGGTGTTGCCGCGGTTCGCATTAAGGTGGAACACGCCATTCAGTCGGTCGGTGGGAATGACGAACGAGCCGCTGAACGACCCGTATTCGTCAGTGGTGAACTTGGCCGAGCTGATTTCCTGCCAGTTGGCATCGCGGAAGGAAACGTTTTCAGAATAACCATTCACAAGGCTCAAATTTTCGCCCTGACGGCGTGTCACAATGCCTTGGAAATAAACGGTCTGCCCAGGACGATAGATGGCGCGGTCTGTGAAGAGCTTTGTCTCGTAACGCTCATCGTCGTTCTTGTAACGCGCGTTGAGGTAGTAGCTGTTGTTCGACAGCAAGTTGTCATCGCCCTTGCGCAGGTTGATATTGAACGAGTTGTCGCTCTTTTTCGACAGTTTCACGATGCCGTTGCGGTCAGTCTTGGGCGTTTCGATGATGATGGTCTTGTATTCGCGGGCTTTGTAGTCCCATTCGCTGCGCCACACTTCCACGGTGACGCCTTCCACAGTTTTCCCCGTTTTGCGGTCGACCACGGTGACGGTCATTTTATCCTCAATCTGGTCGGTAATGTAACCGAACCCCGATACTTGGAAGGTGATAATCAAGGTTTTATCCTCGTCCTTGATACCTTTTTCGGTCGTGCCGACCAAATAATAGAAGCCTCTGTCCAAAGCAGGCAAGGCCATCAAGGTGGAGTGCTCGCGGTAGTCGGTCTCGGCAGGCAAATTCAGTTCTTTTTCCGCCACGGCGGGCATTTTGTTCAACTCCTTGAGCAGTTCTTCCTTGTCGCGCATGTCGCGAAGGCGTTTTAGCTCCTTCTCGCTGACTTTCACGATTCTATAATAAGGTGCAGTCACGTTGCGGTATTCCAACACAGCGGGGATGGCCTCATTGGGCAGCTGCACCGAGTTGAGGGAGATGTCGATCTGTGGCTCCTCGATACGATTGATGAGGTTTTGGCAGTTCTTGGCACCTTGCGACTTCGGGAACTTGGCGATGGCTTCTTCACACATCGCCTTGGCTTTCTTGTAGTTGTCGAAATAAACACTGTCCGAAGGGTTGTTTTCCAATTGATTAATCATGCTACGCGCAATCAGCGAAGTGATTTCTGCGGAGAGCGGGTTGTCCTTGTGCTGCGCCTTTAGGTCTTCCATCGCGGCTTGGTATTTCTCGTCTTTGCCCAAAATCGAGTTGACGAAACCAAAGCGCTTGAAGTCGTTGTAAATCAACACATCCTCTTTATTGTTCTTCAAATTAAAGCCGATCAGTTCTTGGTAGATTTTCAGACATTTGATAAGCGGATTATCGCTTGTACCGAGGTCGGCCTTGACGAACTCCTGGGCGGGCAACCACCATTTTTCGGTGTCGCCTTCGGCTTGGTCGGCGTTGGCCTCTTCTTGATAGTATTTCGCCACGCGGTGGAACATAAATTCAAACAGAGAAATCTCATATTTAATGTGTTTCACGGCATCTTCGGGCAGTTTGTCGAACAGCACTATGAAATAGCCGGTTTCAAACTTTTTCAGCGCCTCGACGGGTTTCAATGCTTCGTCATAATGTTGGTTGATTCGCGTCTTGAAACTCTCCTTGTCCCAGTATTTCATCTCCACCTTGGAAAGGTCGCCCTCGATGGGCAGGTTCTCGCTGATGCGCCAGTTGTTTTGGCTCAGGTAATCGCCGTAGGCTTTGGCGAGTTCCTCATGCAGCAAGGCGTCGTGAACTTCGCCCAGCTGCCCCACTTTCGTCTCAAGGTATTGGATAAAGGCCTGTTGTGCGTCGTCCTCCACGGTAAACTGCATGATGTTTTGCCGATAGAGCCAGGTCTTCAGCAGTTGGGTCTGGTTTTTGTCCTTAGTCGCCTGTTTTTCAATGGCATTAAGTTCCTTCTCCGCCGATTCCGGCAAGTTCTTTTCGAGGTTTTCCTTTACTTTTTTCCACATATCCTTATAGTCGTTTGTTGGCGATTTGAATCCAAAGAGGCCCAAGGCGGCCACGGCCACTGTTGCGATAATGATGCTGGCGTGTTTCATATTGTTTATTTGTTGATTTGTTGCATTGTAGTTTGACTGAAGACTTAGGACGGGGGACTAAGGACAAGAATTATCGCGAAGTCCCGTGTCTCGAAGTCTCGTGTCAACAAAACGCAAAAATAGCAAATATCGTGCAAATTATTTCTATTTTTGCAGCCGTGAAATTTTTGGAGCAAATCATATCGCCCATCGCCACCGAAATGGCACGGTTCGAAGCCTTCTTCGCGCAGACGTTGAAGGCCGACACCGAGCCGATGGACAGCATCATGCGCTATGCGCTCGAAACCAAGGGCAAGCGCCTGCGGCCCATCTTGGTGCTGCTTGGCGCGAAGATGTTTGGCGAGGTCAACGAACTGACGCTGCGTGCCGCCACCTTCGCAGAAATGGTGCACACGGCCACACTCATCCACGACGACGTGGTGGACGACGACGACCGCCGGCGCGGCCACGCCTCGGTGAAGGCGCGGTTCGGCAACCTGTCGGCGGTGCTGGCCGGCGACTACCTCTTGGCCAAGGCCATGCTGCTCCTTGCCAACGACACCGCCATCCTCAACGAGATGCTGCGCACCACCGCCGCCATGAGCGAAGGGGAACTGATGCAGGGGGCGGTAGGGCTGTCGTACCACGGCAGCCGCTGTGATGCAACACAACAGCGGCTGCCACGATGTGACAGCCCTACAGACCAATATTTGGACATCATCACCCGCAAGACCGCCATGCTCATGCAATCGTGCTGCGCGGCAGGCGCCCTATCGGTGGGGGCCACACAAGAACAAATCCAACAAATTTCGGATTTCGGCCTTAGTTTCGGCATCCTTTTCCAGCTGCGCGACGACCTGCTCGATGGCGAGAACACAGAAATGGCGCAAGCCCTATTGCCACAATACCTTAAACAATCTTTGAAGGCATTGGAAGGCTTCCCTCCTATGGAAACGCTTGCAACACTGCGCGCCCTGACCTTTTTCTGCGCCGAACGGACAGCATAGTGCCTTTACTGCATTTCCCGAAAAAAACATATATTTGCACGCTGTTTCAAAAAGACGCAAAAATGTTGCTTGCCATTCTATTTGTGCTTTGTTTCGTCGCCAACGGATTCGTGATCGACGACCACGCTGACCCCGATTCCGTCAAGGCGGAACTCATACGTTATCTGGAAGAGGACGACTTCGACAAGACGGTAGGTTTTGCCGAGGCTGCCGTTGAGTTCTACCGCAGCCGCAACAACCTCATGGACATGGCAGGCTGCTACATGACCTTGGGCAATGCCTACCAGCGCATGGGGCAATACGAGGAGGCCATCCGCAACTACAACCTTTGTAGCGAAACGATGGACCAAATAGGCGGCCCGATGGCCAAGGTCAACAAGCGCTACATTCTCAACAACATGGCTGTGATGTACCTCGAAATGGGGGAATACGACCAGGCTGAAGAGATGTGGAACCGCTGCATCGCTTCGGTCAATGACGACGACCCGGGCTTTTTGCCGCAATACAACCAAGACTCGCTGCGCTACCTCGACTTGGCCACCTACTATCAGAACCTCGCCGAGGTGCGTTTGGCGCAGGCCGACAACGGCGACCCAAACCCACAGGAAAAGATCGACGATGCCATCCGCTTTTTGGAGCAGTCGCTCGACTATTCGGAACGCTATGGCGCCGAACCCAACAAAATTGTCGGTCGGCTGACGGGTTTGGCGAAGGCCTATTTCGAGACAGGCCGCACCGACGATGCCAACCATAACTTGGATGCCGCGTTGCAGCTGGCCACCACCCTCAACGACCCCTACATGCTCACCGCCATCCACCTGCTGAAAGGCGACGTGAAGCTAAAACTTGGCAAGAACGAAAACGCTGAAAAAGAGTATCTTGATGCACTTTCGTTGGCCCAAGAGAACCACTTCGGCGAGTTTGAGATGGAAGCCCTTAGCGGTGCCTACGAGTGCACCAAAGACAGCCAGCCCAAACGAGCTTTGGCCTACTTCACCCAAAGTGCCGCCCTTAAGGACTCAATTTATAATAAGGAGCAACAAGCCCTCATTCGCGACTTCGAGGTGAAATACAAGATGGAGGAGACAGAATATGAATTAGCCTTGCAACAGGAGAAAAACCGACAAGGCCGCCGGCTCTTGTCGCTATCGGTGGCGGTAGCCTTGCTGCTGCTTGTGCTGCTCATCGTCGGGCTTCGGGTGGCTTTCCTGCGCAAACGCCGCAATGAAATGAAGGACCAGATGCTGTTCGTCGTCGCCCACGACATCAAGACGCCCGTCGTGTCGCAGGCCCAACTGCTCGACATGACCTGCCAGCATTTCGATGCCATGCCCAAGGAGGAAATCAAGGAGAACATCGAGGCTTTGAAAATGTCGACCGACGACCTCAAGGACAAGCTGCAAAACATCATCTATTGGGTGCGCAACGAGATGGGCGGCCTCAGCAGCGACCATACGCCCTTCGGCATCAGCACTGTAGTTGACGAGGTGATGCAGGAGCTGTCGCTGCAAGCCCGCATGAAAGGCCTGTCCATCGCCAACGAAGTGCCGGCCGAATGGATGGCCTTTGACGATGAAAAAGCCGTGCGCACGGTGCTGCAAAACCTGCTCTCCAACGCAGTGAAGTTCTCTTATCCCCAAGGCATTGTGAACATCACGGCCACCGAAGAAACACATTGCTACCGACTGACCGTGACCGACCATGGCAGGGGCATCGCCAAGGAGCGCATGACGCTCTTGCTCAAGGGCTTCGCGCCCTACTCGCAAGGCACCGAAGGCGAGGTGGGCACAGGCATCGGCCTCTTCGTGAGCCAGCAATTGCTCAGCCGCAACGGAGGCAAAATCACCATCGAGAGCCAGGAAGGGCAAGGCACCTCTGTAAGTTTCACGATAAAGAAAGCGCAATGATGACGAACAACGGACATACCATCAGGGTCTTGCTTGTCGACGACCATCCCATCTACCGCGTCGGGCTGAAGATGTCGTTGCGCTATTCCGAGGTCGACTGCGAGGTGGTGGCCGAGACGGAAAGCGTGCAGCAGACCGTCGACTACCTCAAGGCCCACAGCCACGACATCGACCTGATGATGCTCGACTTCTTCCTCACCGACGGCACCGCCAAGGACGTGATGCACGCCGTCGACACCTATTGCCCTGGGCTGAAGGTGCTGTTGCTCTCGGGCGAGGTGGTGCACCCTGCCGTGCTGCAAATGGCCGAGCAGCACATCGACGGCTTCATCAGCAAGACCATGAAGCCCGATGAACTAAAGCAACGCATCGAAGCCCTCTTTGGCCATTCGTCGAAGCCCTGTGATGATAACGACACCGAAGAGCTTTCGGAACGCGAAATCGAAGTGATTAGGCTCTGTGCCAAGGGGTTGACCGCCAGTGAGATAGGCGACAAGCTCCACATCGGCAAGCGCACCGTTGAGACCCACAAGGAACGCATCTTCCTCAAGCTCGGCCTGAAATCCACGAAGGAATTGATCAACTACGCCTTCCGCCATGGGCTGACGGAGTGAAAATCTTCATTCTTGAAGTTGAAGCCCTTCAAATTCCGTATTAATACGGAATGGTAGTCGGATTTTTGTTTTGATTTTTGCAAGTGGAATAATAGCATTGCATCAAACAACAATCAAAACACATAACACTATGAAGAAAAAGTTTACATTTCTGCTGGCAGCCTTGGTGCTGCTCGGCGGCTTGGTCGGCCCGATGGGGAAGGCCTGGGGACAATCGATTACATTTTCTAACCTATCGGGGCCTAGTTTGAGTTTTAGCTATGGCGTTGGCAATGAGGCCCCTGAGGGACAATATGTCTATGTCAGTTGCGCCAACCTTGGTGAAGGCAACGACGTGACAGTCAGCTTGGGCCAAGGCAGTAACAGCCATTTCGAGTTGTGGAACAACATGGAATCGAGCCAAAGCGAGTGGACCAACCTTACCCAATTCACAGTCACCACTACCGATCCGTATTGGTTCGGATTCGTATTCAGTGTGCGCTTGAGACCTGGTTATGAGCAAGACACCGAACACGAGGATGTTGTTAATCTCACCACGACGGTAAATGGAAGCCCTGTTTCGGCCTCCATCACGCTTTCGGGAACGGTGACGGCCCCGACCTACAACATCGAGTTTGACTATGGCCTCAATCCTCACGGTTGGGTGGCGGTTTACCCTTCACATGATGTCGTGGCAGATGATTTGGTTTATATGGATGTGCATCCAGACCCTGGTTATCGCTTTGATGGATTCACTTTATACAACAAGAATACCAACGAAAATGTGACCGAAAGCATTCCAATTGATTATTGGATGGGCTATGATTCGTATGCAGAACATGAATATCTCTTCCGAATGCCCGCCTACGACCTGCTGATTGAAGCATCGTTTGTGCCCAACAGTTCACTGCCTACACCTACCATCATGGTGGGAACCACCCCGATGACGCTCTCCTACGGCTACGGCGACCCCGACCCCGAAGGGAATTTCATGTGGTTTGGCGTCCAAAATCCTGGCAATAATTCTGCCATTTGGGCTGAAGTGAACTCAACCGACTTCGAGCTTTGCCAAGTCACCGACCCGGATGCCATCACTTGGAACGGCCAATACGTTGGCGTTCAAAGCACCGACGCCAATTATTTCGGATTCACTTTAGGCATACGCCTGAAGCCCGGCTTGGAACGAGACACCACCTACACTGGCATCCTCACGTTAGGCGCCGACCGTGCCACAGAAGTTGTCATCAACCTTACGGGAACAGTGACCGACCCGACATATCACATTACCATTTTGGATACTCCTGGTGGTTATGCTAGTGCTCCAGGCCATGACCATACCGCAGGCACCGTGGTCACTCTGACGACGCAACCCAGCTCAGGCTATGTCGGCACCGGCGTTTGGACCGTATTCAAGGAGGAAAACGGCGAATGGGTGGCCGACAACTCAGTGGAAATCAACACCTATAGCTTCACAATGCCTGCCTACGACATCCAGATACAACCCCATTTCAGGTCAGAGACCGAGCCTTGCATCGTGGTGGGTGATTATTACATTACCCTTTCCCAGTCGGTGGCTGAAGGTTTCCGCATGACGGGCGCGAAGTGCTACAACTTCACCCCACAAGGCGGCCTCACTGTCAAGCAATATACGGACGCAACTTGTCAAGAAGAGCAAACTGATCGTTGGCTGACCATAACCACGGATTGGAATGGTACTGGATACTATTTGTTAGTCCATTTTGAGACAATCAATACAAGTTCGGAGAATCGCACGACTTATGCGCGAATCGAAGGGGTAACAGCTGAAGGCGATAACGTTTATTCTGAACCTATCGAAATCACCCAGTTGGGCAGGGCCTCTATCAGCTTTGGCGAAAACAATCAATTGAGTCTTGCCTGGGAGGGACAAAGCGGCACCATCCCGTTGGTTTGCCACAACTTGTCGGGTGTCCACCATTGGAAGGTGAAAACTCCTGAAGGCGGTTGCGAACTCAAGTCCAACTGGATTACGTTCAATTTCGTGGAGACCAGCGACGGCTATGAGATCCAATACACCTGCCAACCCAATCCCTTGGCCATTATTCGCAGCATAAACTTCTCCGTTTGGGCCTACGATGCCAACGACAACGTCATGGGAGCTTCCGAGAATTGGCTTGATGGCGACTACATGTCCATCTACCAAAACCCCGAAACGCTCATCTCCACCACGCGCGACGTGTATAGTTTCGACGCAACTGGCGCTACACAAGTCTACACCTGTCCGCCCGAGGGAAGCAGCCTTACGGTTGTTTCAAACCAAACAGGGTCTTTCGACCATAATGTGATCCCCTATCACGAATCCGAACGCTATTATCTCGAGCTTCAACTGAAAGGCTATGTCGACCACGCCATTAAGGGTATCAAGCTGGATATGATGCCGGGCCAAACTGCTTGGGGCACAGTGCAGGTCTATGTGGGAGATTTGAACGCAATTTACCATGATTTGGCCCACATCAGCAATGGTGCTTTCGGGTCGTCGTGGCCCAACAAAACCTATAGCGAAGCGTGCTATCACGACATTGACATCCAGATGAACGGAAACGCTGCCGATTATGTCATCGGATCGGGGGATGTGCTGAAGATCCGCATCACTACAACGGCTGGAACGCTGTATTGCCAAGGCCTCACGGTTGATTATGTGGGAGCGCCGAGCTATGTGACTGAAAAATGGTATGAGACCGACTTGGAGGACATCCTTCCTGGCGATGAGTTTGTCATTGTCGGCGAGGCAGGCAACCAATACTATTCCATGGAAAATACCATGAGTACGGTCGGTTGGGAACAAGCCGTTGCCGGAGCGACGACTGAATTGTATGACGCGAATCAAGGCGTAGGGGTTTGCCGCATCAAATCCATCAATAACGGAACATACGGTGAAGTGCCCAGCAACTATAGATGGACGCTCAACCGCTACCATGGCAAGTACTATTTCAAGCCTGTTGGCAGGAACGAATATCTGAAACATTCGGCTTCGGAAGGCGTGACTATTGGTTCGGGCACTGAAAACCGTGATTTCGTATTGGCTACCCGACCCAATAGTGAAGCCCAACATTATCTCTATCGCAATGGCTATTATTTGGTCGTTGACAATACCTATGGCAAAGAACATTGGATTGTCTACGATGCAAACCAGATATCGGGCCAGTACGACACCAAGTTCTTCAAGAAGACGTATGAATACCAATGGGGAAACATAGCCTCCGTTCGCAATAGTGCCAAATACGGGCAGACACAAGAGCCTACGAACGCCAAAGGCGTGGTCAGTTTCAGGACTGTGGATGCCAATGCCATTTATTTGCAGGACAATGCTAACGGCATGATGTTGCTTCGCAGCAACTTCGTGAATGTGGACGACTTCATGCAACTCGCCGTGGGCGACGAAATCATCGTGAGAGGCATACCGTATGTTGAAACCGTCGATGGGAAAGAACAGCTGACGATGCGCAATGTTGCGTTGCTTCAGGTGATGAGCCAAGGCAACACGATTGCGCCTTTGGAAAAGACCCTCGCCGAGTTGAACGAGAACATGAACATGGCCGACGATGATAGCCACACTTGGATTTGGAGCTGCAAGGAAAACATGGTCGTCAAGGTGGCAGATGCCTATGTTAATGATGTGGGTGCCAATGGCGTTTTCACCATTTCTCAATATAATGCAAACGAAACAGTAGTTTACCATGATTTCGATTTGGATGTAGCGCCGTCCAATAAAGTTGACGTAATCGGCCTTTTCGTGAAAAACACCGATGGTTCGCAGACCGTCAGACTTCTGCCTCGCTCGGCCAACGACATCACCGTCTATCGCCCGCACCACGTGATTTACGGCCCTGTGATCCAAAACGAATCCACCCCCGACGCGCAATATTTGCCGGTCGTCGAGCTCAATACAGAAAGCAACTATAGTGGAGCCTATATGCAAGACGACCTTATCAACCTTAGCTTCCCGACCTCGTTGACAACGGGAGCCAATGATGAAATCATCTACCAGTATTCAGGTGTCGGCGTCTATACCCTCGACGAACAGAACCAGAGGCATTATCTTTCGGCAACAGGTGGCGACAATTCTGACAACACAAGCTATGTCGATTTCACCATGCCCAACGAAGACGTGCATGTTGAGGTGTATTACACCAGAATGTACCAGCTTCGTTACTATTCCTATGCGAGTTCCTATCTCCAGCCGAATGAGCTTGAAGGAAGATACGCACATTCCGGCCCCTTGTATGATATGACGATGGCTGCGCCCGAAGGCTATTCGTTTGTCGGCTGGTCGAGAGGCACGGAAAACCGTTGCGGAGACTATGTGGATTATGGCGTTTATGAGACAAGTGCCACCATGCTCAATAGTAACGACATTTGGTATTGGCCTTTGTTCCAGAAGGCAGGCGAGGAGGAACTTTACACCATGGTGTTCGTCGGCGTACAAACGTATGGCGGCGGTGAAGAAGGTCTCCGTATAGGCGGACCAACACTTGTGGCCGCTGGCGCAGTGCTGGATATGAGTGACAAACGAATTAATAATGGAGCCAATGGAGTAAAACTGTTTATCATTGACGATGGTGCCCAAGTGATTTATAATAATAATCATCCTTTTTATGGCACTATGCGCAAAAACATTGTCGGCTATGGTGAAGGTACAGGGAACTGGTATTTGCTTTCATGCCCGATACTCCATGACAATGTCTATGCCGAGAACAGAAAAATCCATAACCTTGTCGACAATGGCGATTATGACCTTTATTCATTCGACCAAAGCGAGAATGATGAATGGAGAAACTTCAAAATAGACGGAGCCAATCCACGGTGG
>Ga0247608_10007388_pt1 | contig 11277 bp, 12 predicted proteins | sample 176DNAGHGlowgp2_FD_193490 | JGI IMG/M metagenome (GOLD analysis project Ga0247608, IMG submission 193490) | Sheep rumen microbial communities from Palmerston North, Manawatu-Wanganui, New Zealand - 1766 DNA GHGlow gp2 | ecosystem: Host-associated > Mammals > Digestive system > Stomach > Rumen ... | reverse complement strand
TGAATTCCGTCAGTACAAGATTCTTAAGGATAACGGAAGAATATCTCATAAGCAGGCGATGGATAAGGCAAATGCTGAATATGAGATATTTAACAAGACCCAGCCTATTGAATCAGATTTTGATAAGGCGGTAAAGAAAATGATCCAAGAGCAAGAAGATCCATTAGGACAGCAGAGACTATCGGGATGCAATTTGACAGAGAATATCCTGATGAAGTAAATGGAATAACACAAGCATAGGGGACATTGAGGGATGGAAATAAGAATAGAGAGACTAACTGAAGATAACTTTAATTCCCATTCACTGGATAACTTTATCAGGCATCAAGTTGTCACGGAGTGCTGGAGAAATGTGGATGGAAATTGGCTTCTTCTGCCTATTTCGTTTGTAGAAGAATGGAGTCTTGATAAGTGCAGAGAAGAAGCGTCGGCAATAGCAAATAATCTATCTGGGGACATGATAGATTATGGGGCATTTGAAGAGACGGATTTGATAGGATATATCACGGTTGGTACAAAAAGGTTAGGAACAAAAGGACAGTATGTCCAGCTTGTTACATTTCAAGTTTCAGAACCATTCAGGGGTATGGGAGTTGGAAGAATTTCAGGCTGCGTATAAGGCATTGGGATGTGTGCATGCTGAGGAGATAATACCCTGGATTGCAGATGAGGAGCCATTTGATGTACAGATGGAATATGTGTTATAAAACTGTTTTTACTAAAACTGGAGGAGAGAAAACCGGAAAGGAGCTTTGCTGATTATGGTCACAAAGGAAATGCTAATGAGACTGGGGGACGGAGTATGCCAAGATTGCGAAGCAATCGTGGCAGTCCGACAGCCGGACACTTTTTATACAAGCTTTTGGGAGGTGCTTATGAGAAATAAAAAGTTTATACACATAATTCTTTGCAGCCTATTAGTTTTGGCTGCCGGATGCAGCGTGAACAGAGAAAAAAAGCCGGGTGCACGGCCGGGCAATGAAAATGAAACCAAAACGACAGAAGCAGAAACGCCCGGCAGTGATGAGAAACAAATGAAATATGAGACGAGTTCAATAGCAGAAAGTGAAACGGCTTCCACAATGAGTGCATCCGAAAAATTATATTATATAACCGAAAAACCTGAAATAGATGCGAATAAGGAATACTATGTGACTTTGTTTCCCGGAAGAGAATCTTGGGATATTGAAAGCCATTATACCGGGTTTGGAGAGTATTATGACGGGTTTAAGGATGAATATGGAATCACGCTCAAGGAGATCCATAAAATTGGCCTAGATTATGAAAATGAAGAGATGGTCAATAAATATAATGCTCTGAATCGTAAAGTTATCAATGGCATTATGAACGAAGAACTTAACTGGCTTGAATCGATCGGAGCAAAAGATATATCGCATCAGGGACGTGCTTCTTATGAATTCAAGCTTAAGGGAATTGACATCGAAAAACTGTCGGGCGGCAAAGGCATTTACCAAATATTGATCAAAGAGATCGATGATAATAAAAAGGTGGATGTTAATAAGTATCTCGGTACATATGCCCCTTGCGGTGAGGTCTTCAGGTCAACTTTATCAAGTCTTGCCGGCGAAACATATGTTTCATACCTTGGAACTTCCGGCCTAAAACTCGACAGCGAGTATTTGACGGTTATAAAAAACGATGGAGAAGAAAAAGAATATTCATATTCGGTTTTTAATCCATTGAGTGCCACAAAATCATTTGGAATAGAGACAGTTGACTACGTGATGATGTCCGGAGAACTTAAGAAAGGATTGGCAGCCGCCGATGCAGGACTTGATGTCAGTTCGTTTTACAGGGTACTGCTTTCGGGTGACAGATTGTATATAAACACAGGTTTGACTACGGGTATATTTGAATTTGTTAAAGTAGAATAACATAAGTTATCTATGACCATGGGTTAAGTGTTCTTTGTTTATATTGTGATCCCGAGACGGTGCCAGAGCCTCATTTGACAGAAAGATTGCGGGGATAGATTGATGCAGTTAAAAAAACAAGATGTAGTGGCTCGTTAAAAAAAACGAGCCATTTCTTATAAAAACCTATTGACAAAATGATAAATCCGTGTTAATGTAAGCTTGGATAGAAAAAATAAATATGGAGGACTATAGCATGGAAACAATGGGAAAAAGATTAAAAGAACTAATTGAAAAGAAGGGAATCAGTCAAAAAGAGCTTGCTGAGAAAGTTGGATGTACAGATGCCGCAATATCACATTATATTAAAGGCGACAGAGTGCCAAGAGCAGGTGTGCTTACAAAAATAGCAATTGCACTAGATACAACTTCTGATTATTTGATGGAAGGCGTTCCTACAGATGTGAAGGAGGAACTTGGGTTTGCGAAGAAACTAATAGCAAGAAATGTATCCCAAATGACTAAAGCAGAGAAAAAAGAGATTATCAATATATTGATGGGGGACGATGATGAGTAGGTGGTATTGGAAATTAACAGATGAGGAATATGAATTTATTAAAGGGGAGGTAATTCATATCATTGAAAAATACAATATAAAATGTATACCGGTTTAAGGATGTGAGTATCATGTCCAAGGAAGCCGGAGTCGAGTTTGCAAGAATTACCATAGGGAATGAAGAAATACTAATCCGTGGCGATAAGAATGGTGCTACAATTCCCTATAGGTTGTTGAGCAGGATAAAAAAAGAAGGCGGGGTTTTTGATTTCCACAGTCATCCATATGACAATGATAATTCTCCTTCTGCTGACGATTATGAAGTGATGCGTAGAATTCATTCCGCAACGGGACAGGTAACCAGTAAAATAGTTACACCTAATGGCCGAATAACGGTATATAGTTGTAACGGGGTTATAGAAACCGGCATCGTTTCCAATGTCATTGATAATGATATGAGGGAAATATACAAAAAGCTATTTGGAGGTAAGTGATTATGTTAAATAAAGATGAAGCTAAGATCGACGCATGGGGAGCAATCGCGGATTTATTCGGGATTGATTATTTTAAAACACATTTTGAAGATGCTTGTCTGTCTTATCCGGATGATCAGTATGATGATGTAGAATATGAGTATTTTATAGGATTTGAGGGTGAGGAAGGATTGTGGAAGGTCTTTGCAAAGGTACTGGTTAACCGAGAAACAAAAAAAGTAGAATTTCTAGACTATAAAACTCCAGACGGTAAGCGTATGGAAAATCCGATTAAACCGATTAGTTTTGCATAATAAGACCCGGTGTCTTTCGCCAAACCCGACTAAGAGTGCATAAAAAGTCGGGACAAAAAATCATAAAATGATATAATAAATATGAATGTAGCGGGGGTGACCGGTTTGAATAATTGGGTCGAAGGATTTCAGGAGTCCATAGATTACATTGAACAAAATCTGTTAAACGATCTTAATGTCGAGGACATTGCAAAGAAAGCTGCGCTTTCATCTTTCTATTATCAGCGCATCTTCGGCGCTATGTGCGGCATGACAGTGGGGGAATATATCCGCGCCCGCCGTATGACGCTTGCGGCGCAGGAGATTTCATCTTCAAGTGAAAAAGTGATCGATATAGCCTTAAAGTACGGCTATGATTCTCCCGACAGCTTTGCGAAAGCGTTCCAGCGCTTTCACGGCATCAATCCCACGCAGGCAAGAGAACCCGGCGTGAGTCTTCGTTCATTTGCTCCGCTGCATATCAAAATAACATTGGAGGGCGGAAATATGCTGGATTACAGAATTGTTGAAAAGGCACCGTTTACGGTCGTTGGCTTAAAAAGAAGATTTGATTCGGAGACAAGCTACATGGAAGTTCCGAAATTCTGGGGCGAGTGGGCGAAAGACATGAAAGGCCTGAAAGGAATGTTTGGCATCTGTTCCGACATGGACGGAAAGCTCTTTGATTACTGGATCGCCGATCTGTATCTTCCATGGGAGGATATTCCCGAAGGCCTAAGTACATTTCAGATTCCGGGGGGATTGTGGGCAATTTTTAAATGTGAAGGCCCTTTGCCGGACGGCCTGCAGAAAGTCAATACGCAGATATGGACCGAATGGCTTCCTTCGCTGAAAGGCTATAAACTGGCGGGCAATTATTCCCTTGAATTTTATCTTCCACCTGCAAAAGACCCTGCCGATACAGTCAGCTATATCGGTGTTCCGTTAGAAAAACTTGAGAGGTGACAGCATGGATCGACAAACCGGTTTCAGCCTGATGCAGCCTGCAGGGCTTAAGGTCAAATACCTGAAGCTTCCGGACCATGTACTGCACGACCTTGGGCTTGAGACATTTTGTCAGGCATTGTCCGGAGATGCCATGGAACGCCGGATGATCACAAATGTTCTTTCACAGATCACAGATGACGCAGATGTGGCCGAATACCGCCGGCAGATATTCAAAGATATCTTAAAGCTCACTGAATTTAGAAAAAACATGCTCGAGCTGTTTGACAGGATACAGTTCATGAAGGATTTTTCATCCATGCATAAAAACTCTGACGAAGAGCTTGGTTTGTGGCATCTTTTTCACCGCCTCGATGAGCTGGATGATTACATTAAAACCATAGAGACCATGAGGGACTGTCTTGCAGATGACAGGATCGAGTCGGATGGGCTTATAAGACTCAAAAACTACATTGCCGGGCTTTATGAGGATGCCCGCTTTGCCGAGATGAAGGCGGATATTGCCGCGCTGAAAATGAAGGCGGCCGATGTGCAGAGCGTCACAGTCGGAATAAATGTCAACGAGCGTTTCGAGGCTGTCAGCATCGGCCTTATCTCAGTCAATAAAAAGCCGTTCAAAAAATCGAGCGTGGTAAGCAATTTCGCCGATGCGGTCGCACCGGGGGACAAGCTTAATGATGATGTGGATTGGAACGGCGATATGCATTACCAGCTCATAGACACGGAGAAGAAAAGCGGCTTCATGGACTACATGAAGAATGACGCCGGCCTGCATGCACTGATGCCCGATACCACGACCGTGAATGTCGCGGCCGACAGCATGGCCTCAAACTCGACCTTTTATCTTGATACTGTGGTGAATAAAATGCTAAGAGCCCTTGTGAAAAAGCTGAGGGATACACTCACCAAGTACGCAAATATCGCCATCGTAAATGTTTCCGGACTGGTGCCCGAGTTTATATATTACATCAGATGTGCCGAATTAATAGGCCGTCTTATGGAAAAAAGCTGTGTATTCAGCGAGGCAAAGGCAGAAAACGACGGCGTCCTGATGCAGGCAAAGGGCTTTTATAACCTAAAGCTTGCCATGAATATGGAAAATGTAAATGAGATCGTTGCAAACGACCTTGCTTTCGACCAGGACCATACCGTATATATCCTGACCGGCGCAAATCGCGGCGGAAAGACCACTATCACCCAGGCTGTCGGCCAGCTGTTTGTCCTTGCACAAGCCGGGCTTTTCGTCCCGGCACAGAGCTTTAGATATATACCCTGCGACTGCATATTCACACATTTCCCGGCAGACGAGGACAAGACGATGGACCTTGGCCGCCTCGGAGAAGAGTGCGTTCGCTTTAAGGAGATGTTTTCAGAGTCCACAGGCAGGAGCCTCATGCTTCTCAATGAGACCTTCTCCACAACATCTTTTGAAGAAGGTTACTTCATTGCAAGAGATTCCGTAAAAGCTCTCCTTAGCAAATCCGTTCGTACCATCTACAACACCCATATGCACAAACTCGGTGAAGACGCCGAGACGCTTACAGGAGCCGCTTCTCTTATCATGCGTACCGAAGCCGGAAAGCGTTCATTCAAAGTCGCCGTAGCCCGGCCTGAAGGCTCCTCCTACGCAAAAGATATAGCCGAAAAGTACGGTGTGACCTATGAAATGCTCATCGGCGGAAAATGAGACCCCGGGACTTAAGTCAAAGTCTCATTTTTGCATTTATGTTCAATAATGATGAAAAAATATATTCGAATGATGTATAAGATTATTGCCTATAAACAAAAATGCGGTCATATGACCGCATTTTTGTTGACATAAGAGATATAATGAGTATAATGTATGATAAACAGGGGGTGATGGAGTGAATGACAGGGCCGATATAACGGATATTTTAACTTATCTGTCAGAGGTCAAAAGGTTGTTATCCAATGGAAAATATGATCTTGTTCCGAGAAGAAAAAACATGCAGGCTTTGGCGATGCATGGCCTGACGATCATTGATGCCAAGAATGAGATTATGGGGTTTACAGTGGATGATTACTACAAAGGACCGAAGCAGGACCTTGATCCAAATCGTCCGGGGGAAATATGGGAATTCAAGAAAAATATTGATGGGATTCAGTTTTATGTAAAAGTCAAAATTGTTTTGGAAAATGGTGAAAAGATTTTAAAATGTCTTGCTTTCCATGAGGATGATTTTGTTTAGGAAGGAGGCGGAAACAATGAGAAAGTACTGTGAAGAATGCGGAAAAGAAGTTGAGACAAAGATCATAGCAAAGAAAGAAATCTATGATGTTTGCGGGGAGCAAATTGAAGTAAATGCGCAGGTATTGGTTTGCGCTGAATGCGGCGAAGAGTTTTATTGTGAGGAATTAGATAATGCCACTTTGATAGAGGTATATAATACTTATCGACGAAAACACAAGCTGTTATTGCCCGAAGAGATAAAAAAAATAAGAGAACAGTATGGGCTCAGCCAGAGAAGTTTTTCAAAGCTTTTGGGGTGGGGAGATAAAACGTTATGCCGGTATGAAAATGGTTCTATCCAGGACAGGGCACATAATAGCCTTCTTGTATTTTTACGTGAACCTGAAAATATGAGAACATATATCATGGAAAATGAATCTTTTTTTGACGAAAAGCAGATTGCAAAATTGGTGAATACCATAGATATGCTTGAGGAAAAAAACGGTTATTTGGCAGGCAGACGATTGTTTGACATGTTCTTTTCAAGGGTTCCTTCAGAGGAAAATGGTTTTAAGGGTTTTGACTATGAAAAAATATGTGCAATGATTCTATTCTTTGCACATAAGAACAATGGGTTGCTTAAAACCAAATTGATAAAACTGCTTAACTATTCGGATATGATATTCTATAAAGAAAATGGAATATCAATTTCTGGACTTAGATATTTGCATCTTCCTTATGGCCCGGTGCCCGATAATTTTGATATGATCATGGGAAAGATGGCAGCAGATCATCTCGCGCATATCGAAGTTATTTATGACGGATTATATGAAAAACACCAGGTGATTCCGGAATGTGCTGTTCCGCGGGATGTCCTTTCGGATGCAGAAATCGAAGTGCTTAATCGCATATATGTAAAATTTAAAGACTTTGGTTCTGCGGAGATATCCGAATACTCGCATAAAGAAAAGGGGTATATGGCTACAAAAACAGGGCAGATCATTTCGTATGTTTACGCCAAGGATATTATATTGTAAATGAATGTTCCCCCACAACGCGAATGTAGAGACGGTTGTTCTTCTGTCCCAACAAAAACCGGACGATCATATTGAGATAGAGATTGATTTGGATGAGATAGATGCTACAAGCGCGGACCGGAACGAAGTGGAGACAGCAAGTACACGAAAACCATTGTTTGCCCGGATGGCTGCGTTATGTTTCGATTGACAGCAAAACCTCTAGGGAATGAGAACTTCCATAAGGGAGGATATTGGAAAGATCCGGAGGGCGCAAATCGTCCGGGGGACGATTGCTCTGCGCCGACCGAAGTGGAACGGAGAGAGTAGGAGGAGAAGGTGAGCGACAAAACTATTTCCAAATGGGAGACAGCGAAAGGTTATCCGGATATCACGCTTCTGGAGCCGATAGCGGATGCATTTGGAATATCGGTGCCGGAGCTGATCCTGTATAAAAAGAGGTAAGGGAAGGCTGCCGATAATGTGAATAGTAAAATAATTGAGACCTGTGACTGTCTGCGAAAGCGGATAGGAACGGGTCTGTTTTTGTCGGATGATAAAGAATCATATATCTGCAACTCTTAGGATATTAAGCCAAAACTTCGTTTGAACGCATTGAAAAAACGCCAAAACGATGGTATGATTTCTAATGGGTTTCTATGTGTTTTTGTGGATCTGGAAAAAGCATCTGATGCAGCGGGCTGGTGCTTGGAATAAATTGCGACATAACGAACAACGGAATAGGATGATACAAATATGAAAAGAGAAAGGAAAAAACATAAAAACAGACATTTCAGAATGATGCTTGTAATGGTATTTCTTTTGATCATTGCATTTTTAGCAAGCATAATCGTAAGCTCATATTTGTTTAATAAGGCCACACGTGAGTATCGGGAAGAGATCATTAACAAGACGGCAAGACTGGCTTCTGATATGATAGATGCTGATCGAATTAATCAATGGCTTGAGACCGGAATAGATGAAAAGTACATGAAAACTGCCAATATACTTCAAAGCATTTGCGATAACACTCCGTATGTTCAGTATCTGTACGTGTATCAAATCAGGCAGGATGGATGTCATGTCGTATTTGACCATGAAACAACGGAAACTGACTTGGCAAAATATGATGAATTACCGGAAGTATCTGCAGATGTCTTAGGCGACATCATAGAGTTTGATGAAAGTTATTATGATGATATTCCTACGATGCTTGCGGGCGGACAGATCGATATAAAAGAAAGCAATGACAGCTTTGGATGGCTCCTTACAAAATATGAGCCGATCTTTGATTCAACAGAAAACTGTGTCGCTTATGTTGGCGTAGATGTTTCAATGATCGGGATCAATGATTATAATCATACGTTTTTAAAGTATGTTTCTGCAATATCTGCATTTTTCCTCGTGGTGCTCACTACAGGCGGTTATTATTACTATAAACACTCACAAAAAGCTGATGAACTCGAGGAATCCGAGCGTAGAAGAAAGCAGAAGCATGTTATGTTTGAACAGACGGCAGATGCTTTGGCGGGGGCAATTGATGCAAAGGACAAGTATACAAACGGTCATTCGCGTCGTGTCGCCGAGTATTCCGAAAAAATCGCAAGGGCAGCCGGAAAAACGGATGAAGAGTGTGAAAAGGTATATTTTGCTGCGCTTTTACATGATGTTGGGAAAATTGGAGTTCCCTTGGAGATACTTCAAAAAACGACACGTCTGTCTGATGAAGAATTTGAACAGATCAAAGAGCATCCTGTGGTTGGCGGAAACATATTATCAAGCATACATGAGTCCCCCTGGCTTAGCATAGGAGCGAGATATCATCATGAAAAGTATGACGGAAAAGGGTATCCCGAAGGAAAGAAAGGAAGCGATATTCCTGAGATCGCAAGAATCATTGCCGTTGCGGATTCTTATGATGCCATGACTTCAAATCGAAGCTATCGTGAAGCAATACCTCAGCATATTGTCAGGGAGGAGTTTGTTAAGGGTAGCGGATCCCAGTTTGATCCCGAATATGCAAGGATCATAATACATATGATCGATCAGGACATCGAATACAAGATGAAGGAATGTATATCGGGATCGGAAGCAGTTAATACAGATGTACTGCGTTGTGAAAGCATATATCATGACTGCTCGGGCGGTATAGGTATTTCAAGAAGAAAGACCAGGATAAGCCTTTGCAGTCAGCCTGACGGCGGAACGGATAAGAACGAAAGTATTCCGACGATCATAATTTTTGATTCACTGGATGCTCATGTTCACCCGGGGGAAGAAGATAATAAATATCTACTCTATTACGAGTATGCACATATAAGGCTTGATGGGAAAGTTAAGGAATGCAATGTAAGAAAGAGTGAAGTCAGATTCAGCAACAAAGATACGGACATGGAGTATCCTTCGCTGTATGATACGCAGGATGGACGAAGGTATATGATCGAAGCAGTCAGAAACCGCGACCACATACAGCTTTGGATCTCAAATGAAAAGGAAAAGTATGAAGTGATTCTTGCACTTCCCTGTACTTCGCGTTACGCATTTATTTCCATAACAGGTGAACACCTCGAGATCCACAACGTTAAGGTTAGCGTTGAAGAAGAATATACGGATGGGGATGCAATTCCGCGCATTGCTGAAGAGATCAGTTTTATTAAGGATTGTCCGACGGGAGATATTCCCAATATTCAGTCTGACGGACCACGACTTGCAACGACAAAAGGGATGCTTATCGGTGAGAATATGAAGTTATCGTTCCACGAAATGAGTTATCCAACATCACGGCTTGTATGGCATTGTCCATATTTTTGCATCTTTACTTCATCAGACGGACAGGTTGACGGGGAGAACTACCATGAATATCTTCTGCTTAAGATGAATGGTGAAAGCTGGAAATCTGAAGAAAAGGTTGAGAATACAGTAAATGTTGAACTGACAGAAGCCTTTGAAGGATGGAACGCTTGGAGAGAAAAGAATAAGCAGGGACTGGATTGTACCGTACGGATCCGAAGAGAGAGTAATCGTGTATTTCTTCAGACCGAAAATCTGGGCGTCAGGATTGACAGCATTTCAACAATACAAGATTGTCCAAAGAAATTGTATATAGCGCTTACAGGTGACCAGTGTGCTATTACCGACATTCATGTTTTCAATGAATGAAATAGTACTTGGAAGATCATTAATGAGACGGGGGGACGGGTACCAGGTGTCATTTTGTAAAGAAAGAGAAATTATATCGAGATAAGGAGCTGCATATAGATGAACAATAAAAGATGTTATATAAAAAGAATTGTATTATTGATGCTTGCGGCTATGCTGTTATTATCACTTACAGCCTGCGGCGGTAAGAAAAAGGTCGTTGCAGATTATGAAAGCGTGCAGGATGCAATAAATGCTCAAAAAGCAGGTACAGATATAACCGGCAAGACCATTCGCATCGACATGATTGAGGACTGTGCCGCCGGCATAATCTACGCCAAACCCGACACAAGAGTAAACGGCAATATCTACGTAACAATCATCACTAACGATTCCAACCGCAATGATGTCTTAAGCCTTAAACAAGGCGACACAGTCGTGGTTAAAGTCGATACCTACGACGATCATCTGAAATACAGCTACTACATCTATGCCCTCGAGTACACGAAATACTAAAATGAGACTCTGACTCCGTCCCCGGGTCTCCGTCCCCGGGTCTCATTTAAAGTCGCTGTGGCAAGACCTGAGGGCTCATCCTACGCAAAAGATATAGCCGAAAAGTACGGTGTGACCTATGAGATGCCCGTCGGAGTTTAATTTTTGGGGATAAAAAGCAATATTTACTTGAAAGCAGGGATAAATAACTTGATGAAATAAAACACTTTGCCCGGGACCGATCAGGCCCCGGGCATTTATAAAAATTAGCTGGT
>Ga0247608_10007386_pt1 | contig 11279 bp, 11 predicted proteins | sample 176DNAGHGlowgp2_FD_193490 | JGI IMG/M metagenome (GOLD analysis project Ga0247608, IMG submission 193490) | Sheep rumen microbial communities from Palmerston North, Manawatu-Wanganui, New Zealand - 1766 DNA GHGlow gp2 | ecosystem: Host-associated > Mammals > Digestive system > Stomach > Rumen ... | reverse complement strand
CATCAGCACACCAGCGTGGAGCATCGACACGGCCGTAGGCGCAGAGGCATGACCATCGGGGCTCCATGTGTGGAACGGGAAGAGGGCTCCCAGCACACCGAAACCAATGAAGATGAAGGGGAAGAAGGCGTTCTGGATGCCTACGGGGATGGCATGCGAGGTCTTGGCAATCTCGTTGACGTTCATGGTGAACTCGCCGCTATAGACGCCGTTGAAGTAATAGATGCCCAGGATGCCGAGGATGAGCAGAGCCGAACCGCCCATCAGCATCAGCGTGAGCTTCATGGCTGAATACTCCTTGTGGCCCGAGCCCCACACGCCGATGAGCAGGTACATGGGGATGAGGGCTACCTCGTAGAACATGAACATGGTGAACATGTCGGTGCAGATGAAGAAGCCGAACACACCCGTTGAGAGAAGGGTGAACCAGAGGAAATACTCCTTGGTGAGGGGCTTCAGCTGCCATGAGGCAAAGGTGCCGGTGAAGACGATGATGCTGGACAGCAGCAGCATGACCACGCTGATGCCATCGACGCCCACGGCGTATTTGATATTCAACGGCTTGAACCAGTCGACGCTGGCAGTGAGCAGCATCTCAGCATCATTGCCGGCAGAGCGCTGCTGGATGAACCAGATGGTGAGACCGATGCTGAGTACCAGCAGGCAGCTGGCTCCGGCCACCATCACGCCACGCACCTGATTGAGATTCTTGGCAAGCCACAATCCCAGTAGCATCAGGGCGGGAATCAGAACGAATAGACTTAATATATTCATTGTCGTTTTTTCGTTATATCGTTATTACGTTATTTCGTTATCACGCTGTCACGTTATTACAAAGCGAGAAGAAAAAGCGTCAGTGCCACAGCTCCAGTGATGAACCAGATGGCGTACTTGCGTACATCGCCACTCTGCCAGCAGCGGATGCTCTCACCTGCTTCGTTGGCACCCCACGCCATGAAGTTGAACGTGCCGTCAACAACGTGGCGGTCGAACCAGGCAATGGGCGTGGAGACGCAGCGGAAGATAATCTTGTGGGTGACGAACTGCCATATCTCGTCCTGATAGAAGCGCTTGTAGGCTGCACGGTGCAGACGGGGGAACGTCTTGTACAGACGGTCGGCGATGGGCTGCTTCTCACCTTTATAGATATAGGTGGCCAGTGCGATGCTGCACACAGCGATGACCACGCTCGTGATGGCAATCTGCGTATCGAGGTGGATGTCGTAGCTCAGGCCGCTGGCGCTGACAAAATGGCCGAAGGGCAGGAAGCCACAGAGGATGGTGACAGCCGAGAGGAAGATGAGCGGGAAAGTCATCGTCCAAGGAGCCTCATGCGGCGTGTGGTGGGCATGGGCTTCCTTGTTCTCCGTACCCCAGAAGATGCCGTAGTAGAGACGGAACATGTAGAAGGCGGTCATGGCTGCTACACCCGTCATAATCCAGCCCACGACAGGGCTGTACTGCATGGCGGCAGTCAGAATCTCGTCCTTGGAGAAGAAGCCTGAGAACGGCGGGATGCCTGCAATGGCCAGACAGCTGATGAGGAATGTGATGTGCGTGATAGGCATGTACTTGCGCAAGCCACCCATCATCGACATCTCGTTGCTGTGGACGGCATGGATGATGCAACCGGCACCGAGGAAGAGACAGGCCTTGAACATGGCGTGGGTGAACAGGTGGAACATGCCAGCCATGTAGCCCAGCTGCTGGTGGTTGTCAAGGATAGCCTCGTGGCCCGGCAGGCTGACGCCCAGTGCCACCATCATGAAGGCAATCTGCGAGATGGTGGAGAAGGCCAGCACACGCTTGATGTCGCTCTGGGCACAGGCCACGGCAGCGGCATAGAAGGCGGTGAAGACACCCACCCAGACGATGATGCTCATGGTCTCGGGAGCGTACTGAATCCACAGCGGGAACATACGTGCAATCTGGAACACGCCAGCCACCACCATCGTGGCAGCATGGATGAGTGCCGACACAGGCGTGGGGCCTTCCATGGCATCAGGCAGCCAGATGTGCAGAGGGAACATGGCGCTCTTGCCTGCACCGCCGATGAACATCAGCGTCAGGGCCGTGGGGATGATGAATCCGCCACAGGCAATGGCGCGCATCGGGTCGACGGTCACCAGCTCCTGTGCGCCGTTGAGCGTCTGCACGTCGGCAGCAAACGAGAAGCTGAACGAATCGGTGAAGAAACCGAACATCAAGATGCCGATGAGGAAGAACATGTCGGCAAAGCGCGTCACAATGAATGCCTTCTTAGAGGCAGCAATGGCGGGCTTCAAGGGGTAGTAGAAACCGATGAGCAGATAGGAGCTCACGCCCACCAGCTCCCAGAACATGTACATCTGGAAGATGTTCGTGGCAACCACCAGGCCCAGCATTGACATGGTGAACAGGCTCAGGAAGGCGTAGTAGCGCTGGAAGCCCTTCTCGCCATGCATGTAGCCAAAGGAGTAGATGTGCACCATGAGGCTGACCGTCGAGATGACGATGAGCATCATCACCGAGATGGGGTCAAGCAGGATGCCCATGTCGAAATGCAGCGTGTCGGTCAACGGCAGCCACGTGAAGTTAAAGGGAATGATGGCCTGATGGATGTCGTTCACACGGTCGGCAGTGAAATACTGGAACGCCGTGATGTACGACAGAATCGTGACCAGTCCGAGCGAACAGGTGCCGATGAGTCCGGCCACCTTGTGCTTCATCTTCATGCCAGCCAGTCCCAGGACAAGGAACGATAGCAGCGGCAGGAGAAGGATGAAAATGGTATATCCGTATTGCATAATCTTCTCTTAGTTCTTAAGGTTAGTAATACTGTCTACGCTGTCGCTACGGAAGTGGCGATACACATTGAGGATAATGGCGATGGCCACGGCGCTCTCAGCAGCTGCGACGCCAATGACGAAGAGCGTCATGAACATGCCCTCCATGCCATTGGGATAGAGCAGACGGTTGATGGCGGCGAAGTTGATGTCGACAGCATTCAGCACCAGCTCAACCGAGATGAGCATGGCGATGAGGTTGCGGCGTGTGACGAAGCCAAAGACGCCGATGAAGAACAGCAGTGCACTCAGCACGAAGTAACATTCAACGGGAATAGTCATGCGTCCTTCTCCTCCTTTCTGGCCACTACGAGGCCACCGATGATGCATGCCAGCAGGAACAGCGAGATGAACTCGAAGGGCAGCACATACTGATACTTCTCACTGCCTACGAGGGCAGTACCAATCTCATTCATGGGCACCTCGACGTCGGCCACGCTCTGGTCCATGACAAAGCCGGCCTTGAGGATGATGAGTGTAACCACGGCAAGTCCGGCCAGGGCTGCCAGTCCGCCGCCAATGAGACGGCTGCACTTCACGTGCTCAATCAGTCCCTGCAGGGTGCGCTTGCTGACCAGCTGGATGGCGAAGACATAAATCATCGTCACGCCACCGGCATAGATGGCTATCTGGGCAGCACCAAGGAAGGTGTAGTCAAGCAGGAAATAGATGCCTGCCACACCGAAGAGCACGAACAACATGAATGTTGCGGCTCGCATGATTCGCGTCGTCATCACGCACAACAGGGCTGAGCCGACGATGATGAGCGCGAGTATGATAAACATAATTGTATTACCCATCGCTTACTTTGTTTTAGTGTTAAACGTTCCGGCTTTCCACTCAGCGCCACCGTCGATGAGGTTGGGCAGCGAGCCACCCTGGTACTGCTCCTTGTCGAGATGCAGCACCAGACGGCCGCGGTCGAAGACAGCGTTCTCGAAGTCGTTGGTGAACTCGATGGCATCGAAGTTGCAGGCGTTGGTGCAAAGCTGGCAGAACATGCAGTCGCCCAGGTCGTACTGATAGTCGTCCAGCACCTTCTTCTTCTTGCCCGTCTCGGGGTCTTCCTGCATGTGTGCCGTAATCTTGATAGTGCCGTTGGGGCAGGCCTTCTCACACAGGGTGCAGGCCGTGCACTTGTAGGCACCATTCTCGTCGCGCTTGAAGACCAAGCGTCCACGATGACGCTTTGACACGTGAAGCGTGGTCTTGCGGTTCTCAGGGTACTGCTCCGTCGACTTGTTGGTGAAGAAGTCCTTGAAGTATTCCTTCCAGGTGGTCTTCATGCCAGTAGCCAGCGTCTTCACGCCGTGCCCTAACTCAGAGAAATATGATTGTTCTTTTTCCATTTCTTTTTATGATTTTATAGGATTAAAGATACCATCCCATGGCCACAACCACCGTCATCAGCACGAGGTTGATGAGTGCCAGGGGCATCAGGTACTTCCATTCCAACTTCAGTATCTGGTCGATACGCACACGGGGGAACGTCCACTTGACCCACATCAGCAGCCAGACCACGCCAAGCGTCTTTCCGAAGAACCAGACGATGCCTGGGATGTAGTTCATCACGGTGTCGAAGCCATCAATGCCGATGTTGATAGGAGCCCAGCCACCGAGGAACACCATTGTGGCGATGCCAGCGATGATGAACAGGTTGAGGAACTCAGCCAGGTAGAAGAAGCCGAAGCCCATGCCACTGTACTCAGTGTGGTGTCCGGCGGTCAGCTCGCTCTCAGCCTCAGCCATGTCGAAGGGGCCACGGTTGGCCTCGGCGTTACCGGCAATGAGGAATGTCACAAAAGCGATGATGGCAGGGATGTGTCCCTTGATGATGAGCCAGTTCCAGGGACCGGTCTGATACTCAACAATGCCGCTGACCTGCATCGTTCCCGTCAGGACGACGGCGCTGATGAGGCAGAGGCAGAGTGACATCTCATACGAAATCATCTGCACGGCGCCACGCATGGCACTGACGACGGAATACTTGTTGTTTGAGGCCCAGCCAGCGAGGAAAATGCCCACTACACCGATGCTTGAGATAGCGGTGATGAGGAACAGTCCCACATTGAAGTCGAGGATGCCCATGCCGTTGTTCCAGGGCAGGAAACAGAACGTACCTACCGATGCCACGATGACAAGAATGGGAGCGAGGGCATAGAGCAGCTTGTCGGCCTTGTCAACGAAGAAAATCTCCTTGATGAGCATCTTGAACACATCAGCAAAGATTTGCAGCGTGCCCCATGGACCAACGCGCATCGGGCCCAGACGGCACTGGAAGTAGGCGCAGACCTTACGCTCCATGAAAATCATCAGGCAGGCTATCAGTGCGTAGGCCGTCAGCACCAGGGCGCCGATGATGACGCACTCAATCGTAATTGCCAACCAGTCAGGGCAACCTATCGTCACCCGCAACAGTTGGTCAAACCATGTTGTTACTATACTAAAATCGAACATCTTTCTTGATTTAAGATTTGAGATTTGAGTTTTGAGATTTGAGATTGCTCAAATCACCTGTCAATATCGGGTATCACCACGTCGATGGCGGCGCAGGTGGCAATGAGGTCGGCTATCTTCTGGCCGCGCAGCATGGGGTCGAAGGCGCCAACGAGCGAGAGACCCATGGGACGCATCTTCATGCGATAGGGACTCTTGTCGCCACGCGAGTCGAGATAGACGCCAAACTCACCGGCCACGCCCTCAACAGCATAGTACCACTGTCCCTCGGGCACCTTGATGATGGGCTTCTGCTTGACGTAGAAGTCACCCTCGGGAATGTTGTCGATGAGTTGCTCGATGATGTTCAAGCTCTGGTACATCTCATTGATGTGCACGAGATAGCGGCCCATGGAGTCGCAGCTGTCCAGCGTGCACTGCTCCCACTCCACCTTGTCATACATGTCGTAGGGATGGTTCTTGCGCACGTCGTTCTTCCAGCCCGAAGCACGTCCGGCAGGACCGGTCACGGCATAGCTGATGCAGTCGTCAAGACTCATCGGACCGCAGTTCTCCAAACGGTTGTGGGTGATGATATTGTCGCCAAACACATCCATGTACTCCTGAATCATCGGACGCAGGTACTTCACCAGGTCCTTCACGTTCTTCACGAAGTTCGGGTCGATGTCGTCCTGTAGTCCACCTATTCTATAATAGTTCTGAATCAGACGGCCACCAGTGGTCTCTTCCATCACGTTCAGCACATGCTCACGGTCGCGCATGCCATAGAGGAATGCTGTCAGGGCTCCCAGGTCCTGTGCCACACACGAGGTAAACAGTAGGTGCGAGTCGAGACGCTGCAACTCGTCCATGATGGTGCGGATGTACTTGATTCGGTCGGTCAGCTCAACGCCCATGGCCTCCTCAATGACACCCACCAAGGCATGGCGGTGCTGCATGGCTCCCAGATAGTTAAGACGGTCGGTTAAAGCAAGGGTTTGGGGATAGGTCATGCTCTCCCACATCTTCTCAATACCGCGGTGGATATATCCGAAGTGAGGATAGATTTTCTTGACTACCTCGCCCTCGAGCACGGTCTGCAGGCGTAGCACACCATGGGTGGCAGGATGCTGCGGGCCGATGTTGATGACATAGTCGTCGTTGTTGAACAGGGTGTTCTGCTTTGACTGCAGGTTACCGTCCTTGTCGATGAAATACTCCAAACCATAGTTGGGCTCGTCATCGTCCTCCAGGGTGTAGCTGTCGTCGAACTTCCAGTCCTTGCGGAAGGGATAGCCCTTGAAGTCGCTGCGCAGGAAGAGACGGCGCATGTCAGGATGGCCGAGGAACACGATGCCATAGAAGTCGTAGACCTCGCGCTCCAGCAGGTCAGCCACGCGCCAGATGTGTGATACGGTGGGAATGTAGGGGATGAGCTGCCCGTCGGTGTCGCCGGTGCCGTTGCTCGACATGCCGTCGCCACACACCTGTGTCTTGGCCAGCATCTTCACCGAGCAGCGCTCATGTGTCTTCGTGTTCTCCAGGATATAGATGCATCCGAGGCCCTCTTCGCCACCGAAGTCTTCGCCGACGATGGTAATCAGGTAGTCGAAGCCTTTCTTCTCCTTCAAGTTCTGCATTTCCTTTGCGAACTTCTCAAAATCGAACGATAAGAACTCTAACTTCATACGGCGGCCTCCTCTTTCTTTAATTCTTCAACAAACTCCTTGGGTACCTCTGTCACCACAATGGGCTCACGGCGATGGTCGCCCAGCTGGTTGCGGAACGTCAGCTCCTCATTCGAGACACCCAGCTCTCTCTCTTCTGCCGTCTGCTTGTGGTTGGCACCACCAAGGAACTTCTCAATCTTCAACTTGCGCTGCAGCTGCATCATGCCATAGAGAATGGCCTCAGGACGCGGCGGACAGCCGGGGATGAACACATCGACGGGCACTATCTCCTCAATGCCTTTCACGACATGGTAGCTCGACTTGAAGGGACCGCCGCTGATGGCGCAACCGCCCACGGCAACGACGTACTTCGGTTCGGCCATCTGGTCGTAGAGACGCTTCAGGGCAGGAGCCATCTTGTGTGTTATCGTACCGGCGCACATGATGAGGTCAGCCTGGCGGGGAGAGTTACGAGTCACCTCAAAGCCAAAGCGTGCGAAGTCGTAGCGTGCACAGCCACAGGCCATGAACTCGATGCCGCAGCAGCTGGTGGCAAAGGTAAGCGACCACAGCGAGTTGCTGCGCCCCCAGTTGATGAGGCGATCCAACGAACCGGTGATGACGTTCACGCCACCCTCGTGCAGCTCATCGATAATCTTCTCCAGCGACTCGTTATCCTTCCATTCCTCGTAGGGAATAGACTTGATTTTTGGCTTCTTTACTTCCATTCCAACGCTCCTTTCCGCCAGGCGTATGCCAAGCCAAATACTAATACCAACAGGAAGAATCCGATGCTCAGCAATGCTGCTGCACCGAACTGCTTCACCACTACAGCCCATGGATATAGAAACACCGTTTCTACATCAAACATGAGGAACAAGATGGCGAATAGGTAGTAGCCCACATGAATAGGAATCCAGCTCGAGCCACGCGTGGGGATGCCACTCTCATAAGGCTCGCCTTTCACCTTTGCATACGAGCGCGGACCAATAAGCTTAGCAATGATGTAAGCTGCCGCCACCAGTGTAATTCCCGTCGTAATGACGGTAACTAACAAAGTGAAATTCATAAAAAAACTAATGTTATAACAATTTTTTTGAAATCTGCCTGCAAAGGTACAAAGATTATTGCAAACAAACGACACATTTTAGAAAAACTTCGTGCCTAAGGGCAAAAAAGAAGAAAAAACAAGTATAAAAACGACACTGGAATCGCTATGCGTCCAGTGCCGACTGTATGGCATCGTATGCCTGTTGCATCGTGGCCTGCACGTTGTCAGGCCCCTGTCCCACGGGGTAGACAGGCTGATGAATCGTCAGGCGCAGGCGGTGCCAGTTGACAAAATGACCATCACGCATGCGGGGCATGATATGGAAGGAACCGTTAATCGTCATCGGCACCACAGGCAGCTGCAGCTCGTCAGCCAGTGCAAAGGCGCCCTTCTTGAAATTACCCATCTTGCCAGTGAAAGTTCGGGCTCCCTCGGGAAAGACGGTCACGCTGGTGCCGTTCTGGAGCGTCCGCCGGGCATCCTCGTATGTTTTCTTGATGCGACTGGGGCCACTCTTGTCGACAAAAATCTGCTTCGACTTCTCGCAGGCCCAGCCCACGAACGGAAGCTTGCGCAGCGACTGCTTCATCATCCACTTGAAGTTGCGCCCCAGATAGCCATAGATGAGAAAGATGTCAAAGGCTCCCTGATGGTTGGCAACGAAGACGTATGACTGATTCTTCTCCAGCTGGGCGTGGCCCTCCACCTTCACGGGTATGAGCAGTAGCCACAGAATGACACGCGACCATAGACGTCCAGGATAATAGCCCCAGAAATGCCCCCCTCCCAAGGAACAGCCTATGACGACGACAAGCGCGGTGATGATGGTGGCAAGCAGTCCCAGTGGCAGGGCTATCAGCAACTGATAGATGCGGTAAAGGTATTTCATTGTTCTTCTCTTTGATTTAAGGTTTTCTACGAAGCGTGATGGTCACAATCTCGCCGGTGGCTCCATAGCGCATGGGTATGACGCCACCAAGTCCCTTCGTTACATACAGGGCTCGGTCGCCAGCGCGGTATAGGCCATAAACTTCGTCGTAGAGGAAGGTGGCCGGCGAGAAACCAAACAGCGATAACTGTCCGCCATGGGTGTGGCCGCTGAGCGTCAGCTGTGCGTGGCTGTGTGGCAGGATGAGGCGTTTCCATGACGTGGGGTCGTGCTCGAGCATGACAACGAACTCGTCGCGGCTGACGCCACGCAGGGCATTCCTGATGTTGCCTTTGCGTGGAAAGCGTCCTTCGCCGTCGTTCTCCATGCCTGCTATGATGATGTGGGCGGAGTCACGCTGAATGGTGATGTGCCCATTCATCAGCACCTTCCACCCCAATGCTCGCTCGGCCTCAACGGTTCGTCCCAGACACTGGTAACACCCGAAGCTGCCAAGCGCCGCCGTGTCCAGATACATGGGGTAGTCGTGGTTGCCCAAGACTGAGATGACGCCGTCGGGTGCCTTTACCTGGCTCAGAATATCCTGGCAGGCAGTAATCTCAGATGCCTCTTTGTTCTGGAGGTCGCCAGTGAACACCACAAGGTCTGGATGCTGGGCGTTGATGCTGTCAATGGCGCGCTGCAGGATGCTGCGGCGCCAACCAGTATAAGAACCAACATGAACATCGCTGAACTGCACAATCTTGTAGCCGTCGAATGACTCAGGCAAGTCATGGCTGGCATATTCCACATGGACGACCTCCAGTTTTTGGAATCCCACGTAGGTTCCCCATAGAAAAACCTTCCAGCACAGCAGCAGCGGAATGAGTAGTGTCCAGCGCAGCCACCGCTTGTGGAAACGCTTCCAAGTGAAAAGAAGGATGAGCGACAGGATGGTCAACACCCCCCACCCTATGTAGACGTAAACCTCAGGCTGGTACAGGACTTTTAAAAGTAATCGCAAGGAAAGCATATTATAACAATCTGACTATCTGAATGAAACAGGTTGTCCGATATAGGAAGAGTCTACCCTACCCTCATCGAATACAATATGTCCGTTACACAGCGTCTTCTCCACACGCCAGTTGAACTCATGACCTTCAAAGGGGCTCCATCCGCACTTGCTCCGTATGTCACTGGCGGTGAGTGTCCACGGACTGTTAGGCCTTACCACGGTGATGTCGGCCTGATAGCCGGGGCGAAGGAATCCCCTGTTCCTGACGTCGAAGATTATTGCTGGGTTATGGGCCATCAGCTCTACCATACGCTCGATGGTCAGTACTCCTTCGCTGACCAGGCCCAGCATGGCGGGCAGTGCGAACTGTATCGACGGCATGCCACTGGCAGCGCGTAGGCAGCCACCACTCTTCTGTGTCAAAAGGTGTGGGGCGTGATCTGTAGCTATGGTGCTAATCCGCCCATCGGTCAGACCCTGTCGCAGGGCCTCCTGGTCTATGACGCTCTTGATGGAGGGGTTGACCTTGATGCGGGTGCCAAGCCGTTGGTAGTCGACGGTGGAGAAGAGCAAGTGTCCCACGGTGGCCTCGGCAGTAATGACATGCAGACAGTTAGCAGGAATCATCTCCAGCTCGGCCTGTGTACTGATATGTGCGATGTGTAGCCTGGTCTCGTGCATGATGGCCAGGCTGATGGCATTAAGGGTGGACGTCAGGCATGCTTCCTCACTGCGTATCAGCTGATGAGCCCACACCTCTGGGTCTTCACCATAATGCTGTTGCATGGCTTTCATGTTACGATTGATGATGGCAGTATCCTCGCAGTGTGCCATCAGGGGTAGCGGTGCCTCAGCAAAGATACGCTCCAGAGCTTCATCGCCATCAACGAGCATATTGCCCGTCGAGCTGCCCATGAAGAGCTTGATGCCGGGAATGTGATGGACATCGAGCCGTGGGAACAGGTCTGCGTTGTCATTGGTGGCACCGAAGAAGAAGCTGTAGTTTACGTGGCTCTTCCGCGCTGCCAGTTCAAACTTCTCGTCCAGGGCCTCCAGCGTGGTGGTCTGCGGCACGGTGTTGGGCATGTCGAAGAAAGTGGTCACACCTCCCGCTGCTGCCGCCTGGCTCTCGGTGTCCATGTCTGCCTTGTCGGTTAGCCCCGGCTCACGGAAGTGGACATGGCTGTCAATGATGCCTGGCAGCACATAGCAGCCGCTGACATCGGTAACCTGGTCACCGGGTAATGGTTCAATGGGTACATTGGTAACCTCGGCTATATGTTCCCCATCTATAATAACAGAGCCAACGAAGGACTTGCCTTCGTTGACTATGGTGCCATTGCTCAAAATTTGTCTCATTGCAAAACTTACTTATTTGTTTCAGCCGGTGCGTTGGAGTCATTGTCTATCTCAC